>Ga0181516_10002248_pt1 | contig 13971 bp, 21 predicted proteins | sample PEATcosm2014_Bin_25_FD_121104 | JGI IMG/M metagenome (GOLD analysis project Ga0181516, IMG submission 121104) | Peatland microbial communities from MTU Mesocosm Facility, Houghton, MI, USA - PEATcosm2014_Bin01_10_metaG | ecosystem: Environmental > Terrestrial > Soil > Wetlands > Peat | place... | reverse complement strand
GCAATGTCAGCGTTTCGATCACACCGACGACTTCTCTGTCTGTTTCGGCTCCGGTCGATATCGCGTGGACGTCCGATAACTATCACGATCTATACATTTTCTTCGGAGCAGATCAGGCGCAGCTGTTTGATAAGGCAGTCTTCAAAATGCTGCGCCCGGGTGGGCTCTACATAGTTATCGATCACGTCGCGAATAGTGGCATGAGTGCGTCCGCTCTCAAGAAGCTACATCGAATAGATCCGGCAGTGGTCAAGGAACAGGCCCTCGCAGCCGGTTTTCAATTCGTAGGATCGAGCGATGTGTTGGGCAATGCGGACGATTCGCACGATGATCCAGTCTTTGTTCCTGCGATCCGCGGACACACCGATCAGTTCGTCTATAAGTTCCGGAAGCCCAAGGGCTGACTGGGATCATCTGCGTCCACTGGTAGTCCCAGGGACTGAAGCTATCTATCGGGAGAGTAACCGAGTATGGATTGGCGCCGGTTGCAAAGGGACTACCGGCGACCGCTATAAGCGCGCCAGTTGTGGCATTTATGGCAAAGGCCGAGACGCTTCCGGAGCCGTGATTCGCGAGGTAGGCGAAATCCCCACTCGATTCGATACTGAGAGTACCTGGAGCAGTGCCAGTCGCAAACGGACTACCCGCGATGGCCGTGAGCGCACCGGTGGTCGTGTTGATCGCATACGCTGAGACATTGTTCGAGCCAGCATTCGCGACGTATGCGAATTGCCCGGTGCCGGTGTAGTTGAACGTGATAACCGAGGGATTGGCGACGGTCGCAAAGGGACTGCCGGCGATGGCGGTGAGCGTGCCGCTGGTGTTATCGACGAGATAGGCCGAGATATTGTTGGAACCGGAGTTCGCCACAAAGGCGAAGCGCGCGCAATCCACGAGCACCGTGGTGATGTTGGCGCCGGTCACGGACCCCTCGCCATTGCTGACCGTGCACGCCTGGACAGGGCTGTTCGGTTGTGTGTTGATGGATACCCTATAGGCGTCACCCGCGCCAATGGCAGCCCTAAACGTAAACGCCCCGTTCGCGTCTACCGTCAGATTGTCGCCGCCGTTGTTGGTCAGCGTGAGGCCACCGCCGACAAGGCCGGTGACTGTACCTGGCACGGCTTCAGGTCTCCGTCAGAAACGCTTCCCCGGGCTCACCACCGCCGCTAGCGCTACCGCCTTCGCCGCCGCACCCCGCCAACACCCCCAGGAGTACTGCGAATTTAGCTCCTGTGGCAATCGCGGTAACTGCCTGTTTGACCTTCATACTGCTTCTCCCGGAAAACAGCTCCCTGGGCCGCCGTTTGCGCAAGGAATAGCCCGACCAAGGTGTCATGGCCGGCCTTGGCCGCAGCCGCGCTCAGCGCGCCCTTTCCCGCGGCGCGAATCTGCCCGGGACCATCTGAAGCTCTTGTATAACCCTGCAGACGACTTCAGCTAGCCGATACGTGTCGCCGTACGGACTCGCACAAATCTACGCCGTTCTCAAAGACAAGGAGCAGACCTTCAAATGGCTTCAAATGTCCTACGACGGCCGTGCGGTCTGGATGTCGTATCTCGCTGTCGATCCCGTATTCGATGGCTACCGCTCGGATCAGCGCTTCCAGGATCTATTGCGCCGCGTCCACCTGCTGCATTAGTGCGGCAGTCCGTCGCGCCCTCCTTGGCCAACCTCATCCTTGGCGCGTATCTTGCGCGCTTCTATGCCATCACGATCGCGAATTGCCAAACCATCCCTGAGCTTCTCGGAGGGCCTGGCGCTGCGTACCGGTGCTGCCGCCGACATCCTGGCGCCAAACCTGCGGCTGCTGTTTGTCGCCATCAATCCCTCACCGCTGTCCGCAGCCACCCTACGACCGTTCTCGAGCCCAACGAATGCCTTCTGGAGATTGCTGTTCGTCAGCGGCCTGACTCCGGTTCTGATCACCCCTGATCAGTCGCGGAAGCTTCTGGAGTTCGGTTGCGGGCTAATCAGCCTGGCTGAGAGAGCGACGCGCCTGGCGTCGGAGGTCTTACACCATGAACGCAAGGACGGTGCGGTGCGGGTCCGCGAGATTATCCGCAGGGTTAGACCGGAGGTGGTGGCGCTGCTGGGGCCAACGATCGCTCCCCTTTTTCTGGATTCCCATGAGCGCACTGGAGTGGGCTGGAAGACGACCCGTCTGGAAGGGTCCGACGTTTTCGTGCTGCCGAACCCCAGCGGTCGTAACCGTGCGTACCCCGGCTTTGAGCATAAGCTGATCTGGTATCAGGAGCTTGCGGCCCGCTGGAAGTAGATACGAACGCAGCCGCTTTTTTATGGGGTTTATGGTGGCCAGGGGTGCAATTGAACCACCGATACGCGGATTTTTAGTCCAGGGCCGAAGACGAACTATACTCAGCTTCAACGGGGCTCGCGGAAGCGGAACGCGATGTGCAAGTTGAGATTCGCCGGTGCGAAGATCCGAGGCCTCGCCGCTGCGCGCGAAGGACTGGAGACGAAAAAGCTCATCGCGGCTGTCCTGTCGCTGTTGATTGCGGCGCGTGGAATGACGCAAGAGCATCAGCATGGGAACGGCGAGAAGCTGGGAGAGGTGCACTTCGCCACATCGTGCAACGAACCGGCGCAGAGTGATTTCAATCGTGCGGTAGCTTCGCTTCATTCGTTTCAGTTCAGCCGGGCCATCGAAGGATTTGACGCCGTTCTGCGCAAGGACCCTACCTGCGCAATAGCGTACTGGGGAATCGCCCTTAGCGATTGGAGCAATCCATTCGCACCGGGACAAAAGGACCCGGGCCAGTTGCAGATCGGGCGGCAGAGCGCCGAACGAGGCAAGGCGCTGGGCGCGAAAACGGACCGCGAACGCTCCTATCTCGCGGCAGTTGGCAAGCTCTACGGCGACTTTGAAAGCACGCCGCAGCAAGTGCGCTTGCGCGCGTATCGCGATGCCATGGGAGAAGTTGCCGCAAAATATCCGCAGGATCACGAAGCGCAGATCTTCTACGCGTTGGCCCTCGCGGTTGCGGAGGATCCCAGCGACAAGACTTACGCAGATCGTCTCAAGGCGGGAGCAATTCTTGAGAAATTGTTTGCGGAGCAGCCGATGCATCCCGGGTTGGCGCACTACATTATCCACGCGTATGACGTGCCGGCGCTGGCGGGTCGAGCGCTGGTTGCAGCACAGCGCTACGCGGAAATCGCCCCCGATGCGCCTCACGCGCTGCACATGCCATCGCATACGTTTACCCGCCTGGGATCCTGGCAGGAGTCCATTGACAGCAACGTGGCGGCTGCGGCGGCTGCGCGACGCCAGGGTCAGACGGCCGAAGAGCTGCATGCCAGCGACTACGAGACTTACGCCTATTTACAAACGGGGCAGGACGAGGCGGCGGCCCGCATTGTGACTGCGCTGCCGGAAATGGCCTCTCGCTTCGATCCGAAGGCGCTGCTGATCGGCGCAGGCCCACCCTCCGCTGGCTATTTTGCTCTCGCGGCCATCCCGGCGAGGTACGCGCTGGAGCGCCAGGACTGGCAGCAGGCTGAAGGGCTGGCGCTGCTGGAGACACCGTTTCCCTACGCCGATGCGATGACCTGGTTCGCCCGGGGTTTCGGCGCGGCGCGATTGGGACACGCTGCGGCGGCCAATGAAGCGGCGGCAGCGCTGCGGCAGGTACAGGCGCGCCTTTCGAAGGCCAATGACCATTATTGGGCAGAGCAGGTGGACATTCAGGCCACAGCGGTCTCTGCATGGTCTGCGCTAGCGGCGGGCAGGAACGAGGACGCTTTGCGGCAGATGGAATTGGCAGCGAGTATGGAAGATGGGACGGAGAAAAGTGTCGTGACTCCTGGTCCACTGTCCCCAGCGCGGGAACTGCTCGGAGAGATGCTATTGGAGATGAATAAGCCGACTGAAGCGTTGGCACAATTCGAAGCCACGCTTGAGAAGGAACCACGGCGCTTCCGTTCACTGTATGGAGCAGCACGCGCGGCGCAGCTCAGCGGGAGCGGAGATTTGAGTCAACGGTACTTTAGCGAACTGCTGACGGTTTGTGCGCACGCCGACCAGCCGGGAAGACCCGAGATCAGGGAAGCGCGTGAGGCGTTGGCGAAGCAGAAGAGCTGACTGGGAATCGAAGGGACTCCGCTTCGGGACATTCGGTCCTCTACCCTTAGATCATCGTCTTCGATACCGGATGGGACAGTACAAGCGCGGTCGTTACGCTGCCGTGAACCGCGAGGGCGTCGACAACACGCTCGAGGTCCTCAGGTTCTGCAAATGCGCAGCGGGCAACGAAACAATCGTCGCCGGTGATCCGGACGACATCCAGGATCTCGGGCATGGATTCGAACAACGCGACGTACCATTTGATGTGTTCATGTGTGGTACGGACTCTTACGACCGCCTGAAGCCGAAGGCCTATGGCCGCCAGATCGATCCTTGCCGAGTAGCCAGCAATGACGCCTGCCTCCTCGAGCTTCTTCACCCGCTCGCTCACCGCCGGCTGGGACAGCGCAATTTGCCTGCCTAAGGAGGAAAGGCTTCGCCTTGCGTCTTGTTGCAACGCCTTAATGATCAATCGGTCCTTTTTGTCCAGGTCCATGCAGTACCGCCAGATTTTCGTCTTGCCGATGAATTCAAGGATTCGCGCTCGAACTACCGATACTTCGCCATGGTGCGCCGAATCCAGGATGGCTACCGTAGGATAACGACCTGACGAGTGAAAATCCTGTGCGTCCCGTGCTCATCGTACCCGGCATCGGCAACTCCGGTCCTGGCCATTGGCAATCCCTGTGGCAGATACAACACCCCAACGTTTCACGCGTAACGCAGCGTGATTGGGATCATCCGGTGTGCGAGGAATGGGTCAAAGCGCTGGATGGGGCGGTGGCCCAGGCGATCGCGCCACCGATTCTGGTCGCGCACAGTTTGGGCTGCCTGGCAGTTGCTCATTGGGCAGCCCAATCGGGTCGGCGCTGCTTTGCCGCCTTGCTTGTTGCCGTACCGGATCCCAGCAGCCCGGCGTTTCCCCGAGCAGCTACCGGCTTCGAGCCGTTGCCTTCTTCGTTGCGCGGATGTCGAGTAACAGTGGTTAGCAGCAGTGACGATTCCTACGCGACCAATGCCTACACTGAGGAGCGAGTCAGAACTTGGGGCGCCGAGCACGTTTGCCTCGGTCACCGCGGTCACATTAATGCTGCCAGTGGATTGCGAGATTGGCCAGATGGCTGGGTAATCGTCGATCGCTGGCGCAACGAGTGAAGTCGAGCTGATCGCTCATCACGACAGGAGTCCTCCGTGCAGAAGGTGCTCGATAAGCGCTACCAGCGAGCTCGGCAATGCGCCGAGCTCGCACAGCGGCAGCTGGTTACTTCTGGGTTTGATTGGACTTCAGGAAATCAGCAATGGATTCCTTAATCTTCGAAAACCAGCCTGTCCCAGACTTGTTGTCGGAAGTTTTATCCAGAATCTCCGTCAATTCGTCATACATCTTGTCAAAGTCCTTTTTCGTGCCGTAGCCCAGCGCCTGAGCGAATTCCAGCTGACCGCGCGCCTGTTCCATCGATGCCTTGAGCCGATCGTTGTCTTCTTTACTCCGGTCCTTCTTTTCGGCCAAGCTCTCGGCACTATTCAACGCCTCCTGGGCTTTGACGACTGGCAATGGAATAATGGTATCGGTGAGGACCTGTGTATTCAGGGCCGTCTGCAAGACGCGTTTGGCCTCGGCTTTCTTGTTCTGATCAATCAACTTCACAGCAGACTTTATGGCGTCCGGATAGGTCGCCAGCGGAATATTGGCCACGCTGATCACGGTCTCGCTGGCCAGATTGTTCAGTAGATGCCGCGCCTCCTGCAATTGCCCGGCATCTATATCGCTCTCCGCCTGCTTACGAATCCTGTTCACCGCTTCTACGCCCCCTTGTAAATCGTAGGTCACGACCCTGACTCCCGCAGGCGCGAGTTCCAGGGTCGGATCTCGAGCAAGCATGACGTCAAGCTTGCCGGTGGCGCGCTCTAGCGCGGCGAGTGCTTCCTTGGTCTTGCCGTTATCCAGGTGCTTCAGGGCAGCTTGCGTCTCTTGAATTGCGCTGGTGGCATCTGCCATCAACGTCTTACGCTTATCTTCAACTTGGCTCAGCGTCTGCGCATCCGGTTTGGCAGCCGAGTTTGCCTCCGAGGCAGTTATCGGCAGTACGAGCAGTGAACCGAACACGCAGGCCAACATGCCCTTGTATGAGACGGACATATTTCCTCCTTATCAGGTTGCTGCTACGCCGCAACGTGCGGCACTTAGGCGGATCTCTAGGGATGCGGGCAAAGGTTTTCAAGTCATGCCGACCGACTCGAGTGTTTGTCGTGGCCGATTCAACGCCCGGCCCCAGAACGAAGGCCAGCGGCATTGATGGGTGCACTGGCGCAATGAGAATCGACAGGGCGACATCAAGGCTCAGCTATCTGGCTGCGATGCTAGAACTTCTCGGGCGCACTAAATGTGCCGGGCAGGAAACCTCACCGCTACGGGATTCGGAGGCCCGTCGCGCAACGTCGGGATTGCGCTGAATAGGGCCGCTCGGCAGAAATCTCAATACTTAACTGTTACTCGGACCACCCCGACGAGTATCGGCGCTGCGCGTCAACCGTAGCGGCGGATATCCGTTGGCTTGCCCTGCAAATTGGTTCACACAAGCGGAGGTGACTACCATGAAATCAATTCTCAGAGCATCAGCGCTTTCCGTGCTGGTATCTCTTTCGATATGGCTACCGCAGACGGGACTTGCTGAGCCTCATGAATGGCGCGCTCCCCGCGGCCAGGTGCTTGACGATCACTATCACCACGGGTACTTCTACCCACATATAGGGGTTGTAGTGACTGCGCTGCCAGTTGGCTACCGAACGTATTGGTTTCACGGTGCGAGCTGGTACTTCGCAGAGGGAGTCTGGTACCAGGCAGGGCCGGGTGGCTTTGTAGTGGCACGTCCGCCCGTCGGGCTGGTCGTGACACTCCTGCCACCCACTGCTACCACGGTCTGGATCGGCGGGGCTCCCTACTATTACGCGAATGATGTCTATTATCGTTGGGACTCAACGGCGGATGGCTATGAGGTCGTGGCACCGCCGGTGGGGGCCGAACAGCCGGGATCCGCCCCGGCGCAAGCCCCGGAAGACATCTTCATTTACCCACGCAACGGGCAGACCGCAGAGAAACAAGCGGCTGATCGCTACGAGTGCCATAACTGGGCGAGCAATCAGACGGGCTTTGATCCTGCGCGCACTCAGGAAGGCAGTGCCCCTGCCACTTCCTCTTCCGCGGCGGTGCAGTACCGCCGCGCGATGTCCGCATGCCTCGAGGCTCGTGGATACAGCGTCAAATGAGCGGTCGGTGCCGGCGCTTTATGCGCCGGCACCGCTACGCCTGTCTCCTCATCGTGATCGGCGCTGCATTCCTGGCACACCAGCCGATGCTGCCGAAACCGCTCGATGAAACAATATTGGAAGATCAGTAGCTTAATGGTGGCCAGGGGTGGAATTGAACCACCGACACGCGGATTTTCAGTCAGATAATGGTGGGTCTAGGGGTTTACTAATCTGTCACTTACAGCGCTTGCCAACCCTCACCCCAGGCTCACCACGGCACAATTACGGCACATCCAATCCGAGTTCGACACGTTCCTGGCACAGCAACGCCTCACGGCTTCTTCGCCACGACTTTGCCGTCTTCCCAGACGTAAAGTGGCGTGCCATACATGCGCGCGGTTTTGCGTGCATCCTTCGCCGCACGACGCAAGGCGCCTCCGACACCCGCAGCAAAGCTCCGGGACCGAGCTGCCTTCGTTCGCGTCTTTGCCTTCACAAATTCTTCTCCAGGAGTTGCGGCGTAGGACCTGAGTTGTCGTACACAGCCCAGCTATCAGCCAGAGGCCGATATAATCGCTCAGAGTTCACCCGACTTCTTGCGAACCTTCGAACGACGTCACGCCGCGGCACATCGTGGCCGCCCTGCCGGACGCGGGCCGCAATCCGCCGCAGCGCAAGTTGGGTGGTCTGCAGCCGCAGATACACGATCTCGACGCGGTAACCGTTACGTTTCCAGACTCGAAGTCGCCGCCGTCTCGAACGCGAAATCTGATCTGTCCGCCGCCAGCCGATCGATCTCCCGTAACACCATCCGGGCGGCCGCAATTGCCGCCAGCTCCGGATTCAGGGGAGACAAACCGCCCGCGATTATGTCCGCATTTACAAAATGAACCATGCCCACGTCTTCGGGGAGGTAGCGGCGCGCAAAAGTCGTCTTTCCGGCGCCATTTGGCCCCGCGATGACGATACAGCGAGGTTTCCGTTTGCGCTTTGGCATCTCGGAGTTCGAAGTGCGACTACGCCGCTAGTTTCAGTTTTGGTTTGAGTCCAGCACGCGCGGCCAAGCGTACCAGTAGGTCCATGCTGAACCGGTCAATCTTGCGTCGCTTCAAATCCGACACGCGCGCCTGCGTAACACCCAGAACCTTGGCGGCCTCGGCTGGCGTCATGCGGCTCTTTTCCAGCCAGTGCTCCAGACCAATTAACAGCTGCGCGCGCATTTCCATCTCGGCCGCCTTCTCCGGCGGGAAAAGATCGTAAAAGACACTGCACCGTGCCGGTGTCATGTGACGGGGCCCATGTTCACTGTCGGTAACCTTCTTGACTCTCATAACTTCACTTTGCAATCGATCTAAACTCCACGATCGCTACGCCACTTTCTGCAGGTTCACCGTTTGCGCCTTGAGGCTGACTTTGAGGCATTTCCCAATCGCGTCAAAAATTGCCGCCAGGTTATCCATGCTTGGATTGCCTTTGGACGACAGCATCCTATGAAGGCTCTTACTCGGCGTTGCGGTCGCCTTGGAGAGCCTTTCAAACCCAAGCGTCGCGTTCACGAGATCGCGCAGAATGAGACGAGCCGTCACTGGTTCTCCACTCAGAAACAGCGTTGCCGCCTCGTCAAGCAGCGCTTTCGCGAACGCCGGATCACGCTCGACTCGAGCAACAACAGTCTTCTTGAAATCGCGCGTGAGCGCCATGGTCATTACCTCTTTCGCTTCTTGGCATTGCCGCCAACTCGTGGAGCCATCTTTCGAGCCTTGTATTCGGCGTGCAAGGCCTTCGCTCGAACGATATCTGCTTGCTGCCGGCGCTTGGTTCCACCACCGAACAAGACGATCAGCGATTCGCCATCCTTCGCCAGATAGATCCGGTAACCCGGACCCCAGTCGATGACGTATTCACCTATGCCCGCAAACCACTTCACGTTCGACGTGTTCCCGAGTTCCATGCGCAGCTTTGCGGTGGTTACTTTCGCCGCCGCTTGCGCGTCGAGGCTGTCGAACCAATTCGCGTATGGACTCGACCCGTCCGGGCGAACGTACTCTTCCACCCGGATTTTCATCGGCTTATAGTAACGTTTAGGTTACTATATAGCAAGCACAATCGACACCCGCCCTCGCATTGCGAGTTCGCGACACGTCACTCGACCCTCCAGCCTATCGGACCCAAGTTGCCACATGCGGCGCTTGCGAGTGTTCATCGAGTGGGCTGCAGGTCTCGAACGCGGGCATCGCGAACGCGTTGCTGCAGCTCCTGGGCGATCTGTTCCCGCTCGATTTTCGCAGGCGGCATCCGCTCGACAAATCGTCGAACGTCGTTCGCAAGATCGTGGTGCCCGTCCATGGAAAGTCGGTTGGCAACGGCGCGCCAACCGTCCTCGACCTGGCGACGCGTTTCCACAAGTTTGCGCTGACCGGGTTCGACGCGGGTGTTGCCCGTTAGCAGGTCAGCTGCGACAGCCTCGGCCTGTGCCCGCTGATAGGTAGAGGCGCCGCGCTCGGTTGCGCGATAGATGCCGTCCTTCTTAGCCTTACTGGTTTCGCCACGCACTGCGCGTTCGGTGGCGTTGGCTTCAATGCCGAGCAGCCTCAGGTTTCGGGCGAACTCCGATCGCCAGTGCCGGAGCGTCGCCTTCTTAATGTTGAGTCGCACCCCCTGTTCGCTGACAGCCTTCACGACCAGGTGTACGTGCGGATGCGGCTCGTCCGTGTGCAGCACCAGCGCGTAGCGGTGCTTCAGCGCAAACTCCTCGCGGGCGAAATTGTGCGCCGCCTCCAGGACCCTCTTGGCCGGCGTCCCGGGTGGCATCGACAGCATGATCTTGTGCACGAGCTTGGCCGACCCATGCCTCGTCGAGGCTAGTCCCACGCCCCGTCGATCGCTTTCCAGGTCGAGATCCCAGTCCTCCACGAGTTGCTCGCCTGCATCCCGCCCCTGCAGTCGATCGCTCTCGTCAGTCTCAAGTTCGAATACTCCTTTGCGGCCGATGTAATCGAGGTGCTTGCGAACCGCTTCGGAGGTCTGGGCGCCTTTGGGCAGTACCTTGACCATCACTTCGGGGGTGCGCCGTACGGTTCTGGCGATCTGCTCGACCTCGGCGGGAGCCAGGCGATCCCACCTGCGCGGACCCGGCCGCGCGCGGCTGAAGAGGTCGAACAACGGCTTCCTAGTCGACATGGCCGCGCTCCCATGAACTCAGGTTAGCGGTTATCAGGCCTTTCACGTGGTCGCGTAGGGCCTCGCAGATGCGGAGCATGGCCACCAGGTCGTGGCGTCCGGGACCTGCCACGCGGTCACCCTGGTTGGCCGCCCGCGCAATCTGGTTGAGATTCCGGCCCATGCTCCCGAGCTCGGAAATCGACCGCTTGAGCGCTCGCAGCTCCTCCTTTGGCAACGGCGCCAACGATCGCAGGTGGGCACGCGTCAGGACGGAGAGGTAGGTCGCCGGTGCCGTATTGCGCGCCGCAGCGCGCCCGAAGCAGACTCTGGTCATCAGCGCGCAGCCGCACAGTCAGGCGGGTTGAGCGGATAGCCTCGGGCGCCGCACTGGTGCTGGCATCGTATGAGGCCGGTTCCGTCGAGCGCAGCATGAGATCTACCAAACGCCTGAGCAGCGCCGATTCTGACAATCCCTGGTGACTCGCGACCGCAGCAAAACGCTCTTTGGTGTCGCGAGTGACCCAAGTCTTGAGTTGTGTGCCGTCGCTCATCATGAGCGACGTTGTACCAAAGAGCAGCCGCCAGGCTATCCTGCATTCCGCTCAAAATGCAGCGTAACCGCAATATGCGTATGCGTGCCAGCGGCCTGCTATAGCGACCGGATATGCATCGCCTGTTCATCCAACGCGGCGTTTAAGGCTCCGAGTCGTACCGCCGCGCAGCAGCAACCCGTAGCTCCGCCAACCACCGGCGTGGATCGGCCAGAACCTAGACACTCGCTCTCCCGAACTGGCCGCCTCGAAGCCGCCGTTCCCGAGCCGCTTACGACGACGATGGCGAAGTCGACAATCAACGGCAGACCGCCTGATGCTGCCCCACAACCGACAACTGTGGGCTGATCACGATTCCATATGTTCGCGCGCGTAGCGCGTTGGCGGCAGTCCGACATGGCGGGTGAATGCGACGCTGAACGCACTTGCGGAGCCGTAGCCAATGCGTTCGGCAACTTCGGCGATGCGACCCTCTTTCCGCTGCAGCAGGTTCTTTGCCAAAGCCATGCGCCAAGCGAGCAGGTACTCCATCGGAGCGAGGCCCACTGCGCGGCTAAACCGCTCAAAGAATGCCGAGCGGGATAGGCCTGCCTCTTTAGCCAGCTGCGCGACCGTCCAGGGTTGGGCGATACTTTCGTGCATTCGGCGTATCGCGACCGCTAGGCGTTCGTCGGCGAGCCCACGCAAGAAACCTGGCGACGCTTCCGTGCCCGCAGTGGATCGGAGAGCTTCGATAAGAAGAACCTCAAGGAGTCGTGCCAGGACGACGTCCCGAGCGGGCCGCATCTCGCGAGATTCATCGCCCACGAGCTGCACGAGGGTGGCGAGCCTCTTCTCGCCTCGAACGTGCACGAGTTGCGGGAGGAGCGAAACCAGCAAAGCCGCATCCGGCGAACCGAAGACGCAGTAGCCCACCAGCAATCGAACGTCAGGCGCCCCGCTCTGAGTGCCGAGTCTGAATTCGCCATGGATCAGCTCGACGGGTGAGGTGTCGAGTTCCTCCGATGTTGTCGGCTCGAGGCTCGACATCGTAAAGCCATACGCCGAGGGGATCAGGACAAAGTCGCCGCCTTGGAGGGTGATCGGCTCATGCCCGTCGACCGTCAGGCGGCACGAGCCATCGAGTATTACGCAATAGAAGGCCTGCCCGGCTTCCTTGCGGCGAATACGCCAGCGGCCGGTGCCGACAACGACTTTCGAAAACGGGGCGTGTGGTTGCAGGAGTACGACAACCTCGGCGAGAGGATCAACCATTAGTGGACTATTGCGAATGAAACATGGACTGTTGATTATATATAGTCCGGTTACGCCGGGCTATCGTGTCGGTATTGCAAACCAGCTACTGGAGCCCCTTTGAAAACCGTCCTCATCACCGGATGCTCATCCGGTTTCGGCCTGGAAACCGCCCGATACTTCCTCGATCACGAGTGGAAGGTAATCGCCACGATGCGTACGCTGCGCGCGGAGGTCCTGCCCCGTTCCGAGCGTTTAAGCGTTCTCGCCCTAGATGTCACTGATCCAGAAAGTATTCGCCAGGCAGTGGATGCCGCGGGGCCGCTCGACGTCCTAGTGAACAACGCTGGGATTGGCATGCTGAGCGTGTTCGAAACCACCTCAATGGAAACCGTCCGCGAGGTCTTCGAGACCAACACCTTCGGTACGATGGCGGTCACCCAAGCGGTGCTGCCTCAGTTTAGGCATCGGAAGGCCGGCGTCATTGTTAACGTCACATCGTCCGTGACATTGAAGCCGCTCCCTATGCTTTCCGTGTACACCGCGAGCAAGGCGGCGGTCACAGCCTTCACCGAGTCTCTTGCGCTGGAACTGCTGCAGTTCAACGTGCGAGTGAAATTAGTGATACCGGGACGGGCGCCAGGGACCCGATTCGCTGAAAACGCGCAGAGCCGGCGGATTCAGAGTGGCCCCGAAGCATATTCAGAACTCGCGCACAGTGTCTTCGCACGAATGGGGCAGTCATCGTCTGCGGTGACTCGGCCGTTGGATGTGGCAGAAGCCGTATGGCGTGCGGCGAACGACCCATCGTGCCCCGTTCGCATTGCTGCTGGCGCTGACGTGCTAGCGTTGGCTTAGTCACGCTGAATCCAAATCAGCTAGGCGCCCAGCAACTATATCAGCGACCTGGGACTAGCGTGGCCGTCAATCCACAATAACCCAGAGGGACAGCCGCGACGGCTTTCGGACTTCGGAACTGCCGGCGCGAAGTCAGATCAAAGCACCGGCCGCCAGCGATTTGAAGTACAACCAATCGCGCTGGACAAATTCGGTTGCCGGGAAGCTGACGCTCACCTCTGGAGGGTTGGGGTCAACAGCGCAAATTCAGGCGTCTCTAAACCGACCGACCGCAATCGGGCGGTCGAACCGTCGCAGATCGGCCAACTTCGGCCGTTGACCATGCTAATCAGCCCGCCAGAAAGCCGCCATTCGTAGATTACGGTAGTCTCTACTGACGATGGTGCTGTTAGCGCACTTCTCTGCCGGAGGTCGCGGTGCTTGGTAAGTTCGGCGCGGTCATTATCGGAAATGCCTGCCTCTTGGCCACGGCAGCGGCAGCGGCAGCCACTCCTGGTCAGGAGGGATGGACCAAGGTATTTATTTCGCCGGAATGCAAAGAGTGGATTTACGGGCCGCCCATCACGCAAGAAGATGCCCGGAACAATCCGCAAGACCGGCCCGATTACGTCCTCTGGAATCCGGCGATGGCCAAGCCCATGGCTTATAGGGACCCTCGCACCTCCATTTATTTTTATGTTGAGTCAGATGGCCGACATATCGCAGCGATCAATACCAAGGGCACCTTGCTTTGGGTCCGCAATCCCTTCGAAGACGCGAAACTTTGCCCTTATCGAAATGGGCGGCCGAGTGTCACATCTATGAGGGCAATCGAATTCTCGAAGGTTATG
>Ga0181516_10002247_pt1 | contig 13972 bp, 11 predicted proteins | sample PEATcosm2014_Bin_25_FD_121104 | JGI IMG/M metagenome (GOLD analysis project Ga0181516, IMG submission 121104) | Peatland microbial communities from MTU Mesocosm Facility, Houghton, MI, USA - PEATcosm2014_Bin01_10_metaG | ecosystem: Environmental > Terrestrial > Soil > Wetlands > Peat | place... | reverse complement strand
GCGGCCCACGGCGTCGATTTCGTCGATGAAGATGATGCAGGGCGCGTTCTTCTTGCCCTGCTCAAAGAGGTCGCGGACGCGGCTAGCGCCAACGCCGACAAACATCTCGACAAAGTCGGAGCCAGAGATCGAGAAAAAGGGCACATTGGCTTCGCCGGCTACAGCACGGGCCAGCAGCGTCTTGCCGGTTCCCGGAGGTCCAACCAGCAGCACGCCCTTGGGAATGCGGCCGCCGAGCTTTTGAAACTTGGCCGGCTCGCGCAGGTATTCGATGATCTCCTTCAACTCTTCCTTGGCCTCGTCTACGCCGGCCACATCCTTGAAGGTGATCTTTTTCTGCTGCATACTGAGCAGGCGCGCGCGGCTCTTGCCAAACGACAGCGCCTTGTTGCCGCCCGACTGCATCTGGCGCATGAAGAAGAACCAGATGCCAATCAGCAGCACAAAGGGACCGAGATTGATGAGCAGTTGCAGCGGAAAGTTGCTCTGCTCGGCCTTCTTGGAGAAGTGGGCATCGGAGGCCAGAAAGGCAGCCTCGAGAGGATCGAAGTGGTCGCCGACGTGGGTGTGGAACTGCTCCTTGGGGTTGGCCTTGAGATGGCCGTGCAGCTCGCCGCCCTGGACTTCGGCGTCGAGCACCAGCCCCGCCTTCACCTTGTTGTAGAGCTCGGAATAGGAGATCTCCGTGTCTTTGGCCGCGCCCGCGCCCTTCTGAACCCAGCTAATGAGAACCAGGACGAAGGCAAGAATACAAGCCCAGACCATGATCGATTTGACGGTCGAATTCACCAGAATTCCTCTCTTTCGGCGTTGGAGAAGCTACGCAGCGGCTTTCCAGCACCGGCTGCATATCACCTTAGACGCCGGTACAGCATTCAAAGTCACATAAAATACACGAGGCGTTGACGACAGACACAACACCTCTGCCGCTCAAAGAGAGCAGTCTTAATGATTGTACTCTTTGGGAGATAAAATTGGTGCGATTGGAAGGCCGGGGCCGAGGTGGAGATTGCGCAGGTTGAAGAAAGATCCGAACGAATTGAATGTTGAAACAACTTCCCTCAGAATCTGTTCAATAACTCGGTTTCGGGTGAAGGGTACGGGCTTCAGCCCGTACAACAAAGGCAGAAATGGTTGTGGGCTTTAGCCCCTGAGGGATGCTTTTTCGGCAGTTGCATTCCCTCGGCGGCTAAAGCCTAAAATCAATAATCGGCCCTTAACGTACGGGCTGAAGCCCGTACCCTTCAAAACATAGTTTTTCGATAGGTTTACTGGGGCTGAAGCCCAGCTTTTATTTTGTGGCACTTGCGGCCCGACTGAAGTCGTGCTCTTTCAAAAAGCCGACTAAACCAGGCTTGCGGCCTCGATGTTTGCGGCATCGATGCTTGCGGCCTCGATGTGAACTCCCGGCGCTGGCTCAACATCTACGCCGCGCATCCAGACAATCTGCCCGCCGAGTTCAAGAACCGGCCAGAGGCCGCGGCTTGACCCAGTCACTTTCATCCGCTCCAGCACCTCCTTGACCTTGCGCGGGCCGGAGGAGTGGCGCAGGCGGACGCGGTCGCCCGGACGCCAGTTGCGTAGCGTGGCGGTTTGGGGTTGCGCGGGGGCAGCTTGTTCGGTGAGCTCGATTTGCAGCCGGAGCGAAAATGCGGGAGCGGCGATCTCGCCGGGAAGGGTCACAGTATATTCGGGCGCGGGCTCTGAGGAGCTTTGTGCGGAGATTGTCAGGCGCAGTTCGCGCGGAGTTCTTTCGGCCCGGAGGCCTTGGGCCAATTCGAGCTTCTGGCCGGCATGGCCGGTGAGGGCGAGCGAGCGCAAGGCCTCGGTCGCGGAGAAATCGATGGGCGTGCCCAACTGCTCTGCTGCGTGACGCAGGAGCCGGCGCTGAAGAGCCGGGACCAGCTCGGCCAGACGGAGCGCATCCAGAGCCAGGCCATCGCCGGAGGCTCGCCCACCGCCTCGAACCGCCCGGCCAGGCAGCAAGACTTGAGAGGCCAAGCGAGCCACTTCGGCCTGCCACCATGCCTCCTCATCGCGGGCCAGGGCGGCCATCTGCGCAAGGTGCTCGCGGAGCCGGGGATTCCAGCCCTCCAGAAGCGGCAGCAGCTCATGGCGGATGCGGTTGCGGGTGAAGGTGAGGTGACGGTTGGAGGAGTCTTCGCGCCAGCTTTGGCCGAGGGCGGCAAGATAGGTCTCGACCTCGGCCCGTGTTGCGTTGAGGATGGGACGGAGAATGCGGCCTTCTGGAAATTCGACGGCGGGATAGATGCCGCTGAGGCCCTCGGTCCATGCGCCGCGCAGGAATTTGGCCAGAACGGTCTCGGCCTGGTCGTCGCGGGTGTGGGCCGTGGCCACTGCGTCTACCTCGCCCGAGGCCATCAGTTGCCGGAACCAGGCATAGCGCAGGCAGCGTGCTGCCTCTTCGATTGATTGGCCGTTTGCTTTGGCGGAGGCTCCGGCATCGACGCGCGCTTCATGGAATGGCAGCGCGAGTTCGGCGGCCAGAGCGCGGGCAAAGGCCAGGTCGCCGTCAGCCTCCTCGCCGCGCAGGCCGTGGTGAAGATGGGCGGCGTGCAGAACCAGGCCGAGTTCCCTGCCCCGCTCGGCTAGAGCGCGCAGCAGAGCCACGGAGTCCGCGCCGCCGGAGAGGCCAACGGCCAGGCGCAGGCCCGGCTTCAGGAGCGATGTATCGAGCGGCAGCGTCGGCGGCAGCTTGGGGCGCATTCCAAAATAATACGGCGCAGGCCGGATTTCTGGCTCCGGGGGTGGAGAATCAGGAACATCAACGCATCTTTCACACAAAACTCTGCTGCAAGGCCCATGCCGCCGATGTATACTCCACCCGATATGCAGGTATTTGCGATCCTTCCAGCGGCGGGGCTCGGAACCAGAATGGCCGGCCCTCAGACCAAGCACTCCGGCGACAAAGACGCGTCGTTGGGGATTCCTCCTAAACAGTTTTTGGCGCTTGATGGCGTTCCGATTCTGATTCACTCGCTGCGCGCCTTTGCCTCCGTGGCGCGGGTGACGGCCATCTGCGTAGCTGTGCGCAAGCCTGAGATGGAGCGCGTGCAGGCGCAGATTGCCGAGTACGGCTTTGCCGGCAAGGTTCGCGTGGTTGAAGGCGGCGCCAATCGCCAGGAATCCGTCTCGCACGCGCTGGCCGCGCTGGCCGCCGAGCCGGACGATATTGTTCTGGTGCATGACGCGGTGCGCCCGCTGATTGATGCGGCGACGATCGACCGCACCATCGACGCGGTGATTCAGCACGGCGCTGCGATTGTTGGAATGCCGGCTGTAGACACCATCAAGCAGGTGGAGCGGACGGCGCACGGGGCGCTGATTACCTCGACGATTCCGCGCGAGTTTGTGGTGCTGGCGCAGACGCCCCAGGGCTTCCGCTACGGGCTGCTTCAGCAGGCCTTTGCCGAGGCGCAGGCCGACGGATTCGTGGGCACCGACGAGGCTTCGCTGGTGGAGCGCGCCGGGCTGCCGGTGGCCGTGGTGCATGGCTCTCAGGTTAATCTGAAGATTACCCAGCCGGGCGATTTGGAGCTGGCCGAGTTTTATCTGCGCCAGCGCAACCGCTGAGGACGTTGTACAAAATCGAAATCACCGCCGATTGGTCTAAAGAACAGGCACGGTAACCATGGAAACTCGTATCGGATTTGGCTATGATTCGCACGCTTTCGCGCCGGGTGTGCCGCTGCGCATCGGCGGGCTGACGCTGGACCACCCCGAGGGTCTGGCCGGCCACTCGGACGGCGACGTGCTGCTGCACGCCATTACCGACGCTCTGCTGGGCGCGATTGCGGCTGGCGACATTGGCACGTTTTTCCCGCCGGGCGATCCGCAATGGAAGGACGCCGACTCGGCGATCTTTCTCAACCTGGCGTTGGAGACGCTGCAGCGCGCCGGCTACCGCATTGTCAACATCGACGCCACGCTGATTCTGGCCGCGCCGAAGATCGCCCCCATCAGCGGCGCGATGCGGGCTCGCGTTGCCGAGTTGCTGAGCCTGGGCATCGACCAGGTAAGCATCAAAGCCAAAACTCCGGAAGGTCTGAATCTGGACCACACCGCGCAGTGCCACGCCGTCGTGCTGGTCGAGCGCGTCATCGAGCCCGAGGAGTTGAAGAGCATGAGCGCTGTGATTGAAAGCCAGCGGCAGTTGGAAGATGTTGTGGAAGACCTGCTCAGCTCGGTGCATGGCGTACCCAAGAAACGCGGCGGGCTGATCTTCGACACCGAGGATATTACGTAAGACAGGGAACAGTGGGGCAAGAGCGTTTTCACTGTTCCTGTAGGGGTGTTTTCGTGGTTTCCTTAAACCATCGGTGATATTCCCAAACAACCGCAAGTCTTCCAGCTTTGCCGGTAGATACTTACTGCGGCGTCTCTGATTGGGCGGTGGGGTTGGGCGCGGGGTTCTTGCCGTTGGCTATATCGGGGGTCTTCAAGGCTTTGGCGGCATCTTTGCCGTGGTGGCTGTCGGGATCGTACTCGGCAACTTTCTCGTAGTTGGCGCGGGCGTCGGCCAGATTGCCCAGATGGCGATTGGCCTCGGCCAGGCCCCAGTAGACGTCGGGATTCTCCGGGTCAAGAATCAGCGCTGACTCGAAGCGGGAAAGAGCGCCACGCCAGTCTTTGGTCTGGAGATAGTAAGTTCCGACTTCAATGTCTTTGGAGGAGGCCTCCTGGTGGGTGGGCTCCTTGACGGCGAGTTTCCGCTTCTTGCTGGGCTGGTCGTCTTCGGGGCGAGGCAGCAGGCGCTCCAAACCGGCAAGGCTGGAACTGGAGGCCGCATCTGGCGCGCTGGCGGTGGTGGGCGCTGGGTCGTCGGGGCTGCGGACTGGATCAAGATCGTCGCCGGGCAGCGGGGATTCGGCGACTGGCTCTCGGGTGTAGACGGAATCGGGCGAGGCCGCGGGCGTGTTCTTGGAGGGCATGATGGGAACGGAACTTGTGTCTTCGGGAAAGGGATTGGAGTTGGCTGGCGCTGCCGCTGGAGGCTGCTGGCTGGGCGTTTGAGCGTGCAAGGGCTGGGCCGCGGCTAGGCACATGGTGCATCCGAGAGCTGCTGTAACAATCCCCTTCATCATTTTCCTCAAGGCCAATTGGTCTTTTCCGGGGTTGAAGCCCTGATCGTTTTGCAGACTCTATGCGAGGTTAAATCCCCCGCCACCCTCCGAATCTACTTGACTCCTGGGATCTGCCTGACCCTGCCCTCTGTTCACTGAAGCCTGTTCACTGTTAGGATGCGAATCAAAGAACTCCCAAGGAAAGCATCGCACATTCGCATGGCATTGATCATCCGCTCCTCTGCAATTCACGCCGCCGGCTGCTATACAACCACGCCGATCCGCAAAGGCGACCGCGTGGCCGAGTATACCGGTCACAAGCTCAGCAAGGCCGAGGCCGACATCGCCTATGAGACCTCGCCGATCACCTATCTCTTTGGACTCGGCAACGGCTCGGTGGTGATCGATGGGCATTGCACGGCGATGTTCATCAACCATAGCTGCGACGCCAACTGCGAGACCAGCGAGGTGCGCGGGCGGGTCTGGATCACGGCGATCAAGAAGATCGCCGCCGGCGATGAAATTACCTACGACTATTGCCTCTACGATGGCGGCGACGACGAGGCGACCTGCAACTGCGGGGCGGCAAAGTGCCGTGGGACGATGTACTCGAAGGAAGAGGTGCGGCGGCGCAAGGCCGCGGCCAAGCGGGCGCTGAAGAAGGCCGCGGCAGGGAAAAATAAGGAAGGCCGGCGCTGACGGTGCGGAATTGATAAGAGTGCCGCGTAGACCGGGCGGTCCACGCAAAAGCCGTCCAGGATGCCGACGTTATCCGGAGCCGTGCTCATTTTATCCAAAAAGCGGCCGTTGCATACCATCCTTCGTGGCTTGCATCGGGGTTTGGAACCTCTGAAACTTGTTGCTTGGTAATCAGGGCACGACTTCAGTCAGGCCGTAAAAGCCTGCAAGAAAAACTGGGCTTTACAGGCTGCTGAAAAACTCATCAGGAGGCAATTCTCGAAGGCTTTGTAACCAGGGCACGACTTCAGTCGGGCCGATAAAGCCAATCATATCAATGTTGGGCTTTAGCCCCTGCTACGCTCAATCGTAATTGCACCCCCCAATAGCCCCTTTTTCCGCAGCTTGTTTAGCCCCTGCAAAACTTCGGCCCGGCGAACTGCCATGGTGCGGCTTCTTCTCGATTGTCGATTTTCGACGCCTCCGCAACTTATCCAAAGAGTGAAATCTTCAATCGTTGCAAGCGGTTTCACTTTGAAGAAAATAGCCGATGCAAAGCTGGATCGGCTGCCGTTTTTAGGTTTATACACCGGCCTTATACGCAAGGTTCGCTACTGCTTTGAAGCATCTCGCGGTACGGCGGGCGGAGTGAGAAAACCGCTGTCGGTCAGCCAATCGGCCATGCGCTGCGGCCAGGTCTTGACGGTGACCAGAGTTGAGCGATCGCCCATGTTGAAGGCGTGGCGGCCCTTGGCCAGGAAGATGGCCTCGACCGGCACATTGACGGCGCGCAGCTTCTCAAAGATGCCCAGGGCAATTTTGTCGCATCCCCAATCGTCGTCATTGGCCACGATCAGAAAAGCCGGGGGCGCGGTGGCGGGGATCTTCTCAGGCACTTGGCCGCCGGGATAGACCAGCATCTGGAAGTCGGGCCGGCCGGTGATGCGGTCGATGGGATCGGCCGCGGCCGCGTCGCCATCGCCCGGCGAATTGGCGATCAACTCGACGACCGCGCCGCCGGCAGAAAAGCCCAACATGCCGATGCGGTGCGGGTCGATCTGCCACTCAGCGGCGCGGCTGCGCACCAGGCGCATGGCGCGAAAGGCGTCCTGGCGGACATTGTCCATCGAGTACGGAGAATCCTTCTCCTCTGGCAGGCGATACTTCAGCGCGAAGGCGGCGACGCCGATGCTGTTCAGGAATTCGGCGGCCTGCTTGCCCTCGGCGGTGAAGACCAGCTCGCGAAAGCCTCCGCCGGGAGCAATGATTACAGCCGCGCCGGTGGCCTTCTCTTTGGGCGGCAGGTAAACCGTAATGGAGGGATTGTTGATGTTGCGAACCCAGTAGTCCTGGGCCTGCTCGGGTATGTCTTTGCGGCTCTCGAAGCCGGGAGCGCCGTTGGCCCAGAGGGGAATCACCTGCGGCGCGGGCTGGGCAAAGGCAGCGGCGCAGAGCGCAATTGCGGCGATTGTGAAGAGCGTCTTCATGGAGCGTCGGTCCTTTCTCGATAAATTTCGGGCGGCAACCCACCATAAACAAGGCGCGGATTGAGGTTCGCGCTATCCCACCCATACCGCGATTGAGAAACGCAGATCCTTCGACTGCGCTCAGGAGCGGAATGGATGGGCACCCAACAGATGCGGCTGGTTCATTTTCGGATGCAACTGGACGCGGCAAGTCGGACTGCTCCTGGGTCACAAGGTTGGCATTCCCTTCAGCAGAAACTCATAGCGCGGGCGCAGCGTGTCCGGGCCGGCGGTGATGGTGCTATCCAGGTGAAGCAGCAAGCCGTCTTTGTCGTACCGCGGCCACTGGGGCAGGCCCGGTCCATTGGGATCGCCGGTCTTGGCGAAGTTGGTCCAGTAGCTCATCATCTGCTCGCTCAGCTTGCGGTCCTCGGGGCGGACGGTCTCGCCGGGGCGCGTGTCGAGGGTGCCAAAGACGTACTCAATGTCATCGGAGTGGAAGGCATACGTGCCGAAGTGGTATTTGCTGGGCAGCGCGGGGAGTTCGAAGTGATAGCGGTAGACCGGCGACTGGCCGGTGCCGCGATGCGCCTCGACCCACTTCCAGGTGCTGAAGGCGATGAAGTCGTCGCTGGTGAAGTCGATTGAGGAGCGCACGGCTTGTTCGTCGGTATCGCCGGGGTAAAGCTGAAGAAACTGCGCGGCGCGGTCCTTGAAGTGCTCGGCGGCGTATGCCTTCCACTTTTCAACATTCATGCCGATTGCTTGCGAGCTGTTTTCGTCGCGAACCCATCCGGCCAGCAGCGGCACGTGCGCCTGACGGCCGGCGGCGTAGGTGGCTTCCACCGGTTCGGTGAGAAAATTGCCGTCAATGCTCTCCGGGAAGCCGCCTTGCCTCTTGGGAATCGCCGCGACCATCTTCTCGACTGGAAGGGCGCGCAACTCATCCAGCGAATTGACGCCAAGCGAGGCGACCCACTCGGCGTCTTTCTGGTTGCGAATCTCCGCAGTGTCTTGCGGATGGCCGATGGGGAAGGCTGAACCGCTCTGGCCGATAGCCTTTTGAAAGAGCCCGCGCGCCGCTGGCGAGGCGACAAGCGCGCTGACCGCCATCGAGCCCGCGCTCTCGCCGAAGATGGTGACGTTGCCGGAATCGCCGCCGAAGTTCTTGATGTTGGCCTTGACCCATTGCAGCGCGGCCACCATGTCGAGCAGGCCGTAGTTGCCTGCCGCGCCATTGGCCTCTTTGGCAAGGGCGGGCGTGGCCAGAAAACCGAAGACGCTAAGCCGGTAATTGATCGTGACTAGAACGACGCCCTGGAGGGGCAGAAAATCGCCATGATGGCGCGGCTCGGAGCTTGCGCCCGCGGCAAAGCCTCCGCCGTGAATCCAGAACATGACAGGCAGCTTGCCTCCGGCCTTGGCGCTGGAGGGTGTAAAGACGTTGAGGAAGAGGCAATCTTCGCTGGGACCGCTGTCTTCAAAGGTCATGTCCGCATAGCTGATTCCCTGGATGCAGCGCGCGCCAAAGCGGGTTGCATCGCGCTCGCCGGCCCAAGGGGTGGGCGGCTGCGGGGCCTTCCAGCGCAGGCCGCCGACGGGCGGAGCCGCGTATGGCAGGCCGAGAAATGCCCTCACCTTGCCATCGTTGATGGTCTTGCCGTGAACCTTGCCTTGTTCGGTCTTTACCGTCAGCGTTTGTGCGTCAGTGCGGGCGGGTAGTGTTGCCGCAAGCCCCGCGATGGTGAGCGCACAGAGTGTCATGAATCCCAGTTGCATTCGAGAAATCCCCCGCAGAACACCATATCAGTTGGGACCGGGTTGCGGGAGTGTTATGGGATGCAGCGAAAAACCTGCCTTCACTTCCCGATAACGTCGATGGGGACGGTGATGGTTTTGGGCGGCATACAGGCGCTGTTATCGCAGGCCTGGTAGCGGAGGCTGGCTTCAACCAGGTGATTGCCGGCGGCGGCGACGATGCGTGTTTGGATGATGAACTCGCCGCTGTAGACGCTGAGCTTGGTGGCGGGATCAAGTGGCAGCGCGAACTGTGTGCCGGGCGGGTAAGCGGCGTTCTCAAGGCGCACTCCGGAGGAGGCGGGGAAGCTGAGCGTGGTCGGGATCAGCTCCTCGTCGCTGGGCGTGTGCGAGTTGATGTGCAGGCCCGGAGAGATGCGGAAGTGCAGTTCGACAGTGGCGGGCTTGCCGGCGGGGACGGTGATCTGCTCGGGGAAAAGATAGGTGACGGCGGGCTTGGTTGCGGAGCGGGTAGTAAGACTCTGCGCTTGCGCCTGGGTTTGAAAGCTAGCCAGCAGCAGCGCGAGTGCCACGGCAATCCGCAAGGCCGACTTACCGACTCGCTGACTCGCCGGCTCGCTCATTTGCTCCCCTCCAGCGCCTTCTTGATATTGGACTCGATTTCGTCTTTGGAGGTAAGCCCAACTTGCGCGGCGACTACGATTCCGCTGCGGTTGACATAGAAGGATGTGGGCAGGTCGTCGAGGCCGCCATAGGGCTTGCTGACGGAGTCGCCATCAATCAGCACCGGGTATGGAATTTGCAACTGCTGAACAAAGCGGGCAATCTGGCGCTTCTCGTCGGCGAGCCTTGCGGGGTCTTCGCGGTCGATGTCGTCCGCCGAGATGCCCAGCACTTCAACGCCCTGGGCTGCATACTGGTTGCGCAGCTCGATCAGCCACGGAGTTTCGATCTTGCAGGGAGTGCACCAGGTGGCCCAGAAGTTGAGAACCAGCGCGTGGCCTTTATAGTCAGCCAAGGAGATTTTTTTGCCGTTGAGGTCTTCCAGGCCAAACGGCGGCGCGGGCTTGCCGATGAGCGGAGAGACGTATTGCAGCTCGCCGGTTGCGGCCTCCTGCGCGACTTCGGCTTGGGGCGCAGCGGCCAGAACGCGCTCGGCGGCCTGCTTGCGGTACTCGAAGTTGGCCCATCCGGCCCAGGCAAAGGCGGCCAGGATGAACAGCACGGCGGAAAGGACGAGGGAGTTGCGCTTCACGGGGATTGGCCTCTCCATTTCATTGTACGAAAAACTGCGCCGCAACCAGTTGACCCCATGGCAGTCACCGCAATCGCATGAGCAGAACGCCTCAGCGAGTAAGGATCCTCCGGCAAAGCCGGAGAATACATGGTTGGTTGCTCCTCAAAGGGGCCTGTGTAGAAACGCACCATGCCGGCAACCTCCTCGTCGCCCGCGCCGTAGGCGCAAGGTTTATTAGCCCCGCGTTTCAACGCGGGGTTGGAGTTGGCTAAAATTTCCCCGGAGTCCCGTCGGGACGGTGCTCATGCTCGTTGTCCTGACATTTTTGCTGGAAGAAACAAAATCGCAAACCGCGAGCTGCTTCTGTAATTGTCAAACTCCGACTGTACAGGCTGCGGAAAAACTCAATTGGATGAAGGGTACGGGCTTTACAGGCTGCGGAAAAACTCATCGCGAGGCAATTCTCGAAGGCTTTGTAACCAGGGCACGACTTCAGTCGGGCCGATAAAGCCAATCATATCAACGTCGGGCTTTAGCCCCTGCTACGCTCAATCGCGATTGCCTCCCCCCGAGCAGCCCTTTTTCCGCAGCCTCTGTAGCCCCGACAGATCCAGGGGGTTCCCGTTTGTAATAAATACTGTGATCTGGGTGCCTCATCCCTTTTTGTGGGTTTTTGCGGATAATTACGACTCATCGGCTCATCCTAATCAATAGGGAGACTCAACCATGGCCCAAAATCCGCTCCAAAACTCCATATGGCTCAGGCCTTTTCTCCCAATGCGCCATACCATCCACGGCGAAATTCCAGCCCGCGTTCCCGGTTTACCCCACCCCTCCCTACCCTTTTTGCCCTCTTTCGAATTCTGTAATCGTCACGATACAAACCTGTTAACATCCTTATCTAGTTACCAACTAGTAACAAAAAATTGCCGATTTTGCCCGCTTTTCAATCAAATACCGCTCCTTTTCGCCTAAAAATGCCTTGTTTTCGTCGATTTTCGTATCGCCTTTCTGCCAATCTCGCTCGCAGTCAGGCCATTTTTCCGAGTCTCGAAAATACAAACCGACCTCTCTCAAACAAACTTCATCTACGATTGCTCAGCCATCGCAGAGGTTTGCTCCCACTGGAAGCGGTGCAAGCTGTTACCATCAGAAACCGATGAGTCAAGACGAAAAACAGGGCAGAGATGCGGAGCGCGTCGAGCCTGCAAAAAGCAGTCCGGCAGCCTTTGTCCGCACCGAGGCGGCGGCGCTGGAGGCGCTGGCGACGCGCCTGGATGGGCCAATGGCCGAGGCCTTTGACCGCGCTCTCGAACTGATTCTGCGCTGCGGCGAGGGGCGCGGGCGCGTGGTCGTGACCGGCATGGGCAAGAGCGGAATCATTGCGCAGAAGATCGCCGCCACGCTCAGTTCCACCGGCTCGCCGGCGTTGTTTCTGCATCCGGCTGAAGCGGTGCATGGCGACCTGGGCGTGCTGATGCCGGGCGATGTGGTGGTGGCGCTTTCAGCCTCGGGCGAGACGGAAGAGATTCTGCGCCTGCTGGCGACCCTTAAACGAAAAGGCGACGCGCTGGTGAGCTTCTGTTGCAATCTGCATTCGACCTTGGCGCGGGCCAGCGATGTGGCGCTGGATTGCTGCGTGGAGCGCGAGGCTTGCGGGCTGAATCTTGCGCCAACGGCCTCGACCACCACCATGCTGGCGCTGGGCGACGCGCTGGCCATTGCGGTGAGCCTGCGCAAGGGCTTCAGGGCAGAGGATTTTGCCGAGCTGCACCCCGGCGGCAAACTGGGCAAGCGGCTGGCCAAGGTGCGCGACCTGATGCACAGTGGCGACCAGGTGCCCGCCGTGACGCCCGCGACGCCGATGACCGACGTGATCTACGAGATGTCCAGCAAGAAGCTGGGGTTGACGACTGTGCAGCAAGAGGGTCGGCTCTGCGGAGTCATCAGCGACGGCGATCTGCGCCGGTTGCTGGAGCGAGAAGGCGGGGCGGCGCTGAGCCGTACGGCTGGCGAGGCGATGAACGCTCATCCCCGCACGATTGCCGGCGGCGAACTGGCCGCGACGGCGCTGGCGATTCTGGAAGAGCGGAAGATCACTTCACTAGTTGTGGTTAATGCGGCCGGAAACGTGGAAGGCGTCTTGCATCTGCACGATTTGTGGGGCGTGGAGCTGATTTGAGGGCGGGAACGTGCCCGGCGCCGCTGCGGCGTTTGCCCTTGCAAGGCCGGCGGAACAAAAATCCTTTGAATTCATGGCCAATCCAGGACATTTTCAAACGCCTGTAACATTTGCTGTAGAGAATGGATAGCGGCAGTTCATCTGCCAGGGAGATACTCGTGAAGAAGACGTTGGCAGCCATTGTGTTGTCGGTATTGGTTTTAAGCACGGCTCAAGCCCAGAAGTTGACTGGTGCGGGCGCAACCTTCCCCTATCCGATTTATTCAAAGTGGTTTAGCGAATACAGCGCGGCGCACCCCGGCGTCGAGATCAACTACCAATCGATCGGTTCTGGCGGCGGAATCCGGCAGGTTACCGCCGGGCTGGTGGACTTTGGGGCCTCCGATATGCCGATGACCGATGAATTGCTGGCTGGCTCGAAGGTCAAGTTGATTCATATTCCCACGGTGTTGGGCGCCGTGGTGCCGATCTTCAACGTCCCCGGCGTGGGCGACATCAAATTCAGCGGCGAAGTTCTGGCCGACATCTTCCTTGGCAAAATCACCCGCTGGGACGATGCTCGAATCGCCAAAGACAATGCAGGCGTGAATTTCTCCGCCGTGCCCGAGAATGCCAAGAAAATCATTGTCGTTCACCGTTCCGATGGCAGCGGCACCAGCTTCATCTGGACCGACTACCTGAGCAAAGTCAGCACGGAGTGGGCCAACGGTCCCAGCAAAGGCACCTCGCCAAGCTGGCCGGTTGGCGTCGGCGGAAAAGGCAATGAAGGCGTGGCCGGATTGGTGCGCCAGTTGCCCGGAGCCATTGGTTACGTCGAGCTGATTTACGCGCTGCAAAACAAAATCAGCTACGGCGAAGTGAAGAATGCGGCGGGCAATTGGGAGAAGGCTTCGATCGCCGGAGTTACCGAGGCTGGCGCGAGCATCAAGCAGCTTCCAGCCGACTATCGCATCTCGATCACCAATGCGCCTGGAGCCAATGCCTATCCCATTTCCAGCTTTACCTATCTGCTGATTCCAATTCACTCGGCCGATCCGGCCAAGGGCAAGGTTCTCAAGGATATGCTGAGCTGGATTGTCAACTATGGCGAAGGCGAGGTCTCCGCGCTGTCCTATGCGCCGCTGCCCAAGAATGTCTCGGAAAAGGTACTCAAAACGATTTACGCATTGCAGTAGCAGGGTGCGCGGCCGGCACGGCTTGCATGCCGGGCCGGCCGCGGTCTCAATAAATGAGTTATTCATCAAGCTATTTGTTTTTGCCAACAAAAGCCGGAATGGTTTTCGATATAACTAGGGGATTTATCTTACACCGGCTGTTAATTTATCCTGAAAACGGCAGTTGCATACTGTCATCCTTGGCCTGCATCGAGGTTTGAGGCCTCTGAAGCTTGTTGCTTTGTAATCAGGGCCCGACTTCAGTCGGGCTGCAAAGGGCTGAAAGGAAAGCTGGGCTTTACAGGCTGCGGAAAAACTCTTCTGGAGGCAATTCCCAATGGCTTTGTAACCAGGGCACGACTTCAGTCGGGCCGATAAAGCCAATCATATCAACGTTGGGCTTTAGCCCCTGC
>Ga0181516_10002246_pt1 | contig 13980 bp, 10 predicted proteins | sample PEATcosm2014_Bin_25_FD_121104 | JGI IMG/M metagenome (GOLD analysis project Ga0181516, IMG submission 121104) | Peatland microbial communities from MTU Mesocosm Facility, Houghton, MI, USA - PEATcosm2014_Bin01_10_metaG | ecosystem: Environmental > Terrestrial > Soil > Wetlands > Peat | place... | reverse complement strand
CTTTTTCGCGGCGCGGTGTGGTTGTTTACCGACGATCCGGAATGCAAACGGTCGGCACACTGCACGGAATTAGTAAAGGGCTGGCGGGATTGGGTTGTTGCAATGGGCTCGAAGACGCTCGATCTCGACCCGGTGCGGCACGATGAGCTGGTGGCGTGGGTGAGCCATTTGCCGCAATTTGTGGCCACGGCTCTAAGCGCGCTGTTGCAGGAAGAAGTAGGCGATGCGCCGGAGCTGAAAGACGTGGGCGGGCGCGGCCTGCGCGAGATGACGCGCCTGGGCGCGAGCCCCTATTCGATGTGGCGCGACATCGCGTACACCAACACCGAGGCTATCGAGGCTGCGCTTCATGCGCTGGAGCAAAGGCTGGCCCATCTGCGCGAAAATTTGCGCACGCCGGAGTTGCGCGATGAGTTCGAGCAGGCGAATCGGTTTCGGCGGGAGTAGTTGAATTGTTGATTGAGTCGTGCGGCCTTATTGGCCTCCCATATTGAAATGTTCGGCGGGAAACCCAACGCCAAATCAAACTATTCCGCTTGCTTGACGGACTCAGGTGCTTCTTTTGCCGGGTCGAGCGCGTGAAAGCCTTCGGCTTTGGCGGCTTCGAGCAACTGCGGCGAGGCGGAGACGAAGATGATCTCAGTGCCTTGAAACATTTCGCGGGCGACGATGGCGGCGGCCAGTTGCAGCGTGTCCGGCCAGCGCAGGGTGGTTCGGTCGAGAAGCTGGCGGGCGGCTTCAAGCACGGCTGGATTCAGCGGCTGCTGCACCATGCGCGCGGCTTCAAGGCGGAGAATGTCGAGTGCTGCGGTTGCGTCTTGGGCTGAAATACCAGCGGCCCGCTCACGGCGGCGGACGGCGGCGTAAACCTCGAGCGGCGTGGAGGCGGAGATGAGCTTGCGGTTGTCTTCAACGGCTTCCATGAGCCGGATCAAGGCGTCGGTTCCCTGCTCCTGGACGAACAGCTTGGCGAAGGCCGTGGATTCAAGAAAGTAGCAGCTCAAAGGTTGCCCCGTTCTTCTTCAATGGCGTCGGCGATGGAGTCGCCATGCACGGCGACAGGATGGAAGCGCTGGGCCTCGTCGGGAATGCCGGCTTCGGCGCGGTTGAGGCGAATGGTGGTGGTGGGATAGGCGGGCGTTTTGGGGTTGGCGATCTTGCTGGTGAGCACGACACCGCGCTGGATGGCCTCAGCCAATACCGCCTGGCGCGACTCGGGGTGCTGATTCCAGCGGAATGCCTTGCGCGGCAGGAACGAATCGCGGAACCACTTGAGAGCGATAAAGGCGTGGCCGCCACGCTCGGCTTCGGCCAGCGCGGCGCTAAGTTCTTTCACGCGGGCGTCCAGGTCGGCGGGAATCACGGCTTCCTGGCCATCGTCGTCGTCCTCGTCGTCGTAGTCATGGACGGCAGCTGTCCGGGGAGCGCGGGGTGTGCGCGGGGCCGATTCGCCGTCGCCGATGCGCTCGAAGTAGATGCGCACCTCGTCCTCTTCAGGGGACCATGAATCGGCTGTGGCGTTGCGGCGCTTGCTGCGGCCGTTTTCACCGCAGAGCTCGACGATGGCCTGGTATCCGGGCGGTGCCAGAAACCGAAATGCCCTGGCCAGGCCAGGGTCGGCTGAAAACCCCATATCGTTGAGGGCTTCTTCAATGATTTCTTCCGCATCGGGAATGCTGAGGTGGCTTAAATCTACGCTGCTTTGTGCAGCTTTTGCCGTTTTCATTTTTTCTTCCCCTTATGCCGCGCCTTCTGCCCAGCCGCCGCATCGTTCCCAAAGGCCTAGAAGCCTTGTTCGGGAGAGCGTTAGCGTCGCAGACAGCGGGTGAGGTAAAGCAGCCTTAGTTCTAAAACTGGCCCCTCGCAGCGGTGAGTCCCAGATCATCTCAGCGATGGAGCGCATTTTCTGAAGATTGGCCTCGGGGGCTTTTGCTTATATGCATCAAGTAAATGCAGCCCGCGGCATTTCCCTAATCAATGTAAGGCGTTCGTTACTCATTCGGCTCCCAATCCCCAAGAGCCGTCTTCAACTTCTCTCTTCTACCTTTACACGGATTTGAGAAAAACTCTAGCTAAACTTTTGGGGAATTGTTAAACAGGCATAAGCGTAACCGAAATTTCTCCATCGCGCGTCGCGCAGCGGAAGTTGTGTTCGCCCAATGACTTGCGCATCCATCACGCCCTCTTAAATCGCGCCCGGCCGGCAAGCGCGACCGCCGTTGAACAACTTTTCCGAGGCGGCCAGCTTCGTACAATAGAGGATATGCGCCTTCGTCTACAGCTGGTTTTGATCTGGTCTCTGGCTTCAATTTCGCTCTACGCCGATAGCCCAGCCTTCGACCTGTCGGGACCAAAAGTGGACGTACATGTGAAGCGGGGAGAAGTCACGCTGCCGATTGGCCAAGTGCCAAACCTGCTGCCCGGTGACCGGCTGTGGATTCATCCCGATCTTCCCGAGAGCCAGTCCGCGAATTATGTGCTGATCGTCGCGTTCCTTCGCGGGGCGACCAATCCTCCGCCGCCGGAGTGGTTTAGACGCGTTGAAACCTGGAACCGCGCGGTGCGGAGCGAGGGTGTGTTCGTGACGGTGCCGGCGGAGGCGCAGCAAGCGCTGATCTTTCTTGCGCCGGAGACGGGCGGGGACTTCAGCACGTTGCGCGCCGCTGTGCGCGGGCGGCCGGGAGCGTTTGTGCGCGCCACTCAGGACCTGCAGGCCGCCAGTTGGGATCGAATGAGGCTGGAAGCCTATCTGGCAGACGTCAAAGTCACGTCGCAGACAGATCCCAAGCTGCTGAAAAGCCGGACCGAACTGGCGGCGCGCAGCCTGGGCATCAAGCTGGACAAGGAATGCTTCGACAAGCCCAGCGACCAACAAGCTCCTTGCTTGACCGAGCACACCGATGGACTGGTGCTGGACGACGCCAACGCGCAATCGCTGGTAACACAACTGACCAGCGGATCGACGCAGGACCTGATGAACCAGATCAGCTACTCGAACCTGGCCGGAGGGGGCATTTATAGCCCCTATGTCGGCGCCATCGTGGATACGGCCAGGATTCTTGCCTCGTTGCATACCGCGCACTTTCAATACATTCCCGCGCTGGCCCTGCCCACCAAGGATGAGCTGAACCTACGGCTGAATGTTCCGCCGTCGTTTCGCGATCCCAAATCGGTGGTGGTGGTGGCGCTGCCGCCCATCGGGCCGGGAAGACCGCCGCCGCTGCATCCGGTGAATCCGGCGGAGAGTTTTTGCGCGGAGAAGCCCGGCCTGGTGCTGCCCGCCGAGGGGGCGCCGATTGTGTTTTCGACCCAGCTAGCCTATTCGCTGTCGCTGCACATCGAAACTAGAAGCGGGCTGGTGGACCTGCCCGTAACGGCCGACGCTTCCGCTGGAGGCCTGGTGCTGATCGATCCCGCACCGCCCATGGCGCAGGGCAATTTGACCGCTGTGTTGCGCGGCAAATGGGGATTTGACAATTGGGAAGGCCCGCGCTTCCATCTGCGCGCGGTTGAGCCCGGCAAGTGGACATTGGCGGCGGGAGACCAGTCCGCCCTGGTCGTGGGGCGCGAGGACACGCTGCACCTTGAAGGCGAGAGTTCGCTCTGTGTCGACCGGGTGGAGGAACAGACCGGCGACAAGCAGGTCATGCTGGCCTGGAAGTCTCCCAAGCCGGAGACGCTGGAAGTGGCCGTGCCCATGAAAGACGCGGCTCCGGGGCCGGTTACACTGGAGGTTTTTCAGTTTGGCCTGGAGAAACCGGACAGCCTGCCCATGACGGCCTATGCTGAAGCTGCTTCACTGGACCGGCTGACGCTGAGTGCCGGCGATACCGAAGCATCGTTGCGCGGTACACGGCTGGATGAAGTGGAAAAGGCCAAAGTGGACGGGATTACTCTGACTCCCTCCGCGTTGAGCCGGGTGCAGGATCTGGATCAGTTGGCGATGAACGCCGATAGCTCGACGGCCAACCTTGAACCCGGAAAGCACTACACTGCCACCGTGCAATTGAGGGACGGGCGGCAATTGAAGGCGCCAGTGACCGTGGAGTCGCCGCGCCCGCAGATCACGCTGCTCAGTAAGGGCACGCAGGAAGACGCTGCCGAGACGCCCTCGCCGGTGCGCCTGAGCAGTGCGGACGACGTGCCTGTCGAGGGGCGATTCGTCTTTTTCCTGCGCTCGAATGTGCCGGCAAAGTTTCCCCGCGACGAGAAGGTGGAGGTGGCCGCGGTAGACGGCAGCTTTCACACGCAGCTGTCGCTGGCCGACGGCAGCCTGATGCTCGAAGACGCGAAGACCGCGGTGGGAAACGTCGATCCGCTGGCCCGGTTTGGTTCTTCGGCCTTTGGGCCGATTGAGGCGCGGGCCATCTCTGCCCAGGACGTGACCGGCGACTGGCTGCCTTTGGGAATTCTGGTGCGGCTGCCCGGATTCAAGCAGCTGCACTGCCCGCGCAACATCGCCAAGCCATGCACGCTGACCGGAACGAACCTTTTCCTGGCAACGTCGATCGGCGCCACCAACGATTTTGAAAACGCAACGGACGTGGCGCCGGATTTTGCCGGAACGCAGTTGAGCGTACCCCATCCGGTCAACGGCGTGCTGTATTTGAAGCTGCGCGACGATCCGTCAACGGTGCAGACGCTGACCATGCCGATCCTGCCGGCTGCACAGGCGGGAACGCAACCGGCGCAGACGCAGCCGGTTTCAGCGCAGAAACGGCCTGTTGCGGCTGTGCCTGCCGCGGCCCCAGCGGAAACGAAACCGTAAGGAGCTTTGCCTCCCACCCATCGGTCGCCGCGGCGACCGATGGGTGGGACACGCAGCATCATCTCAGAATGACTGCGTGGTTGAACGAATCTAGAAACGGACAACCCGCTAGTTGAAATATGCCTTGTTCTTCTCCGCAAAGTGCGCCTTTTCAGGCGGCAAGTCGTCGGCGGGGAAGATGGCGCCTTGCGCGCATATTTCGGCGCAGTTACCACAATCGATGCACTCATCGGGGTTGATAAAGACCTGGGAGACGGATTCAGCGGCAGGATCGCCTACCGTCGGCGCAATGGGGGCGGTGGCGCACTCCGCTACGCACACAAAATCCTTGGTGCAGGCATCGGTAACAACGTAAGCCATAATGAAAGACTCCTTGATTCCCTTCGGGAGATTGCTGGGCAATTTGCCGGCGCTCGATTCGCGATGCGCCTCTCGGTCTGAGGCTACCGGGGATCTGCGGCGTGGCACCGTGACCCGAGTCACAAACAGAGGGGGAACCTACTTGATTACGGTACATTGGAATCTCTGCACCGCTGTAACCCGTTCTTCATTCCGCATTCGCAATTGCGCGCCACCATGAAGGTGTGACCAAAGACAATCGTTCTCCCTTTCTGGCGCAGGCTTCTGCGTGTTGGAACTGGAAGTGCGCCATTTTGAGCGCGACGGCCCGTTCCATCGTTTACCTGGCGGCTATGGCCCGCAACGGAACGCGCGGCGGGCTATCGATCGTGTTGGTTGAGATTGCCTATGTCACCCTTACGGCCGGCCTCTACGCAGGCATGCAACAGAGGGCCTTGAGCATTCGCTCGCGGTTGCTGGGGAACTTCGCAATTGCGCTCGGTGTACCCTGCATGGCTCAAATACTGGACTGGCTTGCGCATCGCGCTGCCGGGGCTGCGGTTCCGGGAAAGGCTACCCTGGCGGTGAGCGTATTCGCGATTGTCTCGGCGCTCTTTCATTTGCATGTGATGCGCCGTGGCGTGTTTCTAACCGGGCGCGGCGGGCGCTCGTTTGCGGATGATTTCCGCCGCATTCCAAGGCTGGTCGTGGCATTCATTGCCGCACCAGTTGTCTTGTTGTCTGCAATGGCGGGTCGCCTGGTGCGTGGAGTCGTGTCGGAAGCTGCCTTATAGAGCTACTTCGGTATTGGTCATCACAATCAAAAAATGCGGACACGTATGCCGGTGCTGAGGCCGTACGACGTTAACATGCCGTAGTGGAATTGGGGCCACATCTGATATTCGAAATCGGCCACGCGGATGCGGAGCCTGTGGGTGACGCGGAAGTCGAGTCCCGCTCCCGGCTCAACCACAAAGTCGTTGTCCGTGCCATAGCTATACGGATAATTGAATTGGCCGATGCCGATGAGGCCTTTGACATAGGGCTGAAATCTCCCCAAGGTCAGGTGGTAGCGGGGTCCGATCAGATAAGTCGTGGTGTGGACGTTGGCTGTCTGGTGAAAGATGAGCCATTGCGCTTCGCCTTCAATGCCGATGCGTCGCTTGGTGTCAAGGTCGGCGATTGCGGCCACGCCGAGCATCTTGCGCGAACCGTAATTCAGGTAGTCCCCGGTAGCTGTCGCGCCCACTGTGAGGTTGTAGCCGCCGGCATCGCCCGCGGGCACAACCTGGCAGAGCGCGGCGCGCGGGTGCAGGAAGCAAACTGCGAGAAGCGCAACGGCGAAGAGTGTATTGCATCCAAGCTGCAAGGCCAGACTTTTCCCCGAGCGAAAGCCGGCTGCAACCTCAACCGAGGTCGCTGGAGATCCGGGTGTCTCGCCGCGCCAGTGTTTGGATGTTCCAGAAGCCGTCTTCATCTTTCTCCTGCGAGGCGCAACATCGGGTCGCGCTATTGCGTGATGGTCAGCGTCACATTCTGATAGTGGATGACATCGCTGTTGGCGCCGGTAGCGGTTATCTGGATCACGTAGGTTCCCGGGACGGCCGTGGCCTGGGTGAAGCCGGTGCAGCTGCTCACGAGCATGACGGCGGAGGAGAGCAGCAGAAGCATCGTGACGGTGAAGGCCGGCCCGTGGCGCTTGCGGAATCGCCAAAGGATGACGCCGAACAAGACGGCGATGGGCAGCGACAGAACGGAAAGCCCGGCTAGATATACGCCTCGGCTGCCGCCATGCGCGTTCATCGCGGTCGTGCCGCCGCTGAGCGGGTTATTGGTGTCGATCGTAAGCTGGGCGGTCTGGGTGCCGTTGGCCGCGAGCACGACGCTCGCGCTTGAGAAGTGGCAGGTCACCACCGCCGGCAGCGACGCGCAGCCTAAACCAAGGGTGTCGCTAAAGCCGCCGATGGAGGTCAGCGTTACCGTGGCCGTGGCGTTCTGCGAAACAGCCACTGTGATCGTGGAGGGATTGACGGTGATATTGAAGTCATTCGGCGTGCCCTGGATGGTCACCGGAGGCGACGAGGACGGGCCGTGCAGAGCATCCCCGCCATAGCTCGCGACGATCGTGTAGGTGCCAGTAGCCAGATTCGGATTGAGCGTTGCAACGCCGCTCGAATCGAGCAGCGCCGTGCCGATCACGGTCGATCCGCCGCCGATGGTGGGGCTGGCGCTGATGCTGCTGAAGGTGACGGTGCCAGTAGGCGCAGGCCCGAAGCTGCCGATGACCGTGGCCACCAGAATGACCTGCGAATTAGTGCCCGAAGTGGCTGACACTCCCAATGCTGTCGTTGTGGGGATGGTGTTTACCACAAGGCTGATCGCCGCGGAAGAGCTGCCCGCGTCGTTCGAGTCTCCGCCGTAGGTGGCTGTAATCGAATGCGTGCCGGCAGCGAGACTGGAATTGCTCAGAGTGGCTGTACCCGTGGCGTCGAGGTTTGCGGACCCGATGGAAGCGCCATCGGCGGAGAAGACGACCGTGCCCGTGGGTATGCCGCCGTTGCCCGTCACCTTGGCGGTAAAGGCCACAGGGGATTCGACGGCGGCCGGATTCGGAATGGCCGTGACCACGGTTGACGTGGTCGCAATCGCGACCGTCAGCAAAAGCGGTGAAGATGCGCTGCCGGCGTCGTTCAGATCCCCTGAGTATGTGGCAACGATCGAGTAGGTTCCAACTCCAAGGGTGGTGCTAATGGTGGCTGTTCCCGTTGCGCCGATCGCCGCGTTACCCAGCGTCACCGTCCCGCTTGTGAAAGTGACCGAGCCCGTGGGCACATTCACGCCCTGAGCCAGCCTGACGGTGGCCGTCAACGCTATCGCCCCGCCCGCGAACGCTGGATTGGGAGCCGCGGCGACGACGGTCGTGGTTTGCGTTTGAGTCACGACTTGCGTGAGCGCCGGCGATGTGCCGGACGAGTAGTTTGTATCGCCTGCGAAGGTTACGGTAATGGTATGCGTGCCGACTACCAGCGAGGAGGTCGTGAAGGTGGCCTGGCCGGTTCCTGCCACCAGGAAGGCGATTCCGATCGCGTTGCTTCCGTCGTAAATGGTGACCGATCCCTGGGCATATACAGATTGGGTCTCGGGAATGGCAATGGTAAAGATGACCGGGACACCGTAGTTCGAGGGGTTGGGGCTTGAAGTGACCGTGATACTGGACCCGCCCTGAACATCCTGAATCAGCATTGTCGAACTGCTGCCTTGAATATCGTTGGCTAAGTCCCCGCCATAGGTGGCGACGATCGAGTGGGAGCCGTCGGCAAGGGTTGAGATGGTATAGGTTGCCACGCCCCCCGCGCTGAGCGTCGATGCGCCGAGCAGCGTGGAGCCGTCGTAGAAGACGACGTTGCCGTCCGGGGCAAGGCTTCCGCCAGAGGACGTTACGGCTGCCGTGAAGGTGACGCTCTGACCGACGGTCGAAGGGTTCGCGCTAGAGCTGAGCGCGGTCGCGGTTCCTTCAAGCACCGTCTGGGTCAGGGGCGCCGAGGTGCTCGGAAAGTGATTCGGGGGGCTGTTGTTGTCGTTGTATGTCGCCGTAATCCGGTGTGTTCCCACGGTCAGCGCGGTGGTCGCGCAAGTGGCAGTTCCCAATGCCGTCAAGGCCACCGGATTCGAGCAGCCGGCCATGGTCTGAGAAGCGGTGCCGTCATAGAAGGTGACCTTGCCGGTGAGCGGACCGGTTCCGGCGCCTGTGGTCACGGTTGCGATGAAGCTGACGCTCTGGCCGAATCCGGATGGATTGAGGCTCGATGTCAATGTTGTCGTGGTTGCGTTGACAACGGTCGCAATCCCCCATACCTGAATGTCCAGCGGCGTGTTGACGGTGACGCCCACGACATTGATATTGTCGATAACCTGTTCCTGGGTCGCGGGCGGAACGATCGGCGGTACAAGAGCGACAGCAGGCGCAAACACCACGCCAATCTCGCAATCTTCGTCCACGGTCATCGATGAAGGGCTGCTGCAATTTGTGGTGCCCGGATCGAGCGCGACATTGAGCCCAACGGTTATCGCGGTCACATCGAAAGGAGCGTTGCCGTCATTTTCCACGGTCTGGACGATGGGGCTGGATTCATCGCCCTGACGGACGGGAGTAGCCGTGAAATCGAGAGCGACAAAGTTGCTCTGGATCTGCTGAACAATCATGTTCAGGGAGTCGGCTAAATATAGATTGCCGCCGCTGTCCAGGAAGAGCCCGATCGGCCCATAGATGCTTACGGCATAGAAGGCCCCGTTTTGGAGGTTCTCGCCCTGGCCGCTTTCGGCGACTGTGGAGATGACTCCGGTCGCCGAGCTTACCTTCCGTATGCTGGCGGTTGGATTGTTCCCGCCAGACGCGATATACACGTTCCCTGCGGGATCGGCAACGACGCCCTCGGGCGACCAGATTTCCGCCGCCGCCGCCGCGCCGCCGTCGCCCGAATAAGCGGCCACGCCGTTCCCGGCAAAGGTGGTAATGACGCCGGACGTGTTCACCATGCGTATGCGGTTGTTGGCCGAATCGGGAATATACATGTTTCCGGAAAAGTCGAATGCGACGGCATAAGGGTAGTTGAGCTCGGCGCTTGTGGCCTGCCCGCTGTCCCCCGAGTAGCCGCCGGCGCCGGTGGCCGGATTCGTGGTTCCGTTTCCCGCGACCGTGGTGATGTTGCCGGAGACCGCATCGACCCTGCGGATGCGATGGTTGGCCGTGTCGGCTATCAAGAGATTTCCGGCAGAGTCGACGGTGATGCCCTGGGGCTGATTGAGTTCGACCCCGGCCGCTGTAGCCAATCCGTTGTCCCCGCCGTAGCCGGCCGTGCCATTGCCGGCCACCGTGGTGATTTTGCCGGTCGAGGCCGCGATCTTGCGAACGACGTTGTTGCCGGTGTCCGCGATGTAGAGATTGCCCGCGCCATCGAGGGCTACGCCGGAGGGGGAATTCAGGGTCGAATTCGCGGCCAAGCCGCCGTCGCCCGTATAAGTAGGATTGCCGTTCCCGGCGATGGTTGAGATGATGCCGGTCGCAATACTGCCTGTTGCCGGAGCGGTAACTTTGCGAACCCGGTTGTGACCGCTGTCGGCGATGTACATGTTGCCCGCGCCGTCCAGAGTGATGCTGGTGGGCTGGTCGAGCGACGCCTGTGCGGCCTGATTCCCATCCTGGACCGACCCATGATAAGTTCCATTGCCGGCCACTCCGAGGACGTTGCCGGGAACCAGAATCCCCAATCCTCCCGATCCAATCCCGGAAAGATTTGCCGTGCCCAGAACGTTGCTGTTAACGTCCAGAAGCACCACGGCGCCGATGCGAACGCCGGGAGCCGAGGGAGTAAACGTAACCGATTCCGTGCAGGTAGCGCCTTTGGCGAGGGTCGCAACACAATTCTTCAATCCGCTGCCGGCGGCGAAATCCAAATTGGGCACACCGCTCGTCAACACCTGCACAGTGGCCACCGTACCCGCGGTCTGGGCGGTTACGATTACGTTTTGCTGCCCGGCCGTCATGCCAACAGGTTGCGAGCTGGAGAAGACTGCTTGCGCCCGCGCGCCCACAGCCGTCAGCAGAAGAGCTACCAGAGCCGGTATCCAGATTAGCGCGCGCGACCTTCGCGAGTGCCGCCGCGCGCAGCGATTGGCTGCTGTGCATTTCAGCGGGTTTGCAGAGTTGCTTTTATAGGAGGCCGCCCATCTCTGGGTGCTTTCGGTCAAGCCGGAAGCAACTCCGGGCGGAGTGGCTCCGCGCATCGCCTGGCTGTCGGCTTGATCTTGCATGCTGCTCATGGGCAAAACTCCATTTAGTTCCTGAACAGCGCATTGATTGTGAGGGGGGAATCATGGGCAGGCATGCAGCAGAGCAAACGAATGGCAAGGCTTGGACCACCTTGATTTTGGCGGCTACAGATGCCTATACACGCTGGAGTATACCCACACGTTTAGCCTCGACATTGTTCCTTCCTGGTCATTCATTGTTCTGTAGTGCTTGAACAGAAATCGAGTTGCAAAATGGGATAGCCTGGCGGTCCCGCCCAAAATAAATATTCGCAGTTCTCCGCAGATCGCGAGGACGAGTGAAAGCGAAAGCCAAATGTCCTTCTTCCGGCGTCTGGGGCGCGGCGGGCCGAACCATACCGCGCCATCGATGCGCGTGGCAATCACGATCGATAATTGAGCACTGTCCGCAGAAGGGTTTATTCGCCCGCGCCCAGCAGTTCTAAATGAAATGGGAGCCCAGATAGCGATTTGTCCGAGCGTCGAACTTTGATCTGTCGGGGGATGGAGATATGGAAGCCGCTTTTGGATGGTTAGCGCTGTATTCCTGAGGGCCTTTCCGATGTACTGCGCAGGACGGAGGTGGACTACTCGATGGCGGATATTGGGCTTTCGGCGTTTTCCACGGCATCGCCTTTGCACCTCCGCGCCAACTGGCGTTCACGCTTTTTCAGTATCTACATACCATCAATGCGTACATCCTGTTCCCTTTATGGCATTGCTTCATGAATTGGGTTGTCATAGGAAAGGCGCCTCCCATTTAGAACCGCTCTATCGCGCCCGCGGATCATGCTGTACCATCATGGACGAACCAAGAACCGTCCTCGTTCGTCAAGTTGCTTTCCATTGGGGCCGATCCATCGACCCATTTTCTCCGGGGTGCTTTGTGGTTCTGCCGGCTTGACATTCGGGGTCCGAATCCGCTGTCTGCAAGAACCTGCCATGGCTGACGTTGCGACCACGCGATTGAGTCCATTCCGCACCCTTCCCAACCTGCTCACGCTGCTGCGGATTTGTCTCGCGCCCTTTCTGGTGGCCACCATCCTCGATGGCAACTACGCCCTCAGCTTCGGCCTGTTTGTGGCGGCGGGCCTGACCGATGCGCTGGATGGCACATTGGCGCGCGTGCTAAGGCAGCGAAGCATGTTCGGCCAATATCTCGATCCTGTAGCCGACAAGGCCCTGCTCAGCACGCTCTTCCTGGTCTTAATGCATCAGGGTTTGATTCCGGTCAGGGTGACGGTGATGGTTTTTGGCCGTGATGTGGGCATCCTGCTTGTCGCCGCCATTCTGCATGCGGCAATTGGCAGGAAAGAGTTCAAGCCGAGCATCTTCGGCAAGGCCAATACCGCGGCTCAGGTTGCCGCGGTGGCCGCCGTGCTGCTGCATCAGCTCACCAAGATTCAATGGGTGGAAGAGTTTCGCCTCTTGGCGCTGGACGCAACCATGGTGCTCACCGTGGTTTCGGGCCTGCACTATGCGTGGCTCGTGTCAAGACGCGGAGGCGCCCCGCAGGCTAACGGCCTGGGAGCAAAGTGAACTTGCCGTAGGTTAAATTCCGCATCGCCCGCAGGCTCTTATGCGTCGTCCGACACGTCCTCTGTTTCAGCGCTTTCTTCAATCTCCATGTCGCGGAACTCCTCGGAGTCAAAGACCTCGCCACACTCCAGGCACTCGACATACTCGGTGTCTTCGTGCCGGGAAACGATTCGTACCCTTGGGTGCTTGCAGATGGTTGCCATCGCTTCGGAATCGGTTCGATTAAAAGCTCTTTCCGCCAGATTGTAGCGGTCTTTACCATAATTTTGAACGTATATTTGTTGAAACTCCACTCTTTTGTGCACATTTGTTGAGCACAGAAGGAAGGACAGTCCCAAACTGGACCTGAAATGCCGACACCTGGACTTGAAATGCCGACACAATTGGTCGTATACTGAATCCGGACCGAAGAAGTCGGATATTCAAATGCTCAAGCTGACCAAGAAGGCCGATTACGGGTTGATGGCGCTCAAGTACCTTGCCGAGCACCCGGAGACGCCCGCGCTGAGCGCCAAGGATGTTGCCGACGCCTATGGAATTCCAGCGCAGTTGCTGGCCAAAATTTTGCAGCTGCTCACCAAGAATGGTCTGCTTCGTTCCCATGCCGGAATGAACGGCGGCTACGCTTTGGCTCGGGATGCGCGGCAGATTTCAGCCTACGAAGTGATTCTTGCCATCGACGGGCCGTTCTTTATTACTTCCTGCACCAAAGGCTCAAAGAGCTGCGAGCTCACCCCCAGCTGCACCATCAAAGAGCCGTTGGCGCGGGTCAACGACACCATCGCCGGGGTGCTGAAAAGCATCAGCATTCAGGACCTGGCGGAACACGAGCAGCCGGCGGCCCGTGCCCGCGAAGCGCACGGATTGGTTGCATTGACGATTTAGAAAACGCAGTCCGCGTTGTTAGCGGAGCTGGCGGAGTTAGAAAACTCGCTGACGACGCTAACTCCGCTAGCCCCGCTCAAGACGAAGGATGGAGATCAGGATGAGTACCGTTACCAGCAATGTTGAAGTCCCAGCCGGCGTGAGCTTGCCGATTTATATGGATAACCACGCCACCAGCCCGCTGGATCCGCGAGTGCTGGAAGCGATGATGCCATATTTCACAAGCAAGTTCGGCAACGCGGCCAGCCGCAACCATTCCTTTGGATGGGAAGCGGAGCAGGCCGTGGAAACCGCGCGCGAGCAGATTGCCAAGCTCATCGGCGCTACCGCCAAGGAGATCATCTTCACCTCAGGCGCCACCGAGAGCAACAACCTGGCCATCAAAGGCATCGCGGAGATGTATCGCGAGCGCGGCAACCACATCATCACCCAAGTGACTGAGCACAAGGCTGTGCTCGACACTTGCAAGCGCCTCGAAAAGTACGGTTACCGCGTGACATATCTTCCGGTGAAGGCGGACGGCCTGATCGATCTCGACGACCTGAAGCGCGCCATGGACGAGAAGACAATTCTTGTTTCAATCATGGCGGCCAATAACGAGATCGGCGTGCTGCAGCCAATCCGCGAGATCGGCAAGCTCT
>Ga0181516_10002244_pt1 | contig 13985 bp, 9 predicted proteins | sample PEATcosm2014_Bin_25_FD_121104 | JGI IMG/M metagenome (GOLD analysis project Ga0181516, IMG submission 121104) | Peatland microbial communities from MTU Mesocosm Facility, Houghton, MI, USA - PEATcosm2014_Bin01_10_metaG | ecosystem: Environmental > Terrestrial > Soil > Wetlands > Peat | place... | reverse complement strand
CAGAGTAAGGGAAGCCTCCAAAGGGCGCATCCAACCCACACCAGACCAAATATCGGCAGGACCTACCCCAAAACCAGGAAACCCGAAAATCCGCCAACAGTACTGCCGCGCAGACTCCTAGCGGGGTTTGCGTCGGGCCCCCGGAATCCGGCGGCAGAGGACGCTTACGGGCCGGTCGCCTGCCAATCGTCTTTCGCAGTGATCGCGCCCTCGATCCAGTCCCACTCGATCTTCTGGTAGGTGAAGGAGATCCGGAGTTCGTCGTGGTCCGGCTTCCCGTTCGGGCCGTTCACGGTGAACTGGCGGATGCCGACGAGGGATGCGTCGGTCAGGAGCACCTTGCGCTGAATGGTCATCGTCTTCGTAACGTTGGGGGCCGCCACCCGCAGTTCGACCCGAGGCAGGGATTCGCCGGTCGCGAGCAGGTTGTAGAGCATCGCCCAAGCCCTGTCGACCTGAACATCGACGATCAACGGCTTGTGCTGGCGTTTCGCGGCGGCCGAACCGGTCTGCGCGTCGAGGGGAATCGCGATCTCGTGGGAGATGGAGTCCACGAGGATGGATCCTTCCTCGCCCTTGGCGGTGACGGAACCCTTGATCCCGCCGCTCTTCTGCCCCTGGATGAACAGGTACTGGAATTCGGCGGACCCGGCGGTTCCCGCCAGGAGCGTGGTCAACGCGAGTCCGATCGGATGGAGGCGTGGTCGCATGGGAAATGTCCAGGGATGGGGTGGGATCCGGGAGCGTCTACGTCGCATGGAACGAAGGCGCGCCCTTGGAAGGCCAATATATCTCGTCCGGTGCGATCCACCAACGCCCGGTTCGGGGCGTGCCCCTCGGCGCTTCAGTTTCCCCGCGTGGCCGCCTTGCGCTCGCGCTTGTCGTGGTAGAGGAGCGCGTCGGCCTGGGCGAGAACGCTTTCCAGGTCCTGTCCATCACCGGGGTTCCAAGCCATCCACCCGGCGCTGGTCCGCGCCGTCCAAGCCCTCCCCAATTCGTGCGAACGGCGTTCCAGGGCCTCCCGGAGCCTGGCGATGGCTCCCTCCAGGTTCCCGTCGTCGGCGATCAGCGAAATCACCGCGAATTCGTCTCCGCCAAGCCGCGCGATGACATCGGACTGGCGGAATCCGTCCTCCAGGGCGCGGGCCAGGCTGCGGATGGCCATGTCGCCGTCGGCATGTCCGTGCACGTCGTTGATCTCCTTCAGGCCATCCAGATCGCACAGCACCACGCCGATCCGCAATTGTCCGCGCTGGGCCGCCCTCACCAGGATCGCCCCCTGCTCCAGCAGCCCCCGGCGGTTCAGGAGGCCGGTGAGATCGTCGCGGCGCGCAAGCCGGATGAGATCTTCCTTGATCTGGTTTTCCCGCGTCGCCTTCTGGATACCCGACAGGAGCATGGTCAGCGAAAGTCGGAGGCTTTCCAGGAACAGTTCGTTGGAATTCCAGTCGCGGACCTGCACCACCCCGAAGTGTTCGTTTCCAAGCGAGAGGGAAAGGGTCGCCCAGGTACCGGCGAGCTTGTCGTCGCGGGGCAGCAGCAGATCGTGGCCCGGGGGGCCGATCCGCCTCTTGTTGGTGTCCAGCGCGAAGGTGAACGGCCGGGAGAACCCTTCGGACAGCGGAATCGCCGAGAGGTCCGGATTGAACAGGAGAAGGCGGAGACGGTTCTCCGCGAAGGGTTGCAGCGCGTCGACGATGCGGTAGGGCAGCTCGTCGCGCGGGATGTCGTAGGTGAGGGTCTGGATGGCCTGGAACTGGACCCGCATCAGGTATTGCAGGGATTGTCGGCGGCGCGCGTCCAGGCTGTGCCGCGCCTGCGAGACCAGGGCCTCGGCGGCCACCAGCGCACGGGACGCCTCGGGAGGAGGAGGAGGGTAGGCAGCCAGGAGGAGGTTTTCCTCCCAGAGGTCGATTTCCGCGTGCTCGGCACCGTCGAGGGTCTCCTCCATCCGATCCAGGAACGCGTCCTGGGATTCCGGTTTCGACAGGATTTGCCGTAGCGTGTGCGGGGCGGGGACTCCGGCGGATTCGGCGAGGAGGTGGGGGAGGGACGTGGTGGTGGCCCCCCCGGCATGGCATCCGCAGGAACGCCGCACGGCGAGATCGGTGGGGGTGGTGATCTCGGTGGGCGCGCCACCGCGGTGCAGGTCCAGGAGCATTTCCATGGCCCGGAAAGCGACCTGGTAGGTCCCGGCCTTCACCGTGGTCAAGGGAGGCACCATGGTGCGCGCTTCCTCGATGTCGTCGTAGCCTGTCAGCAACACGTCGTGGGGGATGCGCAGGCCTCGCTTGGACAAGGCCTTGCGCACTCCCAAGGCCATGGGGTCGTTGGCGCACACGATCGCCTGGGGGAGGCGGGTCCGATGGAGGATCCTATCCGCGGCGTCCTTTCCCGATTCCATCGTGAAATCTCCGGTATCGACCAGGTTCGGATCCTGGGCGAGTCCGTATTGGGCCAGCGTCTTGACCCAATCCGCCCACCGTCGACGGGCATCGGCGTTCGAAGTCGGACCCCCGATGTACGCGAATCGGGTCAAGCCGTGGGTACCGGCCAAGTGGTGGGCGATGGCATCCATGCCGCCCCCGTCGGGAACCACGGAGGCGATCCCGGGCAGCTTCAGGCCGATGCTGACGACGGGACGGGGTGGAAGCCGACCCAGGAGGTCGAGGATCGCGGAGGGTCCCGTGAAGTTGCAAAGCGTGCCGGTGGGGATCAGGTACCCGTCGATTTCCCTCATCCGTGCGAGTTCGAAGATCTCCACCGGACCACCTCGGTTTTCCGGGTCGTCGTAGGCGCATCCCACCAGCCCGACGAGCCGCACCCCCAGGAGTCTGGCCGCGCTGGACGCCCCGTGCCACACCTGGCTCTGGTACCAGCCATCCAGGCGGGTGACCATGAGAGCGAAGGTCGGGAGGCGATTCATGTCGTTCAGTTTCCGATTTTCCGTCCATGGAAGGCAACTGGAACCGCCCGCCGTTCCGGGGTGCCCGGTCTGGCGCGACCACACGTCCTACCCGACGAGCGGATATCGCGATCTGAACTGGACATGGATGGGGTCAAATTAGGATCAAGTCAGGCGGAGGATGGTTTCGGCATGGAGGGGGTATTCTCCCAGGAGCCGTCGGCGATCGCCCATTTGGAACCTTGAAAACTCGAATCCAGGCGCCACGACGCACCCCAGAAGCGCCCATCCATCGCAGCCGTCCACTTCGGCGCCGAACCAACGGTTCGCGGGAACCACGGTCTGGAAGGAATCCTTGGGGCCTGGACCCAGCCGTCGAGTCACCCGTTCCCCCCCCTCGGCCAGGACGTGGATCTTCAACGGCCAACCCGCATGCCAGTTCCAGAGCTCCTCGGCGTCGATGCGGTGGAAGCGCGAAACATGGGGGGGCTCCAGGAGGAAGAGAATCGAGGTGAACGCGGGCCGTTCCCCGTGCCGGGGCGACTCGACGATCTGGTGGGATCTGTGGGTTTCCCGATACCATCCTCCCTCGGGGTGGGGCTCCAACCCCAAGCGTTCGACCCATTCCGCGACGGATTTCGATTTGGGTGGAGGCTCCATGTTCGGAAACGATACAGTCGAGCGGAGCGCGAGGCTGGCGAATCCGCGCTCGTTCCGAAGGGAATCGTTGGCGGGATGTCAACGACCGCCCTTCCTCGAGGGACCTCCGGTGGCCTTCGATCTACCTTTGCCCCCCTATGCTGCAGTTCCGAGAACCAGAAAAAAACGTCTCCTTTCCGGAGATCGAGCGCCGGATCCTGGCATTCTGGGACGACACCAAGGCCTTCGAGGGCCAGGAAGCCGTGCGGCGCGACGCGCCACCCTTCCATTTCTACGACGGACCTCCCTTCGCCACGGGCCTTCCGCACTACGGACATCTCCTGGCCGGCACCTTGAAGGACATCGTGCCGCGCTACTGGAGCATGCGTGGACGCCGGGTGGATCGACGCTTCGGGTGGGATGTCCACGGCGTTCCGGTGGAGACGGAGATCCAGAACAGCCTGAATCTCGCGGGACTGGCCGAGATCAACGCCTACGGCATCGACAAGTTCAACGAAGCCTGCCGCGCCATCGTGCTGCGCTACGCCGGGGAATGGGAAAAGACGGTCCGACGCATGGGGCGATGGGTGCACTTCAAGGGCGGCTACAGGACCATGGATCCGTCCTACATGGAATCCGTGTGGTGGGTCTTCAAGGAGTGCTTCGAAAAGGGGCTGGTCTACGAAGGCTACCGCGTCGTGCCCTACTCCCCCAGGCTCGCGACCCCGCTCTCGAACTTCGAGGTCAACCAAGGCTACCGCGACCGGCAGGATCCGTCGCTCACCCTGAAATTCTTCCTGGTGGGCGACCCCGACGACGCGGCTCTCCTGGTCTGGACGACGACTCCATGGACCCTTCCGTCCAACCTCGCGGTGGCGCTGGGCCCGGAAATCGATTACGTCAAGATCCGGCAAGGGTCGGGCGTCTACTGGATCGCGGAACCCAGGCTTTCCGCCTACTTCGACCCCGCCGAGGTGGAGGTTCTGGACCGGCGCAAGGGCGTCGAACTCGCCGGTCGACGCTACGCCCCGCTTTTCACCCATGCTCCGAGACTTTCGGAAAAGCAGTACACCCTGGTGCTGGCCGACTTCGTGTCCATCGAGGACGGCGCGGGCGCCGTGCACATCGCGCCATCGTTCGGCGAAGAGGATTTCCAACTGGGCCAGACCCTCGGCTTGGGGCTGTGGGATCCCCTGGACGCCGACGGTCGCTTCACCGACCTGGTGCCCGAATGGAAGGGACGGGAGGCCAAGGACGCCGACAAGGACATCGTCGCGGCGCTGAAGGACAAGGGCCTGGTCTTCCGACACGAGACCCTGGTCCACAGCTATCCCCACTGCTACCGGACCGGCGTGCCGCTGCTGTACCGCGCCATGCGCACCTGGTTCCTGGGAGTCGACAGGCCGGTGACGGACGACGAGGGCGTCACCAAGTCCCTCAAGCAGTGGATGATCGAATCCAACCAGCAAATCAACTGGGTTCCCTCGCACATCAAGGATGGACGGTTCGGGAAGTGGTTGGACGGCGCGCGCGACTGGAACCTCTCCCGAAACCGCTTCTGGGGCACGCCCATCCCGGTATGGAAATCCCGGGAAGGCAAGCTGCTGTGCATCGGATCCGTCGCCGAGCTGGCGAAGCTCTCCGGAAGGGATCCCTCCTCCATCGCGGATCTGCACACCCACTTCATCGACTCCATCGAGATCCGAACCTCGGACGGGACCACGTTCGATCCCGATGGGGTCGTCTACCGGCGCACCAGCGAGGTGCTCGACTGCTGGTTCGAGTCCGGCTCCATGCCCTACGCGCAGATGCACTACCCCTTCGAGAATTTCGATGGCTTCGCGGACCTCTTCCCCGCCGACTTCATCGCCGAGGGACTCGACCAGACGCGCGGCTGGTTCTACACCCTCACGGTGCTCGGCGCCGCCCTCTTCCAGAAGCCCTCGTTCCGGAACGTGGTCGTCAACGGGATCATCCTGGCGGAAGATGGACAGAAGATGTCGAAGCGGCTGAAGAACTACCCGGATCCCAACGAGGTCCTGGAGTCCATCGGCGCGGATCCGCTGCGCATGTACCTGATCGACTCCGCCGCGGTGAAGGGAGAGGAACTGCGGTTCTCCGAAGCCGGGGTGCGCGAGGTGGTGCGCTCGGTGCTGCTTCCCCTGTGGCATTCCGTCTCGCTCTTCTGCACCTACCACAACGCCGACCGCTCCAAGGGACAGCTTTCCTGGACGCCCGGCCAGGAACTGTCCGCGCTGCCGCTTTCCGACCTGGACCGCTGGATCCTGGCCGAACTCCAGGATCTCCTGGCCGCGGTGGAACGGGAAATGGAAGGATTCCGGCTCTACAACGTGGTCCCCGAGATCGTGCGGTTCGTGGACGGCCTCACCAACTGGTACATCCGGCGCAGCCGCCGCCGCTTCTGGAGGAGCGACGACGACGGCGACAAGTCCGCCGCCTACGGCACCCTGCACAGGGTCCTGACGGATTTCGCCAAGGTGCTGGCTCCGTATCTTCCTTTCCTGGCCGAGGAGATCTGGCAGATCCTCGCGGCGGAGGTGGATCCATCCCTTCCCCGGTCCGTGCACCACTGCGACATGCCGCGCCCGGACGAGTCGCTCCGGGATCCTGCCGGGACGCGTCGCGCGAGGCTCGCCCGCTCCGCCGTCGAGCACGGTCGCAGCCTCCGTTCCAGGCACGATCTCAAGGTGCGCCAGCCGCTCGCCTCCCTCACCGTCGTTCCCCGCTCGGACGAGGCCGAAGCCGACCTTCTCGCCATGCGCGAGGTGATCCTGGAAGAACTCAACGTCAAGGAACTCCGCATCGAGCGCGACGAGACCCATCTCGTGACGCTTTCCGCGCGACCCAACTTCAGGACGCTCGGCAAGCGCCTCGGACCCGCGTTGAAGGAGGTGGGGGAGGGGTTGAGGGCGCTCGACCCCGCCGCCCTGGCTCGGGTCGCCGCCGGCGGAACGATTTCCGTCTCCGGCCACGTCCTGGGGCAAGACGACCTCCTCATCGACCGCGCCACGCTGGGAGGCCTGGTCGTGGAAGCCGCGGACGACCTCACCGTGGCCCTCGATCCCGTGCTCACTCCGGAACTCAGGCGCGAAGGTTTGGCCCGCGAGCTCCAGAGTCGGCTGCAGGCCCGGCGCAAGGACCTCGATCTCGCCGTGACGGACCGGATCCGCGTCCAGGTCCTCTGCGAGGCCGACGAACTCGCCGCCGTCGTGGACGTCCACGGATCCGCCATCGCGCTGGAAGTGCAGGCCGACAGCCTGGAGTTCGTCCGAACCGCGGCCACGGGGATCCGGATCGAGGGGATCGACCTGGACCTGGCGGTGGTGAAGGCCTGAATTGCCGGTGCCGACGGGATTCGACACGGCGGTCCTGATCGGTCGGTTCCAGCCGTTCCATTCCGGCCACGCCGCATTGCTGGCGGTGGCCTTCCGGACCGCGCCGCGCGTGGTGCTGGTGCTGGGTTCGGCGCATTCCGCCCGCACTCCGCGCAATCCCTTCACGGCCGCCGAGCGCGAGGCCATGATCCGCGCCACCTTGACGGAATCCGACAACCAGCGTCTGTTGGTGGCGGGGCAGCGCGACGTCTGGGATGTCCGGCGGTGGTCCCGCGAGGTGCGCGCGGCGGTGGAAGCCGTCGCCGGGGGTCGCACGGCGCTGGTGGGCTACAGGAAGGACGATTCGAGCTCCTACCTGGAAACCTTTCCGGAATGGACCGAGGTGGATACCGGACGCCTGTGCCCCCTGGACGCGACCCCGCTGCGCGAATGGATCCTTTCCGATCTTCCCTCCGAAGCCATCCTCTCCAGGCTTTCGGGCGCGATGCCGACCCCCGCCCTGGAGTGGATCGCGGAATGGATCCGGTGCCCTTGGAGACGGGAACTGGTGCAAGATCGACAGGCGATCGCCTCCTGGGGCGGTCGCAGGGGTTCCGGACCCTTCGTCGCGGTGGAGGCCGTCGTGCGGTCCAGGGGCCATGTGCTGCTGACCACCCGCGGCCACCGTCCGGGACTGGGGCTGGAAGCCCTGCCGGGAGGATTCCTGGAGCCCGGCGAAAGCCTGGAATCGGGCGCGAGGCGCGAACTCGAGGAGGAGACGGGAATCGTCATCGATGGCGCTCCCGTCCGAGAGGCGGTCTTTTCCCATCCCGCACGGAGCCAGAGGGCTCGGATCGTCACGCACGCGTTCCTGTACGAGCCGGATTGGGATGTTCTCCCGGAGGTCGCCGGGGGGGGCGATGCGGGATCCGCCCGCTGGGTGGAACAATCGAGGCTTCCCGGCCTGGAGGATCGCTTCTTCGAGGATCACTTCCACATCCTGGACGTGTTCCTGCGATTGGTCGGGGGAATCCGGACGTGATGCGGATCTTCCGCCTCTTCGGAGGCAGCGCGGCTTTCGCCTTCCTCGCCTTGGCCGCCGCCTTCGGCGTGGGATATTGCTCCGACCGCTCGCTGTCCGCCGGGATCTCCGCGCTGTACGCGGCGGCCATCCTGGGCGTGCTGGAGACCTCGCTTTCCCTGGACAACGCGGTGGTCAATGCCAGGATCCTGGGGCGAATGACCCGATTCTGGCGGAAGATGTTCGTGACCGCCGGAATGGCGATCGCCGTCTTCGGAATGCGGATCCTCCTTCCGCTGCTGATCGTGTGGGCGGTGGGGGATCGTCCTCTTTCCGAGGTCGCGGCTTCCACATGGAGGGATCCCCGGGAGTTCCAAGGCGTCCTCGTCGCGCAACACGCCAGAGTGGCGGGGTTCGGCGGGGCCTTCCTCTGGATGGTGTTCTTCCGGTTCTTCATGGACGCGCGCAAGAAGCACCACTGGCTGGGGTGGATCGAACGGGGGTTGGCGCGGATCGGTCGCATGGAGTCGGCCTGGATCGGATCGGCCCTTGCGCTCTCCTTCGCGTTCCATTTCTTCGTGCCGGCGCGGAACGCGTCGCCCTTCCTGGCCGCCGCGATGGCCGGAATGCTCGCTCACCTCCTGGTGGAGGGGTTGGGTGGCCTGTTGGGCCGGGGATCGACGGGTGCGGCGACCGTGGTCGGAGGACTGTCCGGGTTCCTCTACCTGGAAGTTCTCGACGCCTCCTTCTCGCTGGACGGAGTCGTCGGGGCATTCGCGATCAGCGACGATCTCTATGTCATCGCCCTGGGATTGGGGATAGGTGCCATGTTCGTGCGGTCGCTGACCCTGGCCATGGTCGAGATGGGATCCTTGTCGCGGTTCGCGCATCTGGAAAGCGGTGCGTTCTGGGCCATCGGCGCCTTGGCTCTGGTCCTGTTCCTGTCCACCGTCGGCATCCAAGTGCCCAGTCCGATCTCGGGGTCGATGGGATTGGTTCCGATCCTCGCCAGCCTGTTTTCGAGCCGTGGTGCCGGTGGCCCCGACCCGTCCTACCCGAGTCCGCCCATCACCTCTTCGTAGATGCCCATGTAGCTGGCTATGGTGGAGTCGATCGGAAATCGCTCGACGGCCAGAAGTCTCGCCTGTTTCCGGATCGCATCTTCCCTGTCCCTGGGAAGGTTCAGGGCTTGGGTGAACGTGTGCCGGAGGGCTTTCGCATCTCCCACGGGGAACAAGAAGCCGTTGATGCCTTCCTGGACGACCTCCCGGAAGGAGGGGATGTCGGAGAGGACGCACAGGCAGCTGCACATCTGGGCTTCGATGCAGGCCAGGCTCAGCCCTTCCACCAGGCTGGCCATGCAGAAGATGTCGCAGCCGCAGTAGGCCGTCCGCACATCGTCGAGGGGTCCGGGCATGTGCAGGCGGCTCGCCATCCCGGCCGACTCGAACATGGCCACGAGTTCGGGGCGCAGGTCGAACTTCGGTTCCGGCACGGTGCCGATGAGCACCAGATGCAGGAGCGGATCTTGCTCCATGAGCGGAAGAACGGCCTCCGCCACGGTCCGATGGCCCTTCCGCTCGGTGTAGGCGCCGACGGTCGCCACGATCCGGGCCGAGGGTTGGATCCCCAACATGTCCCGGAACTCCCTTCGCGATGCCTCCTTCGGTTGGAATTCCCGGGCGTCCACCCCGTTGTGGACGAGCCTGTACTTGTCGGAGGGCAGCTTGTCCAGCCGAAGCGACGACTCCAGCACGGGGTGGGACACGGCGGTCACCTGGTGGGTGCGCGTCGCCAACAACCGGTTGACCTGGTGCGCCCAGCCGGGGTACCAGTCGTAGAGGCTGTGCAGGGTGTGGACTCGACCCGGAACTCTCGCCAGCAGCGCCGCGATCCTGCCCATCGCCGCCGGATAGAAGTCGCAGGTGTGCACGATCTGGATGCGCTGGCGGCGGAAGTCCCTGGCGAGCAGGCGAAGCGTCCACAGGTTCGGCCAGGCGGAAGCGAATCCAGGCTTGTTCCGGGCCCTGTAGGTCAGAAGGGGGACGTCGGCTTCGCGGAAGCGATCCGCCCAGGGCGCCAGCGGGGTCAGGCAGAACACGATGGGCCGGAATCTGTCCCTGGGCAACCGGCGGGCGAGTTCCAGGGTGAACCGCTCCAGGCCGCCTTCGCAAAGTGCGGTCAGCACATAGCCCACCCGAACCGGTCCGGAACCCGGGAGGTCTGTGGATGTGGAACGAGTGCGACACGACCCCTCCTCCTCGGACAGGCTCCGAGAGGGAGAGATGGACCGGAACGGGGCCATCATGGGCCATCAACCTAATTCGAAGTCCCGGATCCCGCTCCACGCTTCCGAACTTCGGGGAGGATGGAGGTCCCCCGGGACGGGTGTCCCCGGGAAACCGCGAGCTCTACGACCGAATCTAACTTTCCCGCCCTATGATGCTCCAGAAACCCGTCACGTCGCAGGTCCTGCGGCAGTCGTTCATCGATTTCTTCGTCGGCAAGGGCCACAGGTTCGTGCCCTCGTCTCCGGTCGTGCCCTACGACGATCCCACGCTCCTTTTCGCCAACGCGGGAATGAACCAGTTCAAGTCCATCCTGCTGGGAGGCGACAATCCCACGGGGCTCAAGCGCGCCGTCAATTCCCAGAAGTGCATTAGGGTCTCCGGCAAGCACAACGACCTGGACGTGGTGGGCCGCGACAGCTACCACCACACCTTCTTCGAGATGCTGGGCAACTGGAGCTTCGGGGACTACTTCAAGAAGGAAGCGATCGCGTGGTCCTGGGAGCTCCTCACCGAGGTCTGGGGCCTGGAAAAGGATCGGCTGTGGGCCACGGTCTACGAAGAGGACGAAGAGGCGCTGGAGCTCTGGAAGAACGTCACGGACATCGACCGTTCCCACATCCTGAAGGCGGGCAGGAAGGACAACTTCTGGGAGATGGGCGAAGTGGGCCCGTGCGGCCCGTGCACGGAGATCCACTACGACTTCGGACCCGAGTCGGATCCCCGCACGGACGAGCCCGGCTACGTCGCGGGAGTGAACGTGGACGGCTGCGAGCGCTTCATCGAGATCTGGAACAACGTGTTCATGCAGTACGAGCGGCTGGAGGACGGGACGCTGCGCGACCTGCCCGCCCAGCATGTGGACACCGGAATGGGCTTCGAGCGCGTGCTGCGCGTGATGCAGGATGTGCGTTCCAACTACGATACGGACGTCTTCGTGCCGCTTCTCGAGAAGGTCGCCGAACTCACGGGCGTCCCCTACGACCGCGGCGAAAAAGGCACCGCCCACCGGGTGATCGCCGACCATGTGCGCACCCTCGCGTTCTCCATCGCCGACGGCGCCACCCCCTCCAACGAGGGGCGGGGCTACGTCCTGCGACGCCTGCTACGGCGCGCGGCGCGCTTCGCCCGCGAGCTGGGGGCCAGGCAGCCCGTGATCGCGGAGGTGGTTCCCACCCTGGTGCGGATCATGGGGGGGGCGTTTCCGGAACTCGCGGCGCGCCAGTCGCACATCGCCACCGTCATCCGCTCCGAGGAGGAGCGCTTCGGACGCACCCTGGACCAGGGGCTGGATCGATTCCGAAAGGCCGCCTCCGGTGCCGTGGACGGCACGATCTCCGGCGAGGACGTCTTCAAGCTCTACGACACCTACGGCTTTCCGGTGGACCTCACGGAGCAGATGGCGATCGAGAAGGGGCTGTCCATCGACGTCGCAGGCTACGAGAGGGCCATGGAGGAGCAGAAGGACCGGGCTCGCGCGGGCGGCAAGTTCTCCAGCATCTTCAACAGCCAGGACGGCTGGACCGTGGTCCGCGAGGGGAATCCGGTCTTCGTCGGGTACGATTCCCTCGAATCCGACTCGGCCGTGCTGCGCTACCGCGAGCAGGGGGACGATTGGTGGATCGTGCTCGACCGCACGCCGTTCTACGCGGAGTCCGGAGGGCAGATCGGGGACCAAGGGCGGCTTTCCGGAGCCGGGGTGACGTTTTCCGTCGAAGATGTCCAGAAAGTCAACGACATCATCGTCCATCGCGCCCGGATCCTGGGCGGCTTCCCCTCCGACGCGAACATGCGGGAGCTGCGAGCGTCCGTCGACCCCGCGCGCCGCGAAGCCACGCGCCGCAACCACAGTTCGGTCCACCTGCTGCACGCCGCCCTCCGCCAGGTGCTGGGGGAGCATGTCCAGCAGCAGGGCTCCTGGGTGGGTCCGGAGGGATTCCGGTTCGATTTCGTCCACACCACCCCGATGGCCGAATCCGAGATCCTTTCCGTGGAGGACATCGTGAACCGAGCCATCCAGGACGACCTGGAGATCCGGTGCGATGTCCTGCCGATCGCCCAAGCCAAGGCCAGCGGAGCCATGGCGCTTTTCGGAGAGAAGTACGGCGACACCGTGCGCGTGCTCTCCATGGGGGACTTCTCCAAGGAATTCTGCGGAGGCACCCACGCCTCGAGCACCGGCCAGATCGGGCTCCTGAGGATCGTCCGGGAGTCGTCGATTTCCGCGGGCGTGCGCCGCATCGAAGGCGTCGCGGGCTTTCCGGCCTTCGAGCTCCTGCGCCGGCAGGCTTCCGTCGCCGTCCGGCTGGCCCAGGCCCTGAAATGCGAGGAGTCGGAGCTGGGTCAGAAAGTGTCGGAAGTGGGGACGCGCCTGCGCGGGGCCGAGAAGGAGATCGAGATCCTGAAGGTGCAGGCCCTGGCTGGGCAGGTTCCGTCCCTTCTCGCGAAGGAGGCGTCCATCGGATCCGCGCGGGTCGTGGCCCTGGATCTGAGCTCCCGGACATCCGATCCCGGGACCTTCGCCCGGCTGGTCGACGCGATCGAGGCACAGCTCGGGAGCGGTCGCATCGCCTTGCTCGCCGGAGGGTTCGAGGGCAAGGTCACCTTGGTCGCGTTGGTGTCGCCGGACCTCTCGAAGAAATGCCCCGCCGGCCCCTTGGTCCAGATCGCGGCCGCCGCGGTGGACGGCAAGGGCGGAGGAAAACCCAACCGCGCCCAAGCCGGGGGCAGGGACGACTCCAAGATTCCCCTCGCAATCGAGGCGTTTCTTGGTGCGGTCAAGGCTAAACTGGAGGAATGATCGGCCCCCTCGAAACCCGTCTCCTGGAACGCCGTCGGCGCCTGGGCCCGCTGTGGGCGGTCTTGCTGGATCCAGACTCCCTGCCGCCCCTGGAGCTGTCCAGGATCGCCTGCCAGGCGGAGGCGGCGGGGGCCGACCTTCTTCTGGTGGGAGGAAGCTCCGCCTCTCCTGGAGTCTTCGAAGCCGGCATGAAGGCCATCCGGACGGCGAGCACGCTGCCTGTCGTGCTTTTTCCGGGCTCGTACCACCAGGTGGTGGACGGTGCCGACGGGATCCTCTTCACGACCCTGCTCTCCGGGCGCAACCCGCAATATCTCGCCGAGGAACAGGTCAACGGGGCTCCCCGCGTGCGGCGCCTCGGACTCGAGCCCATCCCCACCGCCTATCTGCTGATCGAATCGGGAGTTCCCACCACCGTGCAACTGGTTTCGGGCACGCTTCCGCTTCCGAGGACCGCCGAGGATTCCGTGCTCCACCATGTCTGGGCCGCGGCTTGCATGGGGATGCGCTGGGCCTACCTGGAAGCGGGCTCCGGAGCCGCGGATCCCGTGCCGGTACCGCTGCTTCGCCGTGTGGTGGAAGAGGGCGGCGTCCAGGTGATCGTCGGAGGCGGGCTGCGCACGCCGGAGGCGGTCGCGGAACGAGCCCTGCTGCACCCGACCATGGTGGTGACGGGAAATGTTCTGGAAGGCAATCGCGATCCCGATTTTCTGCGGGCCATGTCCCAAGCGGTCCACCAAGCCTGAAAAAAGCCCACAACGGGGCTTGCATCGAGGTGGTTCGAGTTCTACATTCACAAACCCATCCGGTAAAACGGCTGGCTCGGTCGGGGAGCGAAAGCTCACCGGCACCTCCCTGAACGAGGGGGGAACGAGATCTTTGACATTTTGGTAGGGAAGAGATGTGCAGGTCTTTTAGTTTTAGGACTTTGAGATAAAGGAGAGAGAAGTAAGCGTGAGCGCTTGAGAGAGCAAGGATGGACTGATTGGAGAGTTTG
>Ga0181516_10002242_pt1 | contig 13986 bp, 12 predicted proteins | sample PEATcosm2014_Bin_25_FD_121104 | JGI IMG/M metagenome (GOLD analysis project Ga0181516, IMG submission 121104) | Peatland microbial communities from MTU Mesocosm Facility, Houghton, MI, USA - PEATcosm2014_Bin01_10_metaG | ecosystem: Environmental > Terrestrial > Soil > Wetlands > Peat | place... | reverse complement strand
CCGCCGCCATTACCGCCGCCACCGTTTTGCGCCATCGAGTCATTCGCAATCAGGCAGGCGGCGATGATGCCGGCCAGCGCGAATATAATGTTCCATCTCTTCATAATAATTGCCTGTTGTTGAAACGCGTTTGCTCTAAAACGGATGCCGAGGCATCCCTGCATTATTGATGTCACAGGCTATGAGGCAGTTAGCGTGCCAAGAGGTTACAACTCATTTAACTCCAATGAAACCGGGCGTTTTGCGGGATGTTCCGCGAAAACGCCGCGCAATAAGTGCTCAAGACGGGGTGGTGTGCGCAAAAGTTGCGCAGGCAATGGGAATGAGCCCGTGGATCAGCGGGCGGGAATTATGGTCCGGCCAGTCCGGCCTTAAAAGGTGTCAGGCCGATTGTTTGCTGGTCCTGCCGCCAATCCAATCAAGCAGGAGAAAAGTGCAAACAAAGAAGGGGAACACTCCGTAAAAGGTGTCGCTTACCGAATGCGAATGCCGGTCGACGGCGGTAAATACCGTGAGGCAAAACAGCGCCGCCAGCAGGCAGACGACCGCACCGGGAATTGAGACCGGGACGTAAATCCAACCGAAACGCCTGAACCAGTTCGTTTTCATAATTGTATTTATTAATTACACCGCCCACTTTGTATCGCAAAGTGAATTCTGTCAAGCGAGAATATTCCGGACAACTCTGGACGCGTTCAACCGACGGCGGGCAAGCGCAGGATGACGCGCAGGCCGGAGGGTTGGCGGTTTTCGCAACCGACGGTGCCGCCGCAGGATTCGACGCAGGTTTTCACGATGGACAGTCCCAGGCCGACGCCGCCGGTGTCGCGCGTGCGCGAGGAATCGACGCGGTAAAAGGGATCGAACAATTGCGGCAGGGCGGACTCGGGAATGCCCGGCCCGGAATCCTCGAGGCGCAGGACGATCATTTCGTTTTCGCGCGCGGCGGAAACCTGGATGGGGCCCACGCCGGCGGCGTAACGGACCGCGTTGCGGAGGACGTTGGAAACGGCGCGCAGCAAAAGTTCGGGCTCGGCCACGGCCTGCAGATTTTCGGGGATGGCAATCGACACGGTGGCGCCGCTGTCGGGGCCGCATTCGCGGGCGGCGGCTTTTTCGACGACGGCGCGCACCGCGACGGGTTGGAGTTTGAGGTTGGTTTTTCCGAGCGACGCGCGCGAGAAGGAGAGGAGTTCGTTGACCAGGCCGGACATTTGCTCGACCTCCTCGCGCAAATCCTCGAGGCGCGACTTCTGGGTGTCGTCGGCGCGTTGCTCGAGAATTCCGAGGGCGACCTGGATGCGGGCGATGGGCGAGCAGAGTTCGTGGGCGATGTCGCCGAGGAAACGTTTCTGGCCGGTCACCAGACCGGAGAGGCGGCCGGCCATCTGGTCAATGGCGCCGCTCAACGCGCCGAGTTCGTCCTGGCGGCGGACATGGGTGCGGACATCGAACCGGCCTTCGGCGATTTTTTCCGTGGCGGCGGTCATTTGTGAAAGGGAGCGGGTGATGCCGCGGACGAGTGGAAACCAGAACAGTGTGGACACGACTATCACAGATATTCCCGCGATGACCCAGGGGGTGGGATTGAAGAGCAAGCCGCCGGCGCTGAGCGTGGGGGAGGAGATGACGAGGTCCGCCGGCAGGGGCAGTTTGGGCGGCATCGCGCGTTCGAGGCCGTGTCCGGGTCCGGGCATGACCGGCAGGACGACCCAATAATGGCCGGAGTCGTGAACCATGAATCGGGGGGGCGGGCCATCGCGTTGCATGGGCGGGCCACCGTCGCGTCTTGGAGGAGGTTGAAAGTCGGGGTTGTCAGGTTGTTGCCCGGGTGGCGGAGGTTCCAGGTCGGGACCGCCGGGAGGTTGGCCGGGTTCTTGACTCTGCGGGGGCGGGTTCATGCCGCGACGGGCCATCATCCGGTCATGCACGGAGGACGGAAGTTCGACGGGTTCGCCAGCGACTTGTTGAAGCTGGCCGGCGGCGTTGTGGAACAGATAGAATTTTACGCCGTGTTCGTCGCCGAATTCCTTGAGGACGTCATTCCATTCGTTGCGCGGGCGGCTGGAGAGTTCGGCGGCGATGAGGCGGGAGACGTTTTGGAGCGGTTCGCCGGCGGGCCCGGAAATCAAGGAGTCCCAGCCGAAGCGGAATTGGACGCGGGCGACGATGAGGAACGCCGCGCACAAGAAGGCGACGTTCAGAAAAAACCAGAGCAGAATTTTCAGGTAGAGTGGGAATCTGGTTTTCATCTGGCGGACTCAATGTTACTCAGGCTCGCCCATACGGAAATGTGGGGCAATACGGTCAGGATTAGGATTGAGATCAGGATTAAGAAAAAAATGCGGCCGGCCGAGAGATCCGAACCCCCTCTCCCCGTACCCTCTCCCCCGGCAAGTGTGCCGTGGGCGAGGGAGCGGGAGTGCGGCGTGAGGTGATGCAGCGGGCTCGAAGAGATTGCGCAGCTTTGTTCGGCTATGCGCGGTCGGCGCAGCGCGCCGACCCTACCAACTAGGAAAGGAGCATTCATCCTTTAAACATCGCTGTTGGGGTCGAGGAGCATGTAACCGGCGGCGCGCAGGGTCTTGATGAAGCGCGGTTCCTTGGGATCGTCGCCGAGCTTGCGGCGCAGCGCGGAGATGTGGACATCAATGGAGCGGTCGAAGGCTTCGAAGCTCCGGTCGCGGACGGAATCGAGGAGTTGTTCGCGGGACTTGACTCGGCCCTTGGCGCCGGCGAGGCAGACGAGCAGGTCGAACTCGACGGGCGTCAGGGTGAGGGGCTGGTCTTTCAGGAGGGCGACGCGGGAGGCCGGGCGTACGCGCAGGGGGCCGACGACAATTTCCTGCTGCGCCTCCGCCGGGGACGGCTTGCGTTGGGTGACGCGGCGCGTGACGGCGCGCAAGCGCGCGAGGAGTTCGCGCGTGGAAAAAGTTTTGGGCAGGTAATCATCCGCGCCGATCTCGAGGCCGACGATGCGGTCCGGTTCCTCGCCGCGGCCGGTGAGCATCAGGACCGGCACGTCGGACGAGGCGCGCAGTTTTTTCAGAACTTCAAAACCGTCCATGCCCGGCAGCATGACATCGAGGATGATGGCCTGGGGTTTGTCGCGCAGGGCGAGTTCGAGGCCCTCGGGGCCGGTGTGGGCCATGGAGATGTCGTAGCCCATGGGTTCGAGATAATCGCGGATGAGGCGGCAGAGTTTGCGGTCGTCATCGATGATGAGCACGCGGGTGCGGCCGGACGAATCAGGCTGGGCTGGCGTTGTCATGGTTCACGTCGCGGCCACGGCGGGGCCGGGCGACGGAGCGAGCATACCCCTTTCCGGAAAAAAAGCCGCCACTTTTACATTTGCTTTACAATTTTCCCGGCCGGCGCACACACCCGCTTAACATTGATGGTGTTTATTATGGGTGAAATCGCTGATTTCCACGGCTGCAAAAGTTGCAGGAGTGAGGAACCGGCAAAACGAACAGGAACAACATGAAGATCAAACAGCTCACCGCAATCGCAGTGGCGCTTGGGCTTTCGAGCCTCGGAGTCCTCGCCCAGCAGGACGGGCCGCCGCAGGGTCCGCCGCCCGACGGCGCGAACCAGGGTCCACCCGACGGGATGCCGCCGCAGGGCGGAGGGCCCCGGGGAATGCGCCGCCGGCCGCCGCCGATTATTCTGGCGCTGGACACGAACCATGACGGGATCATTGACGCGGATGAAATCGCGAACGCGCCCGCGGCGTTGAGAACTTTGGACACGAACGGGAGCGGGCAGTTGACGATCGAGGAATTGATGGGGCCGCGGCCGCGTCGCGGCGGCATGGGGCCGGGCGGAGGGCAGGGACCGGATGCGGGGCCGCCGACGGGGCCGCCGCCGGACGGGACGAATGGCGTCGCCGGCAACGGCAGGCGCGGGCCGGGCCGGGGAATGCGGCGCGTCCCGCCGGTGTTTGCGGCGCTGGACACGAACCACGACGGAATCATTGACGCGAGCGAAATCGCAAACGCGTCGGCTGCGTTGAAGACGCTGGACAGGGACGGCAGCGGGGAGTTGACCATCATGGAACTGCTGGGTCCGCCGCCGCGCCGGGGAATGGGGCCGGGCGGGGGCCAGGGATTTGGTCCCGGGCCGGGGCAAGACCAGCAAGGTGGTCAGGGTCAGGGGCCGGGACCGGATGGTCCGCCGCCGGATGGCGGCCCTGATGGAGGTCAACCGCCTCCGCCTCCGCAGGATCAGTGATAGTCGAGTTGGAACGAACTGACGCCGCCGTGGGATTGGGAAACGGCGGCGTTGGTTTACTAAGAGCGCATGGATGGATTTTTCCCCAAGGGCAAGGAAGGTGAGCAGCGAGCGGTGAACGGGAGCGCGATGTGGGTTAAGAATGAATTGGAGATTTGAAATTTGAGATTTGAGAGGCGAGGGCAAGGCGGACGATTTAACAGCGCAAATCTGAGATATCAGTTGGCGCGGGCTCATGGACAATCTATCGGCGCGTGAGCAGCAAGCAGTGAGCTGTGAGCAGCACGAGCCGCCGGGTACGGTTTCAGGCCGGGAATGTCTTAGAGTCTGCGGATTGCAATTGGTGGTTTGCCGTGCAGGTCCGCAGGCCGGTGTCGACGGAGCAAATATGGTTTTGGAGCCAGTTGCCGAGGAGTTCCTTGATCTGGAGGATCACGGTGGTGCTGGGGCCGTGCTGGTTGACTGCTTCGACAAGGCTGGTGTAGTCGTGGAGGAATTGGACATGGGCGGCCTTGTTTTTGCCGCGCGAGGGGCAGCGGTGGTTTTGCATCACTTCCTCCTCGTGACGGAAATGGGATTGGGCGTACTCACCGAGGAAGGCCAGCATTTTGAGGAGTTCCTCGCGACCGGTGCCGGCGAGGCAGGCGGCGTGGAGGTCGTTGATGTGTTCGATCAAGCTTTTGTGCTGGGAATCGATGGTGTCGTCGCCGGTGCTCATTCGCGCATCGTCCCAGGCGATGACGCCGTTTTGCGTTTTGGCCTTGACGGGCGCTGGCATGGGGATGGACGCACTCTGACGGCGCGAGTTGGCAGGCTGGACGGGCTGAAGCGAATGGCGTTCGATGGCGGTTTCGGTCGCAAAGTGTCCGGGGGTTGGAGTGTTCGGCGGAGCAGCCGTAGCGGCATCGTGGTGGGCGCCGCCCACGAACGCGAGCATTTTTACGACGGATTGCTCCAAGTATTCCGCCTGCGCATTCAATTCCTCGGCGGCGCTGGCGCTTTCCTCGGCGTTGGCGGCGTTGCTTTGGGTGACCTTGTCCATCTGGCTGACGGCGGTGCTGATCTGAGTGATGCCCTGGGTCTGTTCGTGCGAGGCGGTGGCGACTTCCGCCACCAGTTCGTCGACTTGGCGGACCTTGGAGACGATGTCGTTCAGGGCTTGGAGGACTTTGCTGCTGATTTCGACGCCCTGGCCGGTCTTGGAGATGGCCCCTTCAATTTTGGCGGCGGTTTCCTTGGCGGCCTGGGCGCTGCGGGCGGCGAGGTTGCGAACTTCATCGGCGACCACGGCGAAGCCCATGCCGGCTTCACCGGCGCGGGCGGCCTCGACGGCGGCGTTCAAAGCGAGAATGTTGGTCTGAAAGGCAATTTCATCAATCGTCTTGATGATTTTGGCGATGTCATCGCTGGAAACCTTGATGGCTTCCATGGCGGCGGACATGGCTTTCATGTCACCGGCGCCTTTATCGGCGGCGCCGCGGGCTTCCTCGGCGAGGGCATTGGCCTTCCGAGCGTTTTCGGCATTGCGTTTGGTCATGCTGGACATTTCTTCGAGGGAAGCGCTGGTTTGTTCAAGCGCGGCGGCCTGTTCGCTGGCGCCTTCGGCCAGGGAGTGGCTGGCATCGGAGATTTGGGAGGCGGCGCCCGAGGTTTGGCGGCTGGCTTCTTCGATCTCACTGATGATGCCGATCACGGGCCGCACGATGATGCGGCGGTTGAACCAGTAAAACCCGGCCAGGACCGCCAGCAACACGATGCCTCCGCCAATGGCCATCGCTTTCATGGTCGCACCGACCACGGCGTCATGGCCGATGCCGGCTTCCAGCACGAATGCCCCGCGGATGTCCCCGACTTTCATGTTTTCCATGGGGAAGCCCAACGGATCCTTGCCGTCGCCGGTGCGGCTGTTGGCCGGGTCGCCGTGGCAGGCGAGGCAACTGGGTTGGAGGCGCACTGGCCGGGCCAGAATCAATTGGTCATGCGCGCGGTCTTCAAGAAAATACTCGGGCGAGCCCTTGTCGAAGGTTTGGAAGGCGGCGGCGAAATCGGCGCCATTGGAGTTCTTGGGGTTGCGGGCCGTCAAATCCGGCCGGGCGGGGGTGAAGAATTTGAACCCGTTCTTGTCCGCGGCGCTCTGGACCGACTTCCAGGCGGCCACGATGGGAACGGTCTTGTAAATGTCTGTGGAGGAATACATTTCCTTGAGCGGGCGGCCCTCGGCCTGGGATTGAGCCTTGGCGGCCGCCATCAGCCCGGCGGTGTCGAAAGCATGGCTGCGGTACATGTCGTCCATGCCCGCCGCGACCTGTTCGGACTGCGCGATGATGGAACTCATCTTGCCCCGGAGTTCGGCCACGCGATTTTTGCTCGATACGTGGTGGACGATGCCTATGCTCAAAGCCGTGGTGAGTCCCACCGCTGTCGCGGCGGCAAGCATGATTTTGGTTTCAAGTTTCATATCGGAGTTCGGATTCGTGGACGGAAACGCGGCGATGCCCGGAAGCTCGGCGGGCCGACAACATAGATTTCACGGCGTTTTTGCTCAAGGTCTGCTGACTTGCGGAGATATTGTGTCTCCGCCTATTCATTTTGCTTATCGACCTTCTCGCAAAGAAAGTTGATAAATCGATTTTGTCATTGCCATGACAATAAATAGTTAGTCTCGGCGCTTCTTCCCGCCATAACGGCACGCTGTCAGCACTCCCGGGCCGGGGAAATATATGTGGGCGGGGAATTCGGGGAAGAAGCACGAGTTGGTGCCCGTCGTCGTCTGTCTCAATTCGCGCCAAGTCTGTCCAGAATTGTGGGGCTTGGCGGGCGGCAGTCCACCAATTTTTGCGGTAGAGTCGGATTCGTCTAGTCAGGTTACGGACATGGCTCAGCAGGAGCTTCGCCCTACCCCTCTTGGCCGGTCTTTCGCTGCTCGACAGGGGGGTGGATTGATGGCATTTTTGGGCTGTGGTTTCTGAAAAATTCAACCGGCTCCGCGGGTTGCTGCGCGACTATGGCTCCTGCCTGGTGGCGTATTCGGGGGGCGTGGATTCGGTGTTCCTGGCGCGGGTGGCGCACGATGTCCTGGGCGCAAAATCGCTGGCGGTGATCGCGGATTCGCCGAGCCTGCCGCGCAGCGAGCTGGAGGAGGCGCTGGGCGTCGCCGGGCAGTTCGGGATACCGGTGCAGGTGGTGCGGACGAAGGAATTCGAGAACCCGGAGTATCTGGCGAACCCATCGAATCGCTGTTATTTTTGCAAGCACGAGTTATTCACGGAGCTGGAACCGCTGGCGCGGGCGGGCGGTTTTGCGGTAATTGCGTATGGCGAAAACGCGAGTGATGCGGCGGATTTCCGGCCCGGGGCGAAGGCGGCGTCGGAGTTTCAGGTGCGCGCGCCGTTGAAGGAAGCGGGTTTGACGAAGGCGGAGATTCGCGAGCTGTCGGCGGAGCTGGGATTGCCGACGGCGGACAAGGCGCAGATGGCGTGCCTGAGTTCGCGCATTCCGCACGGCGAGGCGGTGTCGCCGGAAAAGCTGAGGATGGTGGAATTAGCGGAGGCGGTGTTGAAGGGCCTGGGGTTTCATGACGTGCGGGTGAGGCATCATGAACTTAGTCTGCGGTCCAAAGTCCAGAGCCCAGCGGCGCCGGGGCAGGGCCGCCAAGAGGTTGCGGAGGTTGCCCGGCCGGCTGCGAGCGGGCATTTGGCGCGGATTGAGGTTGGGGCGGGGGAGATGGGGCGGTTCCTGGAGAACGGCAATTCGCTGCGTATCTCCGAGGCGTTGAAGAAGATAGGTTACGCGCATGTGACGCTGGATTTGCAGGGGTACCGGCGGCCGGGAGGGGAAGGGGCGGTGGCACGCAACCTGCAAACTGTACCGCGCGAGAACGGGCTTTGAGCGCGCAAATCGCGCGAAACTTTTAGCCGTCAACGGTTTTTACAACGAAGGCTATGCCACAATTTGCTTACAAAGCGCGGCGTCGGAGCGGCGAAACGGTGCAGGGGGTGTTGGAAGTTCCGGACCGGTCGGCGGCGCTTGTGCAGATCGAGAGGCTGGGGCTTTTTCCCATCATGGTGGATGCGTCGAAGAGCGCCACAGCGGCTGCGGCAGCGGCGGCGGAACGTCCCGCCGGCGCCCAGGTCAATTTGATGGACCGTTTGCCGACCGGTGTGCGGACTTATTTTGCGCGCAAACGCAAACCGAAACTTCAGGAGCTGGCCACCTTCACGCAGCAACTGGCCAATTTGCTCAACTCCGGCATGCCGCTGGCGGTGGCCTTGAACAGCATGACGCACTTGGAATCGAAGGGCATTCCCTCGGAGGTGAGCCGGAATCTGAAGCAGGAAGTCATGGAGGGGCGGAGCTTGTCCGACGCGATGGCATTGCAGCCGCACATTTTTTCCGACCTTTACATCAACATGGTAAGGGCGGGCGAACAGAGCGGGTCGCTGGTCGAAGTGCTGCGGCGCATGGCGACGCATTACAACCAGTACGCCGAGGTGCAGGGGAAGTTCATTACGGCGATGGTTTATCCCTTGATGGTCTGCTTGGTGGGAATCGCGCTGGGCCTTTTTTTCATTTACGTGATGCTGCCGCAATTCGTGACGATGTTCCAAGGGTTCAACGTCGAACTGCCACTGCCCACGCGGATACTTATCAAGATCGGCTGGATCTTCACACACTTGTGGTGGCTGCTGATTCTCATGGTGCTGGCGGCGGCGGGCTTGTTCAAGCGGTTCAAGGCGACACCCGAAGGCCAACGCCGGCTGGACATCTGGAAGATGAAGGCGCCGATCTTCGGCAAGGTGATCAAATTGAATTTGTTCGCGCAGTTCTCGCGGACGCTGTCCACCTTGCTGGAAAACGGTGTGCCCGTCCTGACCGCGCTTCAGATCACGGAGCAGGTCATTCCGAACACGCTGCTGCGGGACGCGATCGCCCGGACGCGTGAAGCCGTCACCGACGGCAAGACGATTGCCCAACCTTTGGCGCAGAGCAAACTTTTCCCGCAGCTCATGGTGGATCTCGTCAAAATTGGGGAAGAAACGGGCGACGTCCCCGGCTCGCTCGCGAACCTGGCGGACACTTACGAGGGGGAGCTGCAGATATCGCTGCGCTTGATGACCACGCTGCTCGAACCGTTGCTGATCGTGGTGATGGCGGGCGGCGTGGGCTTTCTCTTGATCAGTGTGCTGCTGCCGATGTTCAAGATGATTGCCAATATCAACCACGGCTGACGCGTTCGTCATGTCATGACTTGCCGCTTCGAATCGAGCACCGCTCACGGGAGAATCGTCCCCTTGCCGCCGCGGCGGGGCGTCGCTCGAATTCTTCACAAAGGAACGCCGAAGCTGAATTCCAGCGCGTTCACGCTGTTGGAACTGGTGGTGGTGGTCGCGGTGATGGGGATCATTCTGATGATGAGCATCCCGGCGATTCGTTCGGCGACGCACCGGGATCCCCTGACGCAGGCGGTGGTGGACATCGTGGATGCCTGCCAGGGCAGCTCGGAGCATCCCGGCGCCCGCGCCCTCGCCATCCTGAGAGGCAAGACGATGGAGCTGCGGATTTTTCCACGGGAACGGCGCATCGAAGTGGGCGAGGCGACAGCCGCCATCAATCCGGCGGCGCCTCCCGCTGATGCCGGGGAAGCGTCGGCCGATGCTGCGCCCAAACCCGCTGCCGCCACGGGATATTCCGCGCAACTCTCCGAGCGTCTGACCTTCAAGATGCTGGATGTGAATTTTCTGGATTGCCGCAACGAGGATGAGGCCACGGTTCTGTTCTATCCGAACGGCACGAGCGACGAATTCAACATCATCCTGGTTTCCGACACGGGCGAGGCGCGCCGGATAACCCTGGACATCGTCACGGCGTTGCCGCAGGTGATGGACCTGCAATGACGCGCATGAACCGCCGCCTGGCATTTGGATATGGGAGCGGGAGGACAGCGCGTTTCAAGAACGCGGATGCGTTCACGTTGATGGAGGTGATGATTGCGATGGCGATTTTTTTCATGGCAGTCTTCGCGATTTTGGAGCTGGTGGCCACCAATCTGCGCAATGCGCGTTTGCTTCAGACACCGCGGGTGGACTGCGGCCTGGCGATTGCCGATCGCGTTCAAACCAACCAGTTTGAGGAAGGAACCACGGAGATCGATCTAGGCAAGGTATATCCCGGCTATAGCTGCGAGGAAATCATCCTCCCCGCCGACGACATCATTCCCATGGGCGACACCAACGGCTTGTTTCACGCCGAGTACATCCTGATCCACCCCGACGGCACGAGGGAAACGAACCTCGACGCCCTGCTGTGGGGGCCGGATTCGAAGCCGGTGAAACATTGACCATGAAAGCGCGTCTTCACGATCAGGGCCGCGGTTTCACGCTGCTCGAACTGATGGTGGCTCTGGCGCTGCTGGCCGTCATTGTGGCGGCGATTTATTCAAGCTGGTACTCGATCGTAAAGGGAGCGGCGGTGGCGAGGAAGGCCGCGGCCACCGGCCAGCGGACACGCATGGCCATGAGGGCCGTGCAGGATGCGCTGCTCTCGGCGTGCATGTATTCGCAAAACCAGGAGTATTACACCTTTGTGGTGAGCGCCGACGGGGATTACTCGTCGCTGAGCTTCACCGCGCATCTGCCGGGCACGTTCTTGCGCAGCCGAAAGTTCGGCGGCGCGGAAATCCGGCGGGTTAATTTTACCATTGAAAACGGGCCGGATGCGAAGAAGGAGCTGGTGTTGCGGCAGAATGTGCTGTTGATGGATCCGGACAAGGACGAGATGGAAAATCCGCTCGTCCTGGCGAGTGACGTCAATCAGTTCATCGTCGAGTTCATCGACCCGAACACGGGCGACTGGACTTCCGAATGGGACAACACCAACCAGCTTCCCAAAAAAGTCAGGGTGACGTTGACGCTCGGCGACAAGTTTTCGGACCGTCCGCAGGAATCGATGGTGGGTACGGTGGCCCTCCCGGCGCAGCCGGTCCAGGGTGTCTGGCAGATGCCCAATGGCCCGATTGGCCCGGGCCCGCAACCCCCCGGTCCGCAACCTGCTCGTCCACAGCCCGGACCAACACCCGGGGGATCGCAATGAAAATCATCCTCTCACGGTCCCGAAGCGGCATCGCCATCATTATTGTGATGATCTCCATTTTTGCGCTTGCGGTGCTGGCCGGCGCGTTCGCCTACAGCATGAAGGTGGAAACCAAGCTGGCGGGCAATGGCATTAATGAAACCCAGTTGCAATGGGCGGGCCGCTCGGGAATCGATTACGCGCGCTGGGTGCTTTCGCTGGAACTGCTCGCGCCCGGCACCGGCCAGCGTTACGACTCGCTGGACCAGGCGTGGGCGGGCGGCACGTCCGAGACCAACGCGGTTTTGGAGGCCGTGCTTCATGAGAACATCGCGCTCGGCCCCGGCGTGGTGATCAAGAAATGGACCGCGGTGGACACCGAGCGGAAGTTCAACGTCAACCTCGCCTTGAGCAATCCGCAGGTGCTGCAACAGGTGCTGATTCTGGCCGGGGCGGACGCGACGCAGGTCCCCATCATCATCAGTTCCATCCAGGACTGGATTGATCCCGATGACGACACGCGCATGGGCGGCGCGGAGTCGGATTATTACCAGACCATGGACCCGCCTTATGTGGCGAAGAACGGGCCGATTGATGATTTGTCGGAATTGCTCATGATCAAGGGCATCAGGGATGATCCCGAACTCTACTGGGGGTCGGACGCAACCAACCATACGTCGCCGCTGTTCCAAAAACAGATCGTCACGCGGTCGGGTCTTCAAGCGGCCGGGCCTGTTGCGCCGGTCAGGTTGATCGATGTCCTCACACCCATTTCCAATGGGGGCATCAACATCCTTACCGCATCGTCGTCGCAGCTGCAGGTGCTCCCGGCGGTGGATGACACCATCGCCGACCAGATCATTCAGTTGCGCCAGGAGGTCGGCGACAACGGGCTCGCCTACAACCGCCCCGTCGATTTGCTGGCCAACACTTCGCTGGGCAACGGACTGGCCCAGCAGGTCGCGAATTTTTGCACCTTTCGCAGCAGCACCTTTGAACTGACGGTGGTGGTTCAAGTCGGGATGTCCGAGCGCACTTATTTCGCGCTCGTCCGGCGCAACAGCCCGCGGGACATTCCCATTCTCAACATGCGTTGGGAGGACGGAGATCAGTCCGCCGCTCCCGCCCCGCAGAACTGAGACGCGACAGCGCGGCGGCCGTGAACGGTTGATTTTCTTCGCCAATGTTCCGCATCTTTTGCTAAAATGCGCCGGCAATGGACGGAAATAATATCATCTTCATCACCGGGACGGACACGGGCGTCGGCAAGACTTTGCTCACGGCGCTGCTGCTTCATCATCTGCGCTCCGATGGCATGCGCGCCCTGGCCATGAAGCCGTTTTGCTCCGGCGGCCGCGCAGATGTCCGGTTGTTGCAATCGCTGCAAAGGGGCGCGTTGACTGACGAACAGATGAACCCGTTTTATTTCGCGAAGCCGGTTGCTCCGCTGGTTGAACAGAAGAACCGCCGCGCGATTCGCCATCGGGAAGTGATTTCAAAGATCGGGGAAGTCTGCAAGCGGTGTGATTGTCTTTTGGTGGAAGGTTCCGGGGGGCTGATGGTGCCATTGGGGCCGGGTTACATGGTGGCGGATTTGATTACGGGCCTGAATTGCCGCGTGATCGTCGTTGGCCGCAACCGGCTGGGGACGATCAATCATACGCTGCTGACACTCGGAGGCTTGGTGGCCTTTGGCGTGAAACAGCGGGATGTCAGCGTCGTGCTGATGTCACAACGAATCAAAGACGTTTCCTGCCGGACCAACCGGAGCGTGCTTGAGGAATTGCTGCATCCCGTTCCCGTCTTGGAAATCCCGTTCCTGGGCAAAGGAATTTGCAACCGGATGGGTGTTGTCCGGAGCCACGCCAAGCTCAAGCAGCCCCTTGAAATGCTCGTCAAGTTGAACGGCATCGGTTGAGGACGTTGCTTGTAAATATCTGATAAAAAGCGACTTGTGTCGTAATAGGCCGCTCGCTCTTTTGGTTGGTTTTGGGAGTGGAAAGGGGGTGGCGGATCGCGTCGGGGGCGGGCGAAAAAAGATTAAAAAACTTCTTGCGTGTCGGGATTGGGCTGGTAGTCTGGCGTTGTTCTTTCGACACGGAACCAGAGACTGGCGGCGAAAATAGTTTGTTGACAGTCGGTGCGGATCGGTTAATGTAGGTTCGCATTTAAAGCAATCGTATCTCAGATGCCGAATTGCAGTGTAAATCGGCACTGGGCTTTTTTGTCCCCCAGATGGGACGCCGGTTGCAGATTTTTGGGCGTTCAGACGCCTGTTGCTCTTTGAAAATTGAATTGTGCGATAAGTTGGAGCCCCTTAAGAGGCATCCGGTTAGTTGGATGTCTTTTGAGAGTTTTAATGGATAAGAAATAATTGCCGGGTTAATCACCCGGCAGGAATTCAAACTGACGTTTTTAACGGAGAGTTTGATTCTGGCTCAGAACGAACGCTGGCGGCGTGGATAAGACATGCAAGTCGAACGCTAATTTCAGGGTAGCAATATTCTGAGGTTGGAGTGGCGCAAGGGTGCGTAACACGTGGGTAATTTGCCGCGAAGTTGGGGATAACTCGCTGAAAGGCGAGCTAATACCGAATGTGAAAGCCGGGGGGCATCCTCTGGTTTTTAAAGTTGGGGGCCGCAAGGCCTGACGCTTCACGATAAGCCCGCGGCCTATCAGCTAGTT
>Ga0181516_10002241_pt1 | contig 13994 bp, 17 predicted proteins | sample PEATcosm2014_Bin_25_FD_121104 | JGI IMG/M metagenome (GOLD analysis project Ga0181516, IMG submission 121104) | Peatland microbial communities from MTU Mesocosm Facility, Houghton, MI, USA - PEATcosm2014_Bin01_10_metaG | ecosystem: Environmental > Terrestrial > Soil > Wetlands > Peat | place... | reverse complement strand
CGTCTGCGCGACACCGGCGCCGACGGCTTCATCCCCGCCGGCAGCCTCGGCGCCGACTATTACCGCTTCGAGGAAGCGAGCCGCGCCCTAGTCGGCTCGCGCAGCGGCGAGACCTTCCGCCTCGGCGACACGGTCGAGGTGCGATTGGTCGAAGCCGCGCCTTTCGCCGGCGCGCTGCGCTTCGAAATGCTGTCCGAGGGCGGCAAACGCGGCCCGCGCGCCAAGAAGGAGCGCCGCCGATGACCGAGGCTGAAACGACAGCCGCGGCGGCGGAACGTCCGCTTGGGCTCGCGGTGCGGCGCGGCCTCGCCGGCCGCTGCCCGCGGTGCGGCGAAGGGCGGCTGTTCCGCGCCTATCTCAAGGTGAACGACGCCTGCCCCGTCTGCGGCGAGGATTTCACCCCGCAACGCGCCGACGACGCGCCGGCGTACATCACGATCCTGATTGTCGGCCATTTCGTCGTCGCCGGCGTCGTCGCCGCCGAGGACGTCTGGCCAAATTCGCCGGTGCTGGTCGACGCGTTCGTCTGGGCCGCGCTCGCCGCCGCGCTCAGCCTGGCGATGCTGCCGAGGGTCAAAGGCGCGCTGATCGGCTACCAGTGGGCGGTGCGCATGCACGGGTTCGGCGAGCCGAAACGCGAGCCGACGTGAGCGCCCCGGCCGCGCCCGCTCCGTCGCGGCCGCGCGACGCGGCGACGCTGATCCTCGTCGACCGCTCGGACGGCGGCGCACGCGTCCTGCTGGGCAAGCGCCACGCCGGCCACGCGTTCATGCCCAACAAATACGTCTTCCCCGGCGGGGCGCTCGACCCCGCCGACCGCCGCATGAGCGTCGCCGCGCCGCTCGACCCGCTGATCGAAGCCAAGCTGACGGCCGAGACCCGCCGCCCCTCGCCCGCTTTTGCCCGCGCGCTGGCGCTGGCGGCGATCCGGGAAACTTTTGAGGAGACCGGCCTCGCGGTCGGCCTCGCCGGTTGCCGCGCGCAGAGCCGGGCGCCCGAAGGCGCTTGGACGCGCTTCGCCGCGACCGGCGTCTTGCCGGCGCTCGACCGCCTCGACCTCGTCGCGCGCGCGATCACGCCGCCCGGCCGTTCCCGTCGATACGACGCGCGCTTCTTCGTCGCCGACGCGTCGTCGATCGCCTTTCGCGCCGAGGGGGTCGTCCACGACGAAGCCGAGCTGGTCGAGCTGGTCTGGACGCCGCTCGACGCGGCGCTGCGCCTCGACCTGCCGCGGATCACCCGCGCGGTGCTCGACGACCTCGCCGCGGCGACGCAGGCGGGCATGGACCGCGCCCGGCCGCGACCGTTCTACCGCCAGCGGCGCGGCCGGAGTTGGCGCGGCGAATTGTGAAGTCAGGCGGCGCGCTTGTCGGTCGGCGGCGCGAGCTTGGCGGCGAGAACCGTCAACGCATTGCGATAGGCCTGCGCGCTGCGCGGGCTGCGATCAAAGCGCGCCATGGCGATTTCGTAAAGTTCGGCGAGGGCGCGGGCGTCGGCCTCGACCGCGCAGCCGACGTCGAGCTCAAACGCGGCGAGCGCGGCGAAAAGATCGCGGCGAAGGGTTTCGAAGCGCGCCATGTCGCCGGCGATCAACGCTCGCCACTGGCGCACGTGACGATGCGCGAGCGATCTCGCCCGCGGCTCTTCGAGCCGGAATCCGTAGCATTCGCAAAGACAATCGAAGACGACGGGTTCGGACCATTCGAGCAAGCTGGCCAGGACTTCGTCCGCGTCCGATTTTGGCAACGCCTTCTTCCTCTTGAGAGAGGGCACACGACTTGCGCCCTGCACGCGAATAGGACGCGCCGCCCTTCCGACGACGGGCGGCAATCTAGGCGCGGCGCCAATACGGCGCAACTTTGAAACGGACTTTTCACCATACCGTGTAACGCGGAGTGCGGACGCGGCGCTCACGCGACTTCGCGGCGCGCGGCCAGCCGTTCGGCGAATTCGAACAGCGCCAGACGATAGCTCGACGCTTGGCGCTCGGAACGCTGGAAGCGCGCGACGACGATGTCGAGCAGTTCGACCATCGTCTCGGCGTCGCCTCGATCCAGACAGGCGACTTCGAGGCCGCCGCGCGTGACCGCGGCGACCAGCTCCGCCCGCAAACATTCGTAATTCGCTTCGTCTCCGGCGATCAGCGCCCGCCAGACGCGAGCGTGAAGACGCGCCAACCGAAGCGCGTCGGCGCCGGCGCCGAGCCGCCGCTGGTAGGCGTCGCGCAAGCGATCGTGAATGACCGGCTCGGCCCATTCGAGCAGCCCACGGCGACCGTCCGCAGAGTCCGGAGTTCGCAACCAAGTCCCCATCGCGGCGAGACCAGACGCGACGCGACTCAACCCTGGGTTGACGTTAGACTCGACCCTCCCGCGGCGCAATGTCGCAAGCCCGCGCCGCCGCTGCGTCACGCGCGAGCGACGAACTCCGCCGGCCGTGTTTCGCGCGCCAGCGCGTCGAGCACGGCGTTGATCATGCCGCTCTCTTCCGGGCCGTAGAAGGCGTTGGCGAGATCGACGTATTCGGCGATGACCACCCGCCCCGGCACATCCGGCCGCCCTTTCAGCTCGTAATAAGCGGCGCGCAGAATGGCGCGCATCAAGGCTTCGACGCGCTTCAGCGGCCAGCCCTTGGCCAGCGCGTCGTCGAGCCGGCGGTCGATCGCCAGCTGATCCTTCTGCACGCCGGAGACAATGTCGCGGAAGAATGCGACTTCGGCCGGATTGTACTGATCGCCCTCGACTTCGCGGCCGATCCAATGCGCCTCGAACTCGGCCAGGATGTCGGCGAGGCCCTTGTCGGCGACTTCCATCTCGTAGAGCGCCTGAGCGGCGGCGAGACGGGCTGCGGCGCGGCGGTCGGCCTTGCTCATCGCGGCGCGCCGCCGCGCTTGAGCGCGGCGAGCGTCAGCGCCGCGCGCGCCGCGTCGCCGCCCTTGTCGCCGCTCTTCGGATCGGCCCGCTCCTCGGCCTGTTCGAGCGTTTCGACGGTGAGGACGCCGTTGCCGAGCGCCAGCCGGCGCGAAACCGCCATGTCCATCAGCGCGCGCGCCGACTCGCCGGCGACGATCTCGAAATGATAGGTCTCGCCGCGAATGACGCAGCCCAGCGCGATCGCGCCGTCATACGGGCGCCCGTCGGCGCTCGCGAGTTCGAGCGCGATCGCCAGACCGGCGGGAATCTCCAGCGCGCCGGTGACGCGCACGATGTCGTAAGTCGCGCCGGCCGCCTCGAGCGCCGCCTTCGCCCCCTCGAGCAGCAGGACGGCGACGGACTCGTAGTACCGCGCTTCAACGATCAGAAAACGCGCCCCCGGCAAGCGGGGCGCGGCGGCATGGGCGCGCAGCGGTTCGGCCATCGGTTCCTGCTCGAAATTGGAGGCCCTGCCATAGAGGGGACCGGCGCGCGAGGCAAGGCGGGCCGGGCCGGCGGATCCGTTTGAACGACCGTCTCGCGCGCATTTTTGTCAGTCTCGGCGCTGGAAACCTTGCTCGAAAGCAGTCGCTCGCTCCAGCGCGACATGCTGCGGGCCACACAGCGAAAACAAGGTTGACGCCGAGTCGGAAGCGCATCGTCTTGCGCGCTTTGCGGTTCGACTCCGATCCGCGCCGCTGGACGAACCTCGCGTCTGCCCGGGTTTATCCCGTGATCGACGACCCCATTCAGCTCGACGCCGACAACAGCGATCGCTGCATCGAAGGCGATCATGCCTCAGGCGCCGGCGGTCAGGACGTCAACAAGACGGAAACTGGCCTGCGCATCGCGCATAGTCCGAGCGGCGGCGGCGGCGCTCGTTAGACGGAGGGTTCGCAGCACGACAACCACGCCACCGCGTGGAACATGCTGCGCGCCCGATTGTAGTGAGCCGTCTTCAATCGGGCGTCACTCGCTCGTCTGCGGCACGCCGTGCGCGGCCAGTCGCGCCAGCACCCGCTCGGGCGCGACGAGGCAGGACTGCCGAACGAGTTGCTTGTCCAGCCGCAGCGTCAACTCGTGAAATCGCTTGGCTCGGCCGCTCGGCGGGCGCACAAGCGCGAAAGAGGTCACTCCGGCATACGGGACGAAGGCGCATTTCAGGGCGTAGCGCGACTCTAGAAAGCGGCGCGTCGGTTCACCGCGATTGACGATGATGAGTTCGTCGGGCGCGTCCAGAAACATCACCCCGGTCGAAAGGCGGCGGCGGTTGGCCGCGTCACGGCAGTAGCGGTTGGCCGGCTCGGCGTGAATTGGCGCGACGGGCTGCGGTCCGCTGCGCCGCTTGGCGTCGAGTTCATTTTGGAAAACGAGGTCGGCGATGGTCACGACCGGGTCCGGCTCGAGCGCGCGCGGCGCTTCGCCGCGGGGCGTCCAGCGGGAGCGGACGAAGTCGGTTACTTCCCTGATCAGGGCGGACGAAACGGTGTTGTACTCGAGGGCGAAAGCGCCGCCGTCGCGCAACATGAGCGTCATGCGGCTATACAAGAGATCCTTGTAAGTCTCGAGCGTCGCGACATCGTTCCAGACGAGATCCTGAGTGACGACGCTCTCGTCGGTCAGACGCATGAGACTGACGCCGTGATCGTGCACGGCGAGCACCGCGACATAGAGGTCCATGCCCGGTCGGGCGTCCCGCCGCTCAATGTTGCGCGGCGCCTTCAGGAGAAAGCGGGCGCCGTAATGGCCGCCGCAGGCGGCGCGGAACCGCCTCGGCGTATCGCGCTCGTCCTTGATTTCGTAAATCCAGGGACCGAAGGCGTCATATTCGCGCAGGTCGTCCTTGCTCGCCGCAAGGCGCCAATCATATGACTTGTATGTGGGTCTTCTGCGGCCCCACGTCATTGCCCTGCTCCAGAGCGTTCGCTCCATCCGTAGCCGCCTTCCGAGGCAGTTCCTCCAGCGGCAAATGGCGATGGATTTGAGAGTCGAGCGCTATCCTTATGGCGCGCGTCCTCCGTGCACGATTGCTGGCAAGCGACAACACGGCGCCAGTTTCAGCTGCTTTGACGATCTCTCGTCATTTGCGATCAATGGCATCGCCGGTGAATTGCGTGTGCCGCTTGATCTAAACCAACGGGGCGCGCCGGTCAAAAGCCCCTTTTCTTGTCTTGATCGCCCAGGCCCGCTCCGCCCGCGGCCAGCTCCGGCCGCCTGGACTCGCTCGGCGATCGGCCTCCTCTGGGTCGAACGCCGACGTTTTCCGCCCTGAAACCGAGAATCGGTCTTCGACTGCGCGCGCGTCCGCCGCACGCCTCCCCGCCGCGCCCAATTTGCGGCGGGTCCGTTCTTCGCGCCGATTCACCGCTCAGGCGAACGCACGCCCATGGACAAGGAAGCCGCCGCCGCCACGACGCCGCCGTCGCGCCAGACGAGAGGCCGAGAAGCCGCGCGCGCAGGAAAGCGAGACGGTTCGCTCGCCGCGCCCTTGCGCTCCAGCGGCGACGGCGTCGCGACCCGTCGGCCAGCGGCCTCTCGAGGTTCGACGCCGAGAAAATCGAAGACGTCAGGCGCCGGCATCGGACGGCTGATCAAGTAACCCTGAGCCTCGGAGCAACCCTCAGCCGCTACGTGGGCCAACTGCTCCTCCGTCTCGATCCCCTCGGCGACCGCCTCCATGCCGAGCGCCTTGGCCAGACTGGTCGCCGCGCGCACGATGGCCACGCTGTCCTCGCGTTGTCCGAGCTCGCTGATGAACGACTGGTCGATCTTGATCTTGTCGAAAGGAAAGCGGCGCAGGTAGCTCAAGCTCGAGTATCCCGTGCCGAAGTCGTCCATAGCGATCGCGCTGCCCATGTCGCGGATCGAATGAAGCGTCGAAATGGCCAGCTCGGTGTCCGTGATCATCACGCTCTCGGTGACTTCCACGATGAGTCGCGAGCCCTCGATGCCGGCGCCCCTCATCGCCTCGGAAATCGATTGCAGAATTCCAGCCGACTTGAGTTGCACTACGGACACGTTGACGGCCACTTTGATGTGCGCCGGCCATTTGGCCGCCTCTTGGCACGCCCGGCGCAGAACCCATTCCCCGATCGGCACGATCAGGCCGTTCTCTTCGGCCACGGGGATGAATTCGCTGGGCGGCACGCCGCCACGTTCGGGATGATTCCAACGCAGAAGCGCCTCGAACGATTTCACCTGCCCGTCGGCCAACGCGATGACCGGCTGAAAGTGGAGTTCGAATTGCTCCTCGGCGAGCGCGGCGCGAAGGTCGTTGTCCATCTTGCGACGAGAACGAACCTGTTCGTCCATCGACGGCTCGAAAAAGCTGAAGCCGCCGCGGTTGGTCTTGGCGTGGTAGAGAGCCATGTCGGCGTTGCGGATGAGTTCGTCGCAATCGACGCTGTCGCCCGGCGTCAGGGAGATGCCGACGCTGGCGCCAATTTCAATGTCGTTGCCGTCGATCGAATAAGACTTCCTGACGGAGGCGATCAGCCGTTCGGCGAGACGCACGGCGTCGCGCGGAACGTACAAGATGCGCTGGATGATCGCGAATTCGTCGCCTCCGAGCCGCGCTATCGTATCGCCTTCGCGGGTGACGGCTTTGATTTGCGCGGCGACTTCGACCAACAGCTTGTCGCCAAGGGGGTGCCCCAAGGTGTCGTTGACCACTTTGAAATGGTCCAAGTCGAGATAGAACACGGCGAATTTGGCGGTGCGACGCCGCGCCTCCGCAAGGCATTGTTCGAGGCGCCGCTTGAACTCGGTGCGGTTCGACAGGCCGGTCAGCGCGTCGCTTCTCGCCATCTCCTCGACCTTCTCCTCGGCTTGGTGGCGCGCCGTGATGTCTTCGTGCGTCGACACCCATCCGCCTTCGCCGAGTTTCTTCTTCCGCTGCGCGATAATGCGCCCGTCGGCGAGTTTGCTGATCATCAAGATGCTGCCGTCAGGCTCGATTTGTGGTTCGCTCAACGCCTTTCCAAAACCATGATGGCCGCGATAGGAGACGATTTGCGCACGCGTGACTCCGGGCCCGGTCAGTTCGGCCGGAAGTCCATAGATCTCGGCGTACCGTTTGTTGCAGGCGATCAGAGAATTGCCCCGATCGTACATCGCCAGTCCTTGGACAATGTTGTCCATCGCGTTGTTGAACCGCTTGTACTGGACCGCGAGCTGGGTCTGAGTGGCTTCGCGCGCCTGTGCGTCGGCGAGCCGCTCGACGTAGACGGCGAGCCTGATCGTCCCGAAACCGATCGCCAGGACGATGACGGCGGCGCCGAACGCGAGCGCTTCGGTTTGATGGAGCCAATCGGCCAGGACGTCGTTCATGCCCACGGCGACGACAGACACGACGGGAAAATCGGGGGAATGCACGACGGCGAACATCCGGTCGACGCCGTCGATGGCCCTGGCTTGTCGCGTCACGCCGTCGAGCTTCTGCTCGATGAAGCGCGTGTAAACCCCGCTATTGACGATGTTGGCGCCGAGCGCGATTTCGCGCTGCGGAAAACAGGCGACGATCGAGCCGTCCTCACGAAAAACCGAGACCGACGCATGCTCGCCCAACGCCAATCTCTCCAAGACGTCGTCGAACGGCGGCAGCTTCACGACGCCGTTCACCAGGCCGAGAAAGGAGCCGTCGCTCGCGGAGACGCGTTTCGACAGGCTTAATTGCCACGTCCCAGAGGTCGCGCTCAGGAACGGCGTCGACACATAGACCGCGTCGGAAGAGGCGTTGCGCAGGGAATCCAAGTGGTCTTGCCCGTGCAAGTCGGCGATCGAGACGAGCGGCGCGCCGTCAGAATTGCCGATCATTCCGTCGGCGCCGACGATGAAGACGCCGTCAATCGACCGGTCCTCGGCGAGTCGATCGCGCAGCAGCGCCCGGACATCCTTGGCGCCGGCCGCGGCCTCCAAAGCGCCGACCGAGCCGACGCCGTCACTTTGCAAACGTTCGACGACTTTGGAAACAGTCGACAGAACCGATTGCAGGGATCGATCCGTCTGGTCGGAAAGATTGTAGGATAGGTTGCGCGCGCTCCGTGTCCCCTCCTCGACGAGGAGGTTGTGGAGGTAGACGTCGAGCGCGACCGTCCCCGCCAGGACGAATCCGATCAGGATTCCGGCGGCGACGAAGAGGGAGGTTTGTCTCCCGACAAGGCGGGCGACCCTGCCCAGCCAGCGCTTGGGCCCAAACACTGGTGAAGCCATGGCCCATCAGTTCCCGATTGCGCTCCTCCCATAATGCGAGCGGCTTAAGAAACCGCCAACGCGCGCCGAGGCTCCCCCGCCGAGCGCCTCCGCCTTAGGCCCGCCGCAGCCTCATCGCTCATTTCGTCGGCGCGGCGCCGGGATTGCGCCGCGTCCATTCGTCGCGCTCGTAATCTTCGAACGCGGCGATCATGGCGCGGTAGCTGCGTTCGGCGACGCTCTCGGCGAGGCCGTCCGCGCGCGCCAGCGCCTTGACCTTGGCGATGATCGCTTCGACGCGCACCGGCGCGCTCACCGCCGTCGGATCGGCTTTGAAGCGGCCGGCTTCGGCGACGTATTGGCCGCGCTCGGCCATCAGCGCGACGATCTCGCGGTCGATCCGGTCGATGTTGTCGCGCACGTCGGCGAGGCTGGCACAGCATTTGCCGCCGTCGACCGACGGCGAGCCCCAGTAGGCGGGAGGGCCGGCCGCGCCGTCGGCGAGCGCCGGCGCGACGACGGCGGGCGCGGCGAGCGCGAGCGCGAGCGCCGCGGCGGCGAGCAGGTGGAGTTTCATCAGCGGGCGCCCTCCTCTTCGATCGCGAAAACTTAGAGCCTGTTCGGTTGAAATCGAACCCACCCTGCCGTCATCGCGAGCAGAGCGACGCGATCCAGACTTGGGGTTTGCGGCGGCCGCGAGTCTGGATCGCTTCGCTGTCGCTCGCGATGACGGTGTGCTTCAGCCCGAACGCAAGACGCTCCAGCGAGCGACGCACGATCGTGAGGCCGCTGCGCCGCCCCCATCGCGCGCGGGCGCGTCGCGTCAATCGAAGTCTGTCGGCAGCGCCGGATCGCGCCGGTGGGCGAACATGCGGGCGATCTGCCGCGGCAGCACCCGCGGCAGCGACAGCTCCTGCGGCAGATCGGCTTCGGCGAACCAGCCGACCTCCGAGGTCTCGAGGCTGGCCGTCGCCGCGCCGCCGATCGGCTCGCAGACGAAGAAAGCCTTGGCGCAAGAGAACACGCCGGCGGAGTGGCCCTGACGCGTGCGATCCCACAGCGCGGCGAGCTTCAGCACGCGCACCTGATAGCCGCTCTCCTCCAGCGCTTCCTTGACCGCGTTCTCGGCCGCGCTGCGGTTGACGTCGGCCCAGCCGCCCGGCAGCGTCCAGCGCCCGCCGTCGGAGGTTTCGCGCACCATCAGCAGCCGCTCGCGCGCGTCGAACACGGCGGCGCGGACGTCGAGTTTCGGCGTCGCGTAGCCGGTTTCGCCGGCGAACAGCGCCGCAATCCGCTCAACCGGCGCGTCGGTTCGCGCCGCGAACATCTTCGCCGCCAGCGCGCGCAAAGCCTCGTAGCGCTCGCGGTCGTAAGGATCGCGCGAAAAGGTCAGGCCGGTCTGGGCGATCGCCTGCAGCTCGCGCGCCCAGGTCAGCCAGTCGGGTTCGTCGTTCGCCATGGCGCGGTTTTAGACGCTGCGGCGCCGGCGCGGTCAAGGCGGCGCCCAGCGCGACAAGCGCGCGTCTATCGCCCGCCGCTGGGGATCGCTGCCGTCGCAGCCCTCTGTCCGCCCAAGGCGCCGTCCATGACCGTCGCGATCTGGTGCGTCCTCGTCGCCGCCCTGCTGACTTACGTTCGGTTCGGACCCGTCAAAGGCAACCTCGACCCCCACGCGCCGCGCCTTGGCGTGGCGCGACTCGACGGCCTCGCCGCGCGCGTGGGCCACATCGGCTTCTATCTCGCCGACCGTCCGCCCCTGCGCTCCGCCCGCTTCTGCATCGGTCTAGCGCTGACGTCGATTGTTTTCATCCATCCGGCCTTTCGTTGAGCGGAAGCGCCGGCGCGCTCAGATCTCTTCGATCTCGCGCCGCGCGCGCTCCAGCGCCTCGCGCAGCTTGGCCGCCTGGGCCGCGGTGAGCGCGCTCCGGCGCAGCTTTTCGTACAGCGCCGCGCGCAAGTCCTGGATCGCTTCGCCGATCGCCGATTCGCCGATCGGGCCCGAGGCTTCGGCGAGCTGGGCGTTGATCGCGGCGAGTTCAGCGCGTTGTTCGACGAGATAGGCGCGCCCTTCGTCGCTGACGGCGAACAGCCGTTGGCGGCCGTGCATCTCGGAGGTGACCAACCCGGCCTCGGCCAGCGTCTGCAGGATCGGATAAATCGAGCCGGGGCTCGGCCGGTAAGCGCCCTGGAAGCGGTCGTGCAGATCGCGGATGATGTCGTAGCCGTGCCGCGGCGCCTCGGCGATCAGGCCGAGCACCAGCAGCCTCAGCGCGCCGGAATCGAACATGCGCGGCCCGCGTCCGCGCACGAACGGTCCGCCGCGATGGCGGCCGAACAGGCCGCGCCAATGCGCGGCAGGACCGAAGTCGGCGCTGTCGCCGCCAGCCTCGCCCGGGCCGAAGGGAGGAGGTCTCTTGGTCATTGCATCAGCAGCGAATCGCCGGCTTCCGGCGCATCGCCGGCACGATAGCGCGCCGCGCCGCGCAGGAGAAAGCGCGGCGCGGCGGACGTCGGCGTCGGTTCAAACGGCGTCGGGCGCCTTGGGCGCGTCGCGCTTGGCCGCCTCGGCCGCCGTGCGGTCGGCCATGAAGCGATCGAACGCCTCACGGTCGCGCGACTCCCGCTGCCGGCGCTCGAAATCGGAATAGGCCTCTGCCTCTTCCTGGATCGCGCGCAAAGTCTCGCGGCGACGCTCGTCGAGAACGGAATTGCCGGTCGAGCGACGCGGCCATTCGCAGCGCGACCTTGCACGCTCGGCGAATCCGCGCCAATGATCGGCGGGACCGCCGCTGCGACCGGGGCCGCCGTTATGCTGCCAGGCGCGCCAAGCCCACAGGCTGAGCGCGGCGAAGCCGAGCGGCGGCGCAATCCAGAAGGCGCCCGCCACGGCGAGAAGCTTGATCGGCAGCGGCGGCCCAAATCCGTGGCCGCGATGGCGCCAGGGGCCGGCGCGGTCGCCCCCAGGGGCGAAATCGCCGGCGTGATCGAAGGAAGGCGAAGCGAAAGACATCGGAACCTCGTTGAAGTCGACATATCCATTGAGCGATATATCGTACGAGCAATATGTCGCAAACGATATATCGTTGTCAAGGGCGGCCGTGGAATTTTTCCGCGCCCGCCCCCGGCGTCCGCCCTCCAAGCCGCAGGCGGCGAAACCCCTCCCCGGGCGCCCAAACGCTGGCGCACAGAGCCTGGGTCAAGGCGGTCGCCAGGGCTTAGAATGGAAACGGACGTGTTTCGCGTGCGGCGCAGACGACCGCCGTGCGCCCCGGCTCGGCGGTTCAGCTGATGATCGCCGCAGCTCCGCAGCGGATTTCAAGGCGACCGGCCGGCTCGGCCGGAATTGGCGGAGAGCGGACCTTCCGCAAGCTTACGCGCGATCCGCCCATGACGTTCGCGCCGTGCGCCATGCGAGACCTTCGCGAGCGCCTACCGATTCCACTCGCGTGGTCGATTGATGAGGCAGTATCCATCCAAGTCGTCTGAAGCAACGACAAATTCATCCACAGCGGAAGAGAGACCCTCCACCAATTTCTTTTTGTATCCTTCGCGATGCGGGTCCAATTCGAGCGTCGTCACCACGATAAGGACTTTTCTCGGACCGCCAACGTTCGCCTGCCAGACACGCGCCGCTCTGGCGAGCGGATGCGAAAAATTCATGTCGCCTACTCCCAAGTACGGTGTACATAACCGAACTGTCACAATCCAGGCGTGGCGACTCAATCGCGCAAAGCCCCGGTTCCGCTCCAGGCCAATCATCGCCGTTTCTCGCCCATTACGGCCGATCCCGATCGAAGAGGCGGTTCTCGGAAGCGTATCTCAGGCGAATGTCTGGTCTAGGTGATTCCCGAGTCTGGCGGCGAACTTCGCCTGGGCTACGGTGCTGCGGTCGCAAAACGTCTCGTCAAAGATTCTGACCGCTGAGGAAGCCGTCACGATCGCCCGTCAGCAAGCCCAGAAGCGCCGTCGTCACGGAGGCGAAGAGATGAACGCGCTCGATCCGAGAGATCCTCTACAGAAAAAGCGTTTCAAAGCGTCAATTACGGATGCAATCGCGAAGGAGATTGGCGGCTCGGATCGAATCGACATCGCTGCAAGAGTTGAAGACTTGTACGAGCGGTTACTGCTCAATGCGGTTGTTTTTACGCACATTCCTTCTCTAACCGCCGGAATGGTCAGAAGAGACGTGATGGCGCACAAAGACAGGCATTTTGCATAGCGTCACAGCCGCTCCCCGGAGCCTGCGCTCGCGAGCCCGTTGAGCGGCCGCCTCGCCAAGCAGGCGCGAATGCCGGCGTCGGCGTTTCGGTCGCCCGTCCCCGCCGTTCCGCGATCAGCCGATCCGGTCTTTTGCCACGTCTAGCGGAAGGTCCGCCGGCGACAGCCGCGCCGTCGCGCTGCGCGGCGTGGCGAGGAGCAGCGTCGTCTCCGACGCGGCGACGCCCGGCGCCTGCCGCAGCCGGCGCAGGACGTCGTCGAGGTCGGCGAGGCTCTGCGCCGAAAGCTCGACCACCAGATCCCAGCGACCGTTGGTGGTGTGGACCGCGCCGACCTCGGGAAAGCCGACGAGGGCGTCGATGACGCGGTCGAGCGTGCGGCCTTCCACTTCGATCATGGTCAGGCCGCGCACCGGCGGCGACACCGCGTCGGCGCGCAAAACCACCGTGTAGCCGATGATCGCGCCGCCCGCCTCGAGCTTGGCGAGCCGGGCGCGCACCGTGCCGCGGCTGACGCCCAACTCGAGCGCCAGATCGGAAATGCTCCGGCGGCCGTCATGGCGCAGGATCGAGATCAGGCGTTGGTCGACCGCGTCCATAGCGTTACCGAAGTGGCGCAGGTATTGAGCAATTTGATACAGCTGAATGAGTGCTTTGCCAATATGGTCTGTTCGTTTCGCCACTCCAGGCGGCTAAAGTGACGGCCGGTTGGCGAAACAAGGCGACGCCATGACCCGGCCTAAGACCTGCATTCTCGTCCCTGCCCCCGTCGAAGCGGGCGCCGGCCGGCGCGGCGCCGACATGGGCGCGCGCGCCTTCCGCGCCGCCGGCCTCGCCGAGACGCTGCGCGATCTCGGTCTCGAAGTGATCGAGCGCGCGCCGGTCGCGATCGGTCTCGTCGAGGCCCGGCGCCATCCCAACGCCGCCATTGGCGATCTCGGCGAGATCGCGGCCTGGACCGCGGCGATCGAGGCGGCGGCTTACGAAGCGGCGGCGCAGGGCATGCCAATCTTCCTCGGCGGCGATCACAGCCTTTCGGCCGGCTCGATCGCCGGCGTCTCCCGCCGGGCGCGGGAGAACGGTGAAGAGCTGTTCGTCCTCTGGCTCGACGCCCATTCCGACTTTCACACGCTCGACAGCACGACCAGCGGCAACTTGCACGGCGTGCCGATGGCCTATGTCGCCGGCCGCGAAGGCTTCGCCGGCTGGTACCCGCCGCTCGTCGCGCCGGTGAAGCCGGAGAACGTCTGCATGGTGGGCCTGCGCAGCGTCGATCCCGCCGAGCGGGAGGCGCTCGGGCGCAGCCGCATCGCCGTCCACGACATGCGCGCCATCGACGAGAACGGAATCGGCCGGCTGGTCGGCGCCTTCCTCGACCAGGTCGCCTCGCGCGGCGGCGTCTTGCACGTCAGCTTCGACGTCGACTTCCTCGATCCAGAGATCGCGCCGGGCGTCGGCACCACCGTGCCGGGCGGCGCCAGCTTCCGCGAGGCCCATCTCGTCATGGAGATGCTGCACGATGCGGGCCTCGTCCGCAGTCTCGACCTGGTCGAACTGAACCCCTTCCTCGACGAGCGCGGCCGCACCGCCCTGCTGCTCGTCGATCTCGTCGCCAGCCTGATGGGCCGGCGCATCCTCGATCGGCCGACCCGGAGCTGGTCATGACCCGCGCGCT
>Ga0181516_10002240_pt1 | contig 13995 bp, 12 predicted proteins | sample PEATcosm2014_Bin_25_FD_121104 | JGI IMG/M metagenome (GOLD analysis project Ga0181516, IMG submission 121104) | Peatland microbial communities from MTU Mesocosm Facility, Houghton, MI, USA - PEATcosm2014_Bin01_10_metaG | ecosystem: Environmental > Terrestrial > Soil > Wetlands > Peat | place... | reverse complement strand
GCAAGCATGTCAGATGAAGCGCGTATGCAATTGAATATGTTTTAGAAACGGAAACTTAAGACTTTCCGTGCAAGAAGACGCCATAGCCCCCCCTCCCCACAGGGGGGAGGAAATCTTTCATATCACCCCCGACCCCAGATCATCATGTCCGCCAAAGAAATCCTCCTTGCCGATTATTCTCTCCCCGCTTTTCTGGTCAAGAAAGTCGATCTCGATATCGACATTCAACCCGATCATGCAAAAGTTTTTTCGCGCTTGCGTATCATGCGCAATGCCAAAGCTAAAAACAAAAAAGCGCCGCTTTTCCTGAACGGCGAAGCGCTTAAATTGATTGGGGTTAAGGTCAATGGTCGCACACTGGCAAAAAAAGAATATCAACTTATGCCGCACGGCCTGAAGATCCCCGCTATGCCTGACAAGGCCACGCTTGAAATCGCCAGCATTTGTGATCCCTACAATAACACGACTTTGTCGGGCCTTTATGCTTCCGGCACCATGCTGTCGACGCAGTGCGAGTCCGAAGGATTCCGCCGCATCACCTATTATCCCGACCGCCCCGACGTGATGGCAAAATTCCGCGTCACCATTCACGCCGACAAGAAAAAATATCCAATTCTTCTGGCCAATGGCAATTTGCTGGCGGTCGGCGACGAAGGCAAAGGACGACACTTCGCCGTTTGGGAAGACCCCTTTGCCAAGCCTTGTTATCTGTTCGCTATGGTCGCGGGCAAATTCGACAAACGCGTCGATCATTTCAAAACCAAATCCGGACGCAAAGTCCTGATCGAAATTTACGTCGAACCCGGCAAGATCAAGGAAACCGATTTTGCCCTGACCGCGATTAAAAAAGCGATGAAATGGGACGAACAACGCTTTGGCCTTGAATACGATCTGGATCGCTTCATGATGGTCGCAACGCCGTTCTTCAATCATGGCGCGATGGAAAATAAGGGTCTGAATATTTTTAATGATGCTTGCGTGCTGGGTCGCACAGAAACCGCGACAGATGCGACGATCTCGTTCATCGAACGCGTTGTCGCGCATGAATATTTTCACAACTGGACGGGCGACCGCATCACCTTGCGCAACTGGTTCCAGCTGAGTCTGAAAGAAGGCCTGACCGTCTTCCGCGAGCAGGAATATATGGGCGACTCCAATTCCATTGCGGTCGAACGGTTGGATAATATCCGCGCCCTGCGCCGCGTCCAGTTTGCCGAAGATGCAGGGGCCATGTCTCACCCCGTCCGCCCCGATCATTACCAAGCCATCGATAATTTCTACACGATGACGGTCTATGAAAAAGGGGCCGAAGTCGTGCGCATGATCCAAACGCTTGTCGGGCGCAAGGGCTTTAACAAGGGCATGGAATTATATGTCAAACGCCACGACGGCAACGCCGTTACCTGTGATGAGTTTGTCAAGGCGATGTCCGACGCCAACAAACTCGACCTGACACAGTTTATGTTGTGGTACAGTCAAGCGGGAACCCCCGTTTTGGATGTCAAAAGCCGTTATGATGCGCAAACCAAAAAACTTACCCTTACGATCAATCAATCCTGCAAACCGACTCCGGGACAGCCGAAGAAAAAGCCTCTGCATATTCCCTTTGCTATCGGCTTGCTCGACCGCGACGATAAGGATTTAGTCGGCACACGCGTGTTGTCGCTGAAGAAGCCACGCGAGGTTTTTGTCTTCGAAAATATCAAGAGAAAGCCCGTTCTCTCGCTCTTGCGCGATTTCTCGGCTCCCGTGCGTTTGAATTACGCTTATACGGATGAAGAACTCCTGTTCCTCCTTGCGAATGACAGCGATCCGTTCAGCCGTTGGGAAACAGGATTTAAACTCGCGACGCAGTATCTGCTCAACGCCCCCAACGCGCAGACTGAGAAAGCTTTTATTGCCGCTCTCGGCAACGTTCTTCGTGACAAGAAAATTGATCCTGCCTTCAAGGCAATGGTCTTGTCTCTCCCGGGTGAAAGCGAACTCGGCCTCGCTCTGCAAGCGCGCGGCGAACTCATAGAACTCGACGGTTTATATGCAGCCCGCAAAGCCATGATCAAACGCATTGCCTACCAACTGCGCGGTGATTTTGCCGCTGAACATGCGCGCTTGGCCAAAAGTGTGAGCGATACCGCTGCCGATGGCACAACCATGGGACGTCGCGGATTGAAAAATCTCTGCCTGTCTTATCTGGCAGCAACGGGCGACACGACTATTCTAAAACAAGTCTTCCGTCAGGCCACAACGTCGAAGAACATGACCGACCAAATTGCGGCGCTTGGCATTCTTGGGGAAACGACTTCTTCCATGCGCGATAAAGCCTTTGCCGCATTTGAAAGGAAGTGGAACAAGACGCCGACGATCATGGACAAATGGTTCTCGGTACAAGCCAGCGCCAAACGCACTGATGTCCTGAAAACCGTGCGCAAGCTGATGCAGCATCCGGCCTTCACGCTGAAAAACCCCAACCGTATTTCGGCGTTGATCGGTGTTTTTGCCGGAAACGGGCTGGGATTCCACGCGGCTGATGGCGCAGGCTATCGATTTATCGCCGATATGGTCCTTCAAATCGATCCCATCAATCCACATAGCGCCTCAGCACTAGCCAAAGCCTTTGCCCGCTGGCGCGATTACAACCCTGCGCGACAAAAACTTATGCAGACGGAACTGAAACGCCTGTCGAAACAGAAAAAACTCTCCGTCAGTACGGCAGAGGTTGTCGGCAAGAGCCTTAAAGGGTAATATGCACGGGAATTTCCACCCCCAAGGATTTCCTCCTTAATGCGTTTCCTCCTTTTCACCCTGTTCACCGCCCTCCTCACCTTGCCCGCGTTGGCTGAGGATTATCCCAATTATCTTTCCATCGGCGGGGGCGGCTATGATTTCGACAAGGAGTCGCACAAGCAGTCGGCAGACTATCGGCTTGAATATCAGTGGGGGCTGTCGCTTTTGCCGGAAATCACGCATCACCTCGACGGCGTCGATCGTTTTTTGCAAGTCCATCCCACGGTTGGCTTTGAAGGCAACACGCACGGCGCAAGTTACGGCAACGCAGGCCTTAATTTCGATGTTCCTTTTCTTTACCACGGAATCTTCACCTGGGGCGAAGCCGTGGGCGTTTTTGGGCAAGGTAACGACCCGCGCAGTTTGGGCTCGATTCTGGAATTCCGGACACAGATTGAACTGGGTTGGCGCTTCGACAATAATCTGAAACTCACTGGCTTTATCAGCCATATCTCGAACGCACATATTTTCAATGACGACCCGGGCGCGGAAATTGTCGGAGCCTATGTGCATGTGCCTTTGTCACTGCTAGGAAAGAAATGACCGATTCAAAACATCCTAAACTTGGCATCATCGCAGGCGGTGGCATCGCGCCGCGTCGCGTGATTGAAGCTTGCCGCACGCAAGGCCGCGATTTTTACGTCATTTGTCTGGAAGGACAGGCCGATAAAGACGTGGCAACCGACGCCCCCCATATATGGCTTTCCTTGGGTGCCTTCGGCCAATTACGCGAATTGACAGTCGCCGAAAAGATCGTTGAAATCGTCATGATCGGCCGCGTCCGGCGTCCCTCGCTGCGTGAATTAAAACCCGACTGGCGGGCGATGAAGGTTCTGGCTAAAATAGGCCTCAATCTTCTGGGCGATGACGCCCTGCTGCGCGCCATAGGACATGCCATCGAGCAAGAATGCGGCGTGCGCGTTATTGGCGTGCAGGATATTATGGGCGGAGTCTTAATGGTCGAAGGCAATTTGGGAAAACACGCCCCCAATACTGAGGCCCAACAGGACATCGCGCGCGGCCTCAAAGTGGCGAAAGCCCTGGGTGAAGTCGATGTCGGCCAATCGGTCATTGTTCAGCAAGGAATTGTTCTGGGCGTCGAAGCAAGCGAAGGAACAGACGCCCTCATCGCCCGATGCAAAGACCTGCACCGCGCGGGCGAAGGTGGCGTTCTGGTCAAACGCGCAAAGCCGCAGCAAGACGAGCGCTATGATTTGCCCACCATCGGCACCGATACGATAGAAGCCGCCGCTAAATCCGGTCTAAGCGGCATAGCCGCCGAAGCTGGCCGCACGCTCGTGATAGACTTGGATCGAGTCCGCCAACTGGCCGACGAAAAGGGAATTTTTGTTGTTGGGATACGTTGATATCGACTTCAGTTCATAAAACTCATGAAGTTGGAGCAGGCGAGGTTGGAGAACAAAGATTCCATTTTGTCAGTTGTCGCCTTGCTATCTCTGAAACTTTATCCGTAGGAAATTCCGAGGGCATCTGCCCTTTGCTAATTTTCTCGCGGACGCGCCCGATATATGGAAATTCTGCATAAAGAAACATTGTGCGGCCGCCATCACAGGCGCTTACGTTTAATCTTCCCTCAAAATCAACCTCAACGCCAATGTAGCGGGTTTTATCATTTGATACGGCTTGAAAGGCATAACTGGCATCAGAACCTGCTTCATCATCGACAAAGAACTGAGATCCTGGTTCATCGGCCAAATTTTTCAATGTGGCAACGACTGGCTCCGCAGCCACCTTATAGTCGCTGAGAATACGGCTTTTTACCGCTCGGTCCACCAGCGCCTTCGCTTGCCGTTCTCGTTCTTGGGTTGAATGCCCATTGGCCTTTGTTGCTTCTAAAACGGTCACAATATATTTCCTTGTAATGCCGATTCTTGACTTTGCTGGCCTCAGATATCATATCTTTTTTAATCGCAAAACAATTTTTCAGCATAAATGTCAAAAAAACCCTTCAAATTAACCAATTACTAACGCTAAACAGGGAAGACTTATACTAACGCTAAACAGGGAAGACTTACGGGTGATTTTCGGCTAAACTAGACCCCGATTTAGTTATAAAATTTATTCGGGAAAACTGAGGCGGTCAGCGATGCCTATTATTCTACCACAGAATGCAGTCAAACAGCGCGACATGTTACGCGACGTGCGTCCCGCGTCGGTACGCCTTGGTGCTTTTCTCTCTCAATCCGACATCATCGCCACCATTGCTTTTGGCTCCATCGCCATCATGTTTATGGGCAGCCCGACCGCAAGGTCGTTAGCCGACGTGGCCTGCCTTCCCTTGTATCTCTATTTTCCCTGGACCTTGCGTCGTGAGTTCGTGCTGCCCTTTAAATTTCCGCGTTATGCCAATCTGCCCGATCCCCATAACCCCCCGCCCGGCAAATCCGGGATTGGTAAATCTGAAGGCATTTTGTTTCTTGGCAACGTTTCCGACAAAGACGATGTTCATTTCCGCCGCGAAGTATGGCTGACCAATACCGACGCGCGCACCCACATCCTTTACCTTGGGACGACAGGGTCGGGCAAAACCGAAGGCCTGAAGTCGATGGTTGCCAATGCGCTGTGCTGGGGTTCGGGCTTTTCCTTTACCGACGGTAAAGCCGATACCGATTTGTGGGCCTCGCTTTATTCGATGACCCGCCGTTTCGGTCGCGAGGACGATATTCTGGTTCTGAACTACATGACCGGGAACTCGGATGACGGCTCGACTTCCAATTCCATGAATCCGTTCTCCAACGGTTCCGCATCCTATCTGGCTAACCTCGTCGTCAACCTTATGCCTGATGCTGGCGGCGACAACGCCATGTGGAAAGAGCGCGCCGTTGCTTTGATGTTTGCCTTGATGCCCGCGCTGACCTTTAAGCGCGACAAGCAGGGCATGTTGATGGATGTCGGCGTTGTCCGCGACCATCTGGAATTGCAGCCCATCATCCGCCTGTCGCGCGACCAAACCCTGCCAGCGCGCATCATTCACGGATTGGAAGGCTACCTGAACACCCTTCCTGGCTTTGTCGCCGCTGCTTTCGACGACGAAGGCAACGAACGTCCACCGTCGCCCGACCAGCCTATGTACGATCTGCAAGTGGCGCGGCAACAGCATGGCTATCTGTCCATGCAGTTCACGCGCTCGATGCAGTCTCTGGCCGACGAATATGGCTATATCTTCAAAGCGCAGTTGGCCGATATCGACGTGCTGGACGTCGTGCTGAACCGCCGCATCATGGTTGTGCTGATTCCGGCTTTGGAAAAATCCGGCGACGAAGCCGCCAATTTGGGTAAAATCGTTGCTTCGTGCCTCAAAGGCATGATGGGTGCGACCTTGGGCAACACCGTCGAAGGCGGCTGGGAGAATGCCGTCGGCAGCAAACAGACCCGTTCCAATTCTTCCTTTATGACGGTGTTCGACGAAGTCGGTTATTATACCGCCGCAGGCATGGCCGTAATGGCGGCGCAAGCGCGCTCACTGGGATTCTGTCTGGTGTTCGCGGCGCAGGATTTGCCCTCGATGGAAAAACGCGTCAAACAGGAAGCCAAATCCATCGTCGGTAACTGCAACTTGAAAATTCTGGGACGTATCGAAGACCCGACCGATACCAAAGAATTTGTCGAAAAACACGGCGGTACGAATTGGGTCATGGAAACCAGAGGCTTTACTGCGCCGACCAACACCATAGGCAGCATGTTCTCGAACATGTCTTTTGTTGACGAGCGTGGTGCCAGCTATCAAAACCGTCAACGCGTCGCCTATGACCATTTGCGCGGTCAGCGCGAAGGCGAAGCGCATCTGATATTCAGCGACTGGGCGAACAAGGTTCAAATGTTCTATGCCGTGCCGGACAAGGCCAAAGCGCTGCGCGTGCATCGCTTCCTGCCAGTGCCGCCGGTCACAAAATCGACCGAAGCGCGTGATCGCGTCATTCTGGAATTGGCTTCGCGCCTTAAAGACAAAGACTGGACGGCAGTCAGCGTCGGCGGGACCGTCAAGGAGAGCCCCGAAATCGCGGCACTCGCCAAGACCGTCAAGGCCGCTGCGGATGCCAAGCTATCCGCGCTCGAAATGGGCATTGCCACTGTCGTTTCTGTCAGCGGACTCCCCACCGCGCTTAAAAGCGCATCATCTGCGGATGCACAAAGCCCCGCCATCGCTGCGAAAGAAAACGGCAAACAGTCCTACAGTGTCTCCGACGATTTTGACACTATTGATGCGCCCTTCTCGTCCGGACTGGCAGCCGCGACATCCTATGCTGACGACATGTCGGCCGAGGAACGCGCGGCGCTACGCGCTGGTCTGCCGCCGATGTATGAAGGCGACGAGTTTGCCATTGAGGATGTCGAACACAAGCAAGGTTATAGTGCGGCGCAAGGCGTGCCCGCCTTTGCCGGAACCGATTCCGATCTGTCCGCCGTTATCCCTGCCTTAAGCGGCGAAAACGAAACCGCCGATTATGCATCTGTTGAACTGCCCGACAGCATCAAATCTTTCCTCGCCCAATCGGCAAAACAGATGAATGAGGGGCTGAGGGGCAAGACAGAGGACAAATAAACTTTTTTCTTCATTTTGAGGTATTCAATGATCTCTCGCTGGCTCCTCAGCTTCCTTTTCGTTTTCTCATTTTTCACCCCCGCATGGGCCCAAGAGCCCACCAAGCCCGACGACACGGTTTCTTTCGACCTGTCCGCGGAGGATTGGGTGACGACGAAAACAGCCCATGTCGCCTTGGATGTCGAAGCCGCTGTCACCGCCGCCAATGCTGGCTCCATGCGCGCGGACATGGCCAAAGCCGTCAATGACGCCGCCAAAGCCGATTGGCGCGTGACAGGGTTCAATCGTTCGCAAGACCAAACCGGCATGGAGCGCTGGAGCGTGACGTTCGACGCCAGGCTGCCGGAATCCGCGCTCAATGGCCTGTCCGATGCCGTTAAGAAAGCCAGCAAAGCCGGAATGCAAATGACGGTCGGCGATATCGACTTTTCTCCCACGCTGGACGAGACCGAATCCGCCCGCGCCACCTTGCGCACCCATATTTTGAAAGACGCGGGTGAGCAACTGACCACCCTCAATACCGCCTTGCCCGGACGCAGTTATCGCATTGCCCAGATTACGTTCGAGCCGGAAGCATTCACTCCCTTTCGCCAAATACACCCCAGACCGATGATGGCGATGGCAAGCGCAGCTATCTCTCCCGAAGGATCTGCTGATTCGGGGCAAACGCAGGATCATTCGCAAAAACTGGTCCTGAGAGCCCACGTCGTTTACGCCGCCCTCCCCCCCCTTCCTGCACCCGCACATTAAAGGCCCTATTTCTAAAAATGAGGGGCTAAAATGCTACACTTTTACGTATAGAGAGCCTTTTCTCACAGGAGGGCTTGGATTCCTGATAACTATCCGTTAGACAAGTAAAGATTCGGGCGATACATTTGCGTTCGCACGATCGTTAGACGCTTAAGTTTTGCTGTTACAAACACCCGCCGCTTTGCGGTTGCCAACAAAGGTGATGCACAATGTCGATCCATGACATGAAGATATCCAAATTTAGCCTCCTGGCCGCTCTCTTAGCGGTAGCACTGGCGACAACTCCGGCTCTAGCCAAAGACGATTCCTTCGAAGAAAGTCTGACTCAAACCGTCAGCGAAGCGCCTCCTCCCGCGGCTCCTACCTCAGTCGACCCGTCGCTCGCTATGGCGACATCCAGCAATGGCGGCACAGACGGCCTCTCTAACTTTGGCCCGTCAAGCGGCACAGTCGTCGGTAACCGCGCTGCGGCTTTACGCGACGAAGTGTTGCGCTTGCGCTCTTCCGTCAACCTGAACTCAAATGAATTCGCCATTCTGCGCACCAGCGGCGCGGCGGGCGCAGTTCAATATCACAGCACGGTCGCGGCGATTACCGCGCGCTTGCAAAACGGCACCACCAAAGGCAACCCGATCCTGTTGCGCCAATGGGAAGAAGCCGATGCCAGCCTCGGTGAAGTCACTTCTTCGCTGAACAAGCTGAACTCACTGCAGGTTTCGATCGACGCCGATGCTTCGGTTGCCTCCTACCTGCTTGACTCGGTTCAGGCGGCGTTTGATCTATCGGGTGCCGTCGATGAAGATCACGACCAATTGAAGCTGCTGCATGACGAAGTCAGCCGCCTTGTCGTTCAACTCGACTATCTCCGCAATCAGACAACAGCCGACATTCAGCGTCAGGCCAGCTATCTGACGACGGAACGTTCCAATATTCAGGCTTTGGCCTTTGCTATCAGCCGCGGCGAGCTGCTCGGCAACAGCTTGGCTAACCGTCCGGTTATTGTGAACCCATCGCCTGTTGCAACGATGCCTGGGCCACAATCATTTGCGCCGCAAGCCGCGCCGATGATGCCAGTAACACAAAGCTCGCTCGGAGGCGAACCAATGTCGCCGCGCGAACTGATGCAGGAAAGCGGATCGATGTCCTCGGGCATTGCAACCAACAACTCCAATGTCGGCCTTGCGCCGTCGGTCGGACGTTTGCTGGTTCTGATCCGCTTCAACCAGCCAACCGTAGATTACCAACAACAGCTGGCGCAAGCCGTCGGCACAGCCGTTGAACGCCGCCCGAATGCCGAGTTTTCCGTTGTAGCCGTTTCCCCGGCCAGTGGCGATCCTGCCGTTCTTGCTGAACAGCAGCAGACTGCAAAAAGCAACGCCGACGAAGTCAAGCGTTCGCTAATCCAGATGGGTCTGTCCCCTTCGCGTATTACGATGGCAAACACACAGGCTCAAACGGCACAATCACCGGAAGTCCACGTTTACATCAGATAAAAGATAAAATAAGGAAAAGGGGAAGTGAGGGGAATACCCCTTACTTCCCCTTTTTCTTTTTCTCCTCTTTTCTTCTTACGGATCGACGTATATCTCCGCTTGAGGCGCTATCGGCGCTTGCGGCAGGAAAGTCTGCGCCCTATCCGCTATCGGTGCTGGCGGCGTTGTCGGTGGTGGAGACACCACAGGAGGTTGCGGAATAAACCTATCCGCTGGCGAGACATATTGCGGCGGCAAAACCGTTGGGGCTGGCGTCACTCTCGGAACATAGGGCAGAAAAGTGTTGTGCGGAACGTTGTTCACATACGGGATAAAAGTCTGTGCAGTGGGAGCGGTAGGAGCCTGAGGATAAAAAGTTTGCGCGGTCGGCGCAGCCGTTACTGCCAAGGCCGAGGATGCATACAAGAAAAAAACAGCGCCCGAGAAAAGGGGCGCCGAAAGAAAAATCATTGGACGCATATCTGTCTCCATCGGTCCGTTTCAGCGGAATTCTATACTTAGCCGTGGATAATTTCAGCCAAATAGCGAATGGCGTTATCAAAATCATTGGCCGGTAAAAATTTCGGGTTGGGGACTCTGAAATGATCGGAAAGGCTGCGTTCAATACGAAACTCGCTTTGGCCGGAACAAAAAGAGCTGTAGGCGATCATGGCTGAAAGAGATGTCAGTTGATATGGATTAAGGGAATAATGTGATGTGCGTACCATTGCATGGTCGCGCATCCAGCGATGGGGTACTGTTCCCGTATTTTCGGACAGCGGTACTATATCCGCTGTCGCGCATGAATCATTACCCGAGCTCGTCGTATGCAGCTTCTTCATCAAAAATTCTCCGAAAAAAATGCGTATAAAATTTGTCCGAAATAACGCGATGCCCATGAAGCTAGTATACATACCAATAAATAGCAAGAAAATACCAAAAAATGGTTGCGTGAATTTATTTTTTGGTTTATGAACTGTTAACAAGGGCAAATGAGTCGTTTTTACTACCCAAAACGGGTACCGTGCAAAACGCGCGGAAAATAGGATGAAAGTAATATGGCGCTTGCAAAAGAGTGCCTTAAAAAGGTAGGAATGTACCTGAATTGGGGAATGTCTTCCTAAATTTGTGAGTAACTGTTATACTGCCGGGTAGTTAGTATGATAACCGCCGCACAGCTAAGAGCCGCTCGAGGTTTGTTGGATTGGAGCCGAAGCGACCTGTCCAAGGCCGCCGACGTTTCTCCCGAGACTATTAAGAATATTGAACACGGGACGTTCAGGCCGCAAGAAGTAACCGAACAGGCGATTGTCCGGGCATTTGCGGCGCATGGTGTAGAATTCACAGAGAACGAAGGCGTAAGGCGAAGCCACGATACTGTAACTCAATTTGAGGGTGTTGAAGGTTTTAAGAAGTTTATGGACGATGTTTATGGAACGGCTCAACTAGCAGCAGCTGAAGGGGGAGAGTGCAAGCCCTTTTGCATGAGCAGCCTTGATGATACGTTCTTCATTAAATATCTTGGTGACTTTTTTACAGTCTTTCATGTTAAACGTATGAATGCCTTGCGTCACAATAACTTTAAGATGCGCATCCTGATTAAAGAGAGACCATATACCTTCTCAACGGAAGAGACATTAGAGGGAAGTTATAGAGAGTACAGAGTACAACCGAGCCATGTCATGGGAAATGTGCCGTTTTATGTGTACGGTGATAAATTGGCAATAATAGTTTTTGAAGAACAGAAAAACCCACGTATCGTGGTCATATCTTCTGCTCCAGTCGCGAAAGCATATCGCGAGCAGTTTGATATATTGTGGGAATACGCGGACAAGGTTGATACGACAGCTAGCGAGTTAAACGCCCCTTTAACCGATAAGAAGAGACGGTAACTTACATGTCATCATTATATACGGTACCGGCTGATTTTGGACGAAAGTGGGAGCATTCTGCTGTCGACACACTTGAGCACTTAATACAACAAGATGTTGGCGACGTAAAACGTGGTCAGAATCTGGACAGATTCTACGATAAAACACGTGGTAATCTATTAGAAGCAGCAAACTCTATTGTTCCTACGCAAGAAGAAAAACCAGTCATTCGTATATTAACCGGTTTTTATATTGAGAAAGCGGGCGCTGCGGAAACCGATGGGATTCTTGCCGCTGCGCAAATGACTTATTTCTTTAAACTTGCTGGAATCGATTGCTGCATTGCGACGGATCAATACTGTGAAGCCGTCTGCCGCGCCGCACTTGCTGAAGTTGATTGTTTAGACAGGCTTGAAGTTATCCAAGATACTAAAGTCCGCTCGACGAGCGATTACATTAGAGATTGGACGGAGCGCGGCGTTACACATGCAATTGCTATTGAACGGCCGGGCCCCAGCCTGTCTGACGATTTGTCGTACAATATGAATGGAGAAGTTCTAACGCATCACGTTCCACTTTATCAGCTCTTTAATGGGGGCAATTGGAGAACCATTGGGGTTATTGACCGTGGAAACGAAATCGGGTCCGGTTCCCTTCCCGGACATGTTATTGCAGAAGACATAAGAAATGGTGGAAAGATCGCCTGCAGAATAGGCTCAGATGATCTTATTGTTTCCCGTGTATCAAATTGGGCTGCAAATGCTTTGACAGCAGCTGTTGCGATGCTGGGTCCTGTCGATTGGCCAGCACATCTAAACAGAGCTTTAGCTCCAGGGTTGTTGGCAAAGATTCTTAAAAGAATGGTAAGAGCTGGAGCCGTAGACGGTATTACCTTTGCGCATAACGTAGCCCAACCAACCATTGACGCGTTGCCACTAGAGAGTCACACTAAAATAGCAGAGTCACTTCTTGAAGCAGTAGAAATTGCCGTACGTGGAAGAAATTTATTACAGGAAACACAAGGCCCCAAAACCCCAGAGCGGACGCCGCGGAGTCCTTCTTCCGCTGGCTCTCGAATGGAAGCTGTTGCTTAATACGTGGAAATTTTCCGTTTTTTTCTTCGCTACTATTCTCTTAGCTTTTCCGGCCCACGCCGCCCCTACCCTTGTTCAACGCGCCTTGCAAGTACTACAAGGCGGGGGGTCGCAAGTGGTGCCTTCGCCAGCTTCGGTCGAGATTGCTTTTTCTCCCGGAGGCGGCGCGACGGATTTGGTGGTCAAGGCGATTGCCTCGGCTAAACAAAGCATTCACGTCGCCGCCTATTCCTTTACCTCACGCCCTATCGCCAAAGCTTTGGCCGAAGCGCACAAGGCGGGCATCGATGTCGATGTCCTTGTTGATCACAGCCAGATCGAAAAAGACAATCATTCGGTCACGGCCTTTTTGATCGTGGCGAAAATCCCCCTGCGCGTCGATATCGTCCATGCACTCCAACACGACAAATATATGGTGATCGACGGGAAAACCGTGGAAACCGGCTCGTTCAATTATACTGCCGCCGCCGAACAGCATAATTCTGAAAACGTTATTGTCTTGTGGGATGACCCCGCGCTCGCCGCTGCCTATGGCGAAAACTGGAAAAGCCTGTGGGATCAAGCAGAAACTTACAGTGGACAACCATAACGAGTGATCATTGACAACGGCTCTAGGGCTCGACATCACTCGCTCTGCGCTCCGCTTATATCTTACTGAAACACCTGTATTTCTGCATCACGCTGCACGCAACCGTTCGTGACCCAAACAAATCACTTCATACGCTGATTGCGTATAACTTCGGGTTTCTTTTCCACCCCCGTCTTTCCGCTTGACCAACCTCCTAACCAATTATTAGTTTCCTTGAGAGAAACTACCTTCTATGCGCCCGTAGCTCAGATGGATAGAGCAGCCGCCTTCTAAGCGGCAGGTCGTGGGTTCGAATCCCGCCGGGCGCACCAGCCTTCGCAAGCGCAACGCCGCGAAGGCTGCCACGGCGTAGCCTTCTTAGGCAAAGCCGGGCTGGCTGCCGCGCTTGCTACGGCTCGGCGAGCCATTTGACGTGCGCCAACTGGATAAAGAATATCACGTTTTACCCAGCCTTAAAATTAACATTTTCTCAACCATTGGCTTATCAATATACTAATATCTTACCGTGCATAAACGAAGGGGCCCCCTATGTTCGCATGTCGTCGCTTCCTGTCCTCTTTGATAAGTTTTTCAATTTTGATCATATTGACTTCTGGGAGCGCGCAAGCAGCGCTTGCACCCTTGCCGTCGAACGAATGTGAAACAGGAGCCATCGCCGCCGGATCATATAGCTGTTTCAGCTTGGGTTATATCGATCCCTCGGGCGCAAAGAACACCACAGCCTATGCGCCAAATTTTACAGCGCCGGCTGGGTCTTTTACTAATCCATCTACTCCGGGGGCAACAGGCTTGCTCTCGGGATGGAAATATGTGGGCGCGCGCACGACGGGCAGTCCAGCAGCTTCTGGAGCGATAGATGTTTGGAACGCCT
>Ga0181516_10002239_pt1 | contig 14000 bp, 19 predicted proteins | sample PEATcosm2014_Bin_25_FD_121104 | JGI IMG/M metagenome (GOLD analysis project Ga0181516, IMG submission 121104) | Peatland microbial communities from MTU Mesocosm Facility, Houghton, MI, USA - PEATcosm2014_Bin01_10_metaG | ecosystem: Environmental > Terrestrial > Soil > Wetlands > Peat | place... | reverse complement strand
GAAAACAGGCGGCCAGGTCGCCGATCACATCGGCCCAGTTGGCCGGGATGCCGACAAAAAATCCCCGATCACTTTGCCGAGGCGCAAGATGTCCGCGCCGTCCAGCCGGTCGATGACCCGGTCGGTCTGCCCCGACAGGCGCGCGGCCAGGGCCAAAGTCATGGCCGCCCCCTCCAGCTTGCCGACCTGCCGCAGATCGGCGCCGGTCACCCGGCGCAAGGTCAGGCTCTCGATGGTCGAGGTCTGGCTCTCGCCGCCGCGCGGGATCATGGTCACCGTGACCGGATGGGCAAGCACGACCTCGACCGTGCCGTCGTCATGCATGATGACACCATCCTCGCCTACAGTCTCAATATCCTCCGACATACAAAGCTCCCCCTTACGTGACTTGCTGCGACGGCGAACCCGTCATTTTGAGCTTGATATTGCCGCCATCCTTGGCGGTCATTTGCGGATTGTCTTCATTGAAGGCGTCTGGGATTACCCAGGTCTGCCCGGTATCGGCCTCGAAGATCACCACAGATGAAGTCATGTCGCGGAAGACATCCAGCGTCATGCCGGACGTCAGCGGCACCTCGCACTCGATGGTCGCCGCCTCCATCTCCTCGGCGTAATGGACATTGTAACCAGTAAGCACCGGCTTGCGCTTGACGCCGCCGATTGTCAGTTTGGCGCCCGGCATGGAATCGATGATCTGGCCATCGACCCGGATAATGACGCGCCCGAGAGCCTGCATGGATCACCCCTTTCGTTAGAGGACGAACTGGATCTGCCCGGCGAACACCCGGAGCTGATTGATCACGGTCGGCGGGATCAGCGCATCGACCCGATTGGGATCGCCGGCGTTGCGGGTGACGATCAGCGCTTTTTGGAATGCACTGGCGTCCTGGACCAGGCCGGCGGTCCCCCAGAGCACGAACCGCGCGACAATGGCCGCCCGGATCGTTTTGGGGGTGACGATCGCCTGGCCGGCGCCATAGGGCGTGCCATCGTCCGCCAGCTTGAAGCGCGGGAAGGTCAGGGTGATATAGGTGCGCAGATCATACCGCAGAAAAGCGATGGTCCGCAGCGTCTCGACATCGAGATAGGAGGGGTCCGCGGCGCCGGCCGAATTGGTCTTGTAGGTCGTGATGCAGCGCTCGATCAGGATGCCATCGCCGCCCGGCGCGACCCGGAAGGTCGAGATCCCATCATAGAGCAGCATATTGCGTTCTTGCATGGTCAGGATGGTGGGCAGCGCCGGCGCCAGCAGGCCAGGCAGCGCCAGCGTTTGCAGCGGCCGCGCCGGATCGATGCTTAGATTATAGGCCGCGACCCCGGCGACCGTCGCCGCGACCTCCCAGGGCGGGTTAGGCAGCCCGGACGCGCCCATGATGCTGACATGCGGGCTGTTGCGACTGTTGCCGAGCGTGGACAGTGCGCTGAAACTGCCGGCGGCCGCGGTCCAGGCCATGGTGTCATGCATGACCATTGGGCCGTAATCGGTGGTGCCGAGCGCTTCGATCGCCCCGAGATTGATCGCGTCGGTGTAGGGCGACACGATGTCGGTGTACCAGGCGTCGCCCAGCCCATCGAGCACGGTCTGAAGTTGCGGGTTGGCGGTGCCGCCACTCATCGGCGTGATGGTGATCGTGACCCCGGACGGCAGCGCCTCGCCGGCGTAATAACAGGTGCGCAGATCAATGCCGTTGCCGCACTCGCCCTTATGGCGGGCGGTCAGCGTCACCACGCCCGCCGTCCCGGCTGACGCGATCGCCGGAATATCGGTGGCCGCGGCAATCGCCGCCACGGCATTGGTTGCGATCACCGATGGCGTGTCGCCGGCATCGACGGCGACCTGCACCTCGCGCCCCGCGATCAGCAGATCCAGCGTGCCGGCGGCAACCGCCGTGCCGCCGATCGTGAATGAACCGCTTGCGGCCTGTCCGGCCGGATTGTCGGCCAGCGCCAGCAGCCAGACCGGGATCCACGCCTGGCAACTGGACAGGACCGCCGCGGCCATTTCGGCGAGCATCGAGCCGGCGCCGCACAGGGTCACCGCCTGCGCGGGGCTGCTCACCTGAACCGGCGCGCCGAGCGCGATCGGCGCCGCGCTCAAGACCTGGCCGATGACCAGGATCGCCGTCGGCAGCCCATTGAGCCCCTGCCAGGCGTTGGTATTGCTGATCTCGATGAATGCGCCCGGAATGCGCAAGGCTACCGGGATTTCATTGAACGAGACTGATGCCGTGGCGGCTGACGAGGTCATTTACGCCTCCGACTTTGACTGGGGGACCACCGCGACGACGTCGCCGGCCGCGAGCCGGCGGCGCCAATAGTTGGTGTCGGCCACGCGCGCGCCAGTTTCCGGCAGTAGCTGGCGGGTGGCCGGATCGCGGATCGCGATCCCGGGTGCTGGCCGCACGAAGATCAGCCGCGGCTTGGCCGCGATCGTTGGGTTTGGGGGCATCATGATGGCATATCCACTTTGTCGCTGGCCGCCGGACCCGGCGCGCTCCAGGTGTTGTCCAACTCGGTCCAGTCGGCCAGTCCAAGGGCCGTGCCGCGGCTCAGCGCCGGAGCGCCCGGTCGCGGCGGCAGTTCCACCACCCCGAAGTGGGGCGACGTATCCGATGGCCAGGTTTCGGGGAGCGCGCTCTGGCTATATGCAACCCGGACATCCAGCGCGTAGACCGAGATTTGCTGCCGCGCATGGACCGCCCCTTGATAGATCGACCGCGTGCCTTCGATCGCCAGCGGAGCGACAGGCAAGCCGAAGGTCTGGCCGGCCAGGAGGGTCCGGACATCGGCTAGCAACCGGTAGCTGCCGACCTCGCCGGGCGCGCCTCCCAGACGCCGAGCCGGCTCGTTGCGCAGGTTGCCGACCACCACGAACAGCGACCATGCGCAATGATAGCGCCAGCTCAGCCCCATCGGCTCGCTGCGATCGCCGGCATAGATCGCCAGCACCGCCGGCAATTGCGGCGCCAGTCTGGCCAGCGCCTCTTCGGTGTCGAGATCGCCTTGGTACGATCCCAGCAACGGAATGGTGTAACCAAGGGCGCCGCTTTGCGAAGCCGCCCTCAGGCGTCCCAGCATGGCGTTTTCAATGGCGCCAATCATAACCCGATTGCTCCGCGCAACGATAAGTGCCGGTGGATGATGTGGCCGATCTCGGACTTGTCGGCGTCGGTGATGCCGAGATAGGGCCGGGCCGGAATTTTAACTTTATGTCCGCGCCCCGCGGCTCCCCCGAGCTGATGAATGCGCGCATAGACCTTGTTCGAGCCGACCTCGACCCCCTCGCCGGCGATCCGCGCGGTGATCGATCCGAGCAGCAATCCGCGATTGATCAGGATTTGCGCTCCGGCTATCCGCGCCTCGGCCCGTTTGGTCAGCACTCCGGCGCCGCGTGTCGATTGCCGCTTGTCCCAGGCGCGGCTGCCGCCGGCCCGCTTCAGCAGGGTCAACCAAGCCAGCGGCTTCCATGGCCTGCCTTCGGGATCGTGCTGGCGCTCGAAGCGCTCCTTGGTCGAGGTCACCAGCCGCTCGCCGATCGCCGCCAGGATCGGGCGCCGGTTGGCCGCGGCCAGCGCCAGTTGCGTCATCGCCTCGCTGATCTGCGGCAATTGCCTGGCGTCGAAATGCAGCGATACGCCCGCTTCGCTCATCACCAGCACCTCCAGTTCATGCGATCGCCACGGCCGGGATCGAAGACCGGCGTATCGTCGCCGGCCGGCGCGGGTGGTGCCTCGACGCCGGCGACATCCAGCCGGATCAAGCCCCTGCCGAGCTTATCGAGAGTCTTGATAGCGTCATCATAATCCTCGCGCACTTTCGGACTGGTACCCTCAGCCCACAGAAAGGACCGCGCTATGCTGCAATTGATCCGGATCAGGATCGTCGGATACGGCATGGCCAGCGGCAGGGCATAGCGTGCGGCCAGATGGCCGTCGATCAGGTCGGCGCCGTCTTGCAGGGCATTGCCGACGATTGTTGGATCGGGTGTCCCGGTCTGCTGCGGATCGGCGCATTGCAGCAGCTCCGGCAGGCCATAGCGGGCGATCAGGTTGGCGGCGGCGGCGTAGGGCATCGTGAACCCCTAAGCCAGCCGGTTGGTGCACAGCGTTTCGGCGGTGCCTTTCCAGACGTTGCTGGTCGCGTCGATGATATCCGCCTTGGTGATGGTGTTGGCCGCGCCTTCGAGGGCTGGGGGGACCAGCAACAGCGACGGGTTGAGGTCCATCGCATCACCGCTTTCGTTGTGATAGGACCGGATGGCGGCTCGCGCGTTCCCGTAGTGCGTCGGGTCAAGGGGCTGGTTGGAGGCATAAGCCATTTGCCACAGCCCGAAGCCGACATTGACGCGGGCGTCCACGCCATAGCGGAACTCGTTGCGCTCGAAGACGTTGGGATCGGTATCCTTGACCAGCGCCGCGAACGTGTAGTCCTTGCGCTTCTGGAAGATCAGCGGCTTGACCGGACGGTCGACGACCATCAGGTACCAATAGGGTCCGCTGCCGCCGCTGTCGATATTGGCGACCTGGGTCGCGTTGCCATTGGCATCCCAACTGGGGTGCTGGGCGGAAAAGAACGGCTGCCCATCATAGCAAGGCGTCGTCAGCCCGGCCTTGAGCAGGTTATAGACCAGGATGTCGGGATGGCACTTGGCGTCCCAGCCCAATTGCTCAAGCACCGGGGTAAAGACGCCGATCGTATCATCTTCGAAGTCGTCGCGCGGGATTGCGATCGAGTCCTCGTAGCGGATATTTTTGAGTGAATAGTCGTGGATGACCAGGCTTTGAAAGATGCGCTCGCCGACCCATTGCCGAAACTTCGTGTTCAACCCGAGCCAGGGATACTTGTTCTCCTTGGTGTTTGACGGCACCGTCATAGCAATGCGCTCGAATGTCACCGGCGCGCGCGTGAAGCCGTTCTGGTAAAGCAGGCGAAAGCCGATGAAGGCCGCCCAAAGATTGCCCTGATTGATGATCATGTCCGCGCCCTTGCCTGATTACTGGATATCGACCCACACGCCGTCGACGGTGACGTCGAAGACATGGCCGGCGACGCTGCGGCTATTGCTGCCATTGGTCAGCGCCACCGTCTGATCATCGACCGCGTAGCATTGCTGCCCGATGGCGGCGGCGGTGATCGCGTCGCCGCCTGTCGAGTTCTGGAAGCAAAACGCCCCGCGCCGCACCGGCACGGTGATGGCGCCGGCGGTTCCTTGGGCGTTGTGAGCTGCCTCCTGGGCAACCCCGACCGCGATCATGCCGACAGTGGCGCTGGCCGGCTGAACCGTGCCGGCGACATTGAGCATGACCAGGGCGCCGCAATAGATGGTGACGTTCGCCGCCACCGGCAGACAGCGATCCTTGCCATCCCGGGCGAGCGTTGTGCGGTCGGCGGTCAGCGCGGTCATTGGCTCGCTCCACTGGAGATCACCCCACGGGCCTTAAGGAAGTCCTGTTCCGTGATGCCGAGCTGCGACGCGATCGCCCGCTCGCCATCAGTGATAGCCCCTTGAGGCACGCCCGGCGGCGCTCCGGGCGGCACCAGGGCGCCGGCGGTGACCAGCACCGGAGCGTCCTGCACGAACTTCGTGAAACCACCCGGATCCTGGGCCTGGTAAGCCACCGCCCACTCACGCTGCCCCGGCGTCAGCTTGCCGGCCTTGATCGCCTCATCGACGGCGCCGATGCGGGCGGCCTGCGCCGAGGCCGCCAGCGCGGTATAGAGCGCCATCGGCACCCACTGCGCCGGGTCCGGTGCGGTCGCGGACTTGGCCGCCGCCAGTTGCGCGCGCATCGCCGTTACGCCGGTGGCCAGAGCGGCGCCATCGGCGCCGGCCGGCAAGCCGGCGGCGGTGGCGATCCGCTCCAGGTCGGCCTTGGCGGCCGCCAGCCCCTTGATGGCGGCCAGCGCCGCCTCGGCCGTGGTGCCGGCCGGCAGCCCGGCGGCCGTCAAGATGTGATTCAGGTCCATGACATCTCCTGCAGGAGGTTGCTGATTGCCGGTGCGCGCCGCGGCCAGGGCGGTCAGATCCAAATTGGGGCCGTTGACCAGGGAGGCGCGCACCAGCCGGAGCACCTTGCCGTCCTTCGCATGGTGAAAGGCCGGCGAGATGTACCGGTACTCGCGATCCTTGAGCGCGGCGGCGGCGGCCGGCGTCCACTCGGAGCGCCCCCAGATGCCATCCTGACGCGCTTCCAGCGCCGTGATCCAGCCGGCGGCCGGGGCGCGCTCGCCGCGCGGCGCCGCCAGATCGGTCGCATGATCATAGTCGATGGCCAGCGGCAGCCCCTTGCCATAGCTCCGGCTGGCCGCGATCACGGCCTCGGCGCTGGCCTTGTCGCCGATCCGGTAGGGGCCGCGGCCATCGAACCCGTTTGCCACTCCCAGCGGCAGCAGGTGCACCCACTCCGGCGGCGCGGCGCCGCTCGGCGGCGGATCCGGCAAGCCCATGGCATGAGCGGCAAGGATGCAATCGGGGGCGGTGGGCATCAAGGGGTCCGGCGGCAAGGTCAACGCCGGCAGTCTCATCCGATGCGCGAGAGGATTACAGATTGTCCGTGCGCAAACCGTGTCGCCAAAGGTCACGGCGGCGGTTTTGTTCCTTGATCGCACCGGCCAGATTTCTGGGGGCTGGGAGCGTCCTTCGCGGAACCCCTGCCATTCTACCAGTCGGACAATAAAGCCGCTGTAGCCCCCTTTAAACCCCCTTTAAAATCGACGTTATCGCCACGCCTTCAATGAGCGGCGACAGAGGCATCTTGCCGGGCGGCTGGCGCCGCGAATTCGCTGGCAAATTCGCGGGCGAACCGCAGGCCCTCTTCGGCCTCGGCGACCCAGGCGGCGTGGAATTCATTCCAATCGTCAAGGGGATGGAAATCCTCGGATTTCCATTGCCGAACCTCGGCTAGCCAGCGTTCCCATGCCTCGGGCGCATCGAAGGCACCGCACGGCGGGTCAACAATGACGCCGATCCTGTGGCGATGAGAGTTATAGGGTGGAATGTTGGTCATGGCATTCCTTCCTTGCGGCATGGGTTGAGGATTGCGACCAGCGCCGCGAGACCAAATCAGCCACAGCACGCTCCAAACTATCGAGCTTGTCGCCCAATTTTTCAAGCACTGCCCGATGTGCGTCGTTAACCGTCGCCGTCCCCGAGATTACGCCGGCTTGCGATAAGGCGCTATGAGTTAGCCAGCCCAACAGCCATGTACCATCGTCATTGGCAAGCGCTCCGGCGCGCACCAATGGTCCCACCACCGGCCGCAACACGTCCCGGCCATTCCACCAGGCAAAGTCCCAGATAGCGCCGATCGTCTGCGCGTCGCCAGTCCAGTTTGCCCCACGCCGAAACCGGTAGTCATCGCCCGCTTGCCCATGCACCGCCATTTCAGCCACGCCGGGCGCTGCCGTCTGGGCGACATCTTCGCCCGACGGCGATCCGTTCGAAGGATGGTTGTGATGCCAAACCAGCGCCTCGGACGGATCGGCAATCCGCGCCTTCCAATCCGCGGGCAGATCGACCCTGTCCGGCAGCCCCGACGTCAGCAGCGGACTGGCCGCGCCGGTCTTGCGATCGACCAGCACCGCCGCCTCGTTGCCGGTTTGATAGCCGTGCCGGAGCACCGCCGCTTGCGCCAGCCGATCCGCCGCCTCGTTGCGCACCGCCAGCGCGATATCGTGCGGCCAGCCGGTCAGCTTGTCGTCGAGTAGCTTGCGGGCGACCTCCAGCCGATCGACCTTGCCCGGATTGTAACCGAAGCCGGGATCGCAGCCGGGCGGCACGATCTCGGTCTTGCCGGTGCGCTCATTATAGAATGGCCTGGGCGACCCCAGGTAAGGCGCCCCATCCGATGGCTTATGGCCATACGCGGCCAGATCGGTATCCGAATATTGCTGCACCCGGCATCGGCACCGATAGCCGAGCGGCGGAAAATAGCTGTTCCAGGTCGAATCGTCCCAGCGCAGCACCATGCCGTGCAGCCGGCGATGCTGCGGCCGGGTCCGGTTGTCGAGCACCGCGACATAGCGCAGCCAGGGCCGATCTTCCGCCGCCCGTTCGATGCGCTGCCAGTGCCCCGCGGCATAGGCGGTGCGCAGATTGGTCTCATAGATGATCTGCAACCGGCGCAGGCTGCCGAGTTGCACCGACATCATCTCGCCGGTCTTGGGATCGAGCATCTCTTGCCGTCCCCACCAGCCAGCGGCCTGCAACAGCGGGATTAATTGCCGGTTAAACTGCTGTTGCGTGATGCCCTTGGCCAGCGCATCGTCGATTGCCTGGCGGATGTCGCGCAGCAGGTCGAGCTGCATGCACTTGGCGACCACGAACGCCACGGCATGCGCCTCGGCCCGGACATCCATATAAGAGAAGCTGATCGGCAGGTCGGTCTTGGCCCGGAAATAGGCCAGCGCCTCCTCGAACGGCACCGGCGTGAGTTCGATCGTCCCGGTCATCGGCGCGGCTCGCGCCCCGGCTCGACCGCGAAGTCCGGCTCCAGCGGCGCACCGCCCAAGCCGGCCAGATGCCCGGCCGCCAGCAGCCGCGCCAAGGTCTCGACCAGCCGCGGATCGGTCCCGGTCGCAACCGCCAGCAACCGGTCGCGCGCCGCAGGCAGCGTCGGCGCGTCGCGAACCGCGGCGAGCGCCGGATCGGCCAGCGGCTCGGCGATCCGGCGCCAGCCATCATCGGCCAGCAGCGCCGCCACCGCCTGATCAATGGCGTCATCGCTGGCGGTCGTCTCCGGCTGGCGCGCATGCAGAGCCGCCGCGACATCCGCACCGGGCAACGCCGGCAGTCCGGAGACCACCGGCGGCGGTGCCCCCTGGCCAGGCTCCAGGACTTCCGCTCCTGCCGCGGGATCACTGAAGCCGGCTTTCTTGCGCACCTCTTTCGCATCGAGTTTTAGACCGGCTCCGACCAGCTTATCGACCGCGTCGGCCAGGTCGCCAAGATCGATCTGCTCCGGCCGCCCGATCTGAATGACCGGACAGGCCGCGCGCGGGCAATTATAGGCGATGAACGGTGCGACTAAGTCGCGCGTCACCGTCGCAGCCAGCTGCCGGGCATCGGAGCGCTCGATATCGCTCCGAACATCGTTGTGCTCCTTGCCGACCGCATGGCCGCCGGCGATCGCATCGGTGGTCGCGGTCTGCCCGAGCACCAGCTTCGATGCCTGCTGATCGCAATAGGCCACCAGCCGCTCCCAGACATCGCCGCCTTTGCCGCCTTCGCCTTTGATCCGCTCGAAGCTGATTTCCATGCTATCCGGGATGATCGCCGCCGCATCGCCGGCGATATTGCGCACCGCGCGCATCAGGATCGCTTTATCCTCTTTGCTCGTGCCGAGGCCATACTTGCCGATCCGGATCGGCAGCCCGCACGTGTGCACGAAGATCGCCCAATCCTTGAGCGTTAAATTGGCGAGCAGGTACAACCACGCCGCCGGCCGCGCCAAACCGCCGCGCAGCATGATGCCGGACTTGGTGCGCGGCCGGTGAATCACGAACTTCCGGAGCGGCAGATCCGCGCCCTTAGGCGAGCCATCCTCAAGCCGTAGAGTGGTGCCATCGAAGATATCAACCCGGAACCAACGCGGGTCCCGCCAGGGCACGCCCACGATATCGCCGGTGGCCGGGTCCCAGAGGATTTCACAAACCGCATAGCCCTTGGCGATGCCATCCATTAGGTCGAATAACAAATCTGTGAACCAGGGCTGGCCGACGATCCGGCCCCTCACCATCTCGGCGGCCTCGTTATCAGTCGCGGACTGGGCGCCCCCGGCCGTCACCGTAACATCGAGCTGGCTGATCTGCATGCGCCTCGTATTCAGGACCGTACGGTAATGCGGGTATCGCTCCTCAATGTCCTCGGCCAGCTCAAGATAGGCGCGCGGCACCCCTTGCTCGGCCGCCAGCAACAAGGCCGCCAGCCGCTCCGGAGTCAGGCCGCGCGCCGGATGCTCGCTGAATATCGAGCGAAATCCGACCATGGTCGGGCCGGCGATCTCCTCGCCGATCGCGTCGGGCGTAACGTCCTGCTGGAGCAGCAGTGGCCGGTCGGCCGGCCCCGGCTCGCCCTTCTTTTTCTTCTTGTTCTTCTTTGATTCCTTACTCATCAAAACGTCCCCGCATGATCGAACCAGCCGCCGCCATCGCCCTCGTCGTCGAAGTCCTCATCCGGGCGCCGCGGGGACGCCGGCTCATAGGCATACTCCCGATGGCCGAGATCGGCCGCGGCCAGCCCGAGAAAGGCCGCCCAAGTGCGGTCGGCATGGCTGCCGCCTTCACGCGGCGCCACGAACCGCACCATGCCGGTAGGCCCCACCAGCTTGACCAGACTATGCAAGTCGGCGCGCAAGGCGATGTTGCCGGCCGGGATGCGCACCTTGCGATCCTCGAAGCGCTGCTTGCCCAAGCTGGCGATCGACAGCTTGGCCGGCGCCGTGAAGTGGACGCCTTCGACCACGCCGCCATAGCGTCGCCGGGCATCCTCGACCGGCTTCTCGCCCATGCCGGTCTGGTCCATGGCCAGCCGGATCACTCGGTAGCGCGCGACCAGATCGTCCATGATCGCGTCCTGTTCCGCGAAACTGATCTGCCGCCGCTCGACCAGCTCGCGGCACCACAGGACGTCGCCGACCTGCTCCCACACCCACGCCACCCAGAGATCGCCGCCGCCCGCCGCGATGTCGTTGCCGATGTAAACCGGGCCGCCCTGGTAGCGCTCCGGCCGTCCGGCGTCAGCATCTTCGCAGGCGAAGATCAGCTCGAACGGCAGCCACGCCGAGGCGTCATCGCGCCATTCCAGCTCATATTCCTGCTGCCACAGCTCGTCATCGCCGAGACCGCCGCGCAACTCCGCGATGTCGCGCTCCAGCCCCTCGGCGACCGCCTGATGGATCGTCACCCGGTGCCGCGACCAGACCGTGTCCCCGGCCGTCATCAGCTCGTAGAATTTGTTGCTTTTGCCATTCGGCGTGCTGGTGACGCGCAACTTCAGCCCGGCCTTCGAAACCACCGGAAACAGCGCCGCCCAGATCGCCCGGCTGTCCCGGTGAAAGGCGAACTCGTCCAGAAAGGCGTTCGCGCTGAAACCGCGCGCGGTGTCGGGATTGGCCGGCAGCGCCGTGATCCGCGAGCCGTCGGGAAAGGTCACCTCGAAGGTTTTATATGTCGCGTCGGCCTCCGCCGCCCGAAACACCCCCTCGGAGAACTGCACATCCTGTTTGGTCTTGAGCAGCGCCCGATAGATCAGGAAGAAGGTCCGGGTCAGCGGCTTGATCGTCTCGTCGACCGCCTCCTTGGCCTGCCGCTCGCCGCGCGACAAAATCACCCAGCGGGTGCGCTTGCCGGCCAGCATGGCGTCGACGCAAGATTTGACGATCTCGGCGCAGGTGGTGAAGGTCTTGCCGGTCTGACGCGCGAACATCCCGATTTTGAACCGGCTGCCATCGTCGAGCCACCGCTGCTGGTACGGATGGAACCGGATCAGCGGTTGGTCCATCACCTGAACCCCAGCATCCGTTGCGCCTCTTCCAGCGTCCTCAAGTCGATGCCATTGCCCGGCCCCGCCTGGGCGGCCAGTTCATCCAGGCGCCGCTTAAACTCCTCGGCGGCCTCGCGTTTCGCCTCGGCACGTAGCGTCAGGAACCGTTTGGCGTTCAGGGTGTCGGCCTGGGCGGCGTTTTTGACCACCCGCGACAACAGCTCCAGCTCATCGGCCGCCGGCGCCTCATCCGACTGGCCAGCCGCCTCGGCCATCTGGACCATCGCGCCAAACGTTTGTGTTTCCAGCATCTGGATCAGCAACTGGCCGACATCGCCCTCCGGATTGGCCAGCAGGTCACGGCGCCAGGCCGCCGCGACCTCTTGGGTCTGGCGCATTTGGCGCGCCACCTCGGCATAGTTCTTCGCATGACGCCCAAGCGCCGACCGGCTCGGCAGCGCCTCGGGAGCGATATCGCCTTGCGTCGAAAGCGCGCGCAGGTGCGCGCAAATCTGATCGAGCGTATAGCGGCCGCTGCCGAGCAGCCGATCGACCTCTTCGAGCACCGGCGCCGGAAGGGCCGACACCTTACTCTTGCGTCCCATCCGCGCCCTCCTCGCGAGACGGGACCCGAATGCCGGAGACCACGCGCCGTCCCGCCGCCACGTCAAGGCCATCGTCGGACGCGGTTACCCTGATCACCCGCCCAGTCGCGGCGCGGACGACGAGATACTGATCCTCCAGCCATGCCACCTCGGTCTCGACCTGATCCCGCGTGGCGGCCAGGCCATAGAGACCGACGGCATCGGTCAGCAGCGCCGTATTGGCGGTGCGACCCATCGCCTCACTCAGCAATCGCAGCACGACCAGGCGCAAATGCTCGCGCTCCAATTGCCTCATAATGGCTCGGCTGCTCATCGGAGTCTCAATTATGGTTCGGGTTGTTTGACACCGGGGATCGTGACGACGCCGTTCGCGAGCAACTTGCCGCGCCGCGTAGTCTTGATGTTCCAGATCGCATCATGATCGATGCTGTCAACCGCTCCCTGTTCGACGAGCCAGAGAATTTCATTCCTGAGCACATCGGGAGGCAGGGCGTAGTTATACGGTGAATTGCTTAGAATATCACAAAGGATATCCTCATTGAGACTGTAAGTCGGGGCCTTCGACAGCACCCGCAGGATGTCTAGCCGAAGATATTCACGCCAGCTTTTGCCCATATCCTTGAGGGTCATAGCCTATCCTTCATTCCCTGATCGCCGCCGCGGCCGCGATCGCCTGCTCATGGCGATTTACCGAGTTCGATACGCCATTCAGCATGGCATGCACGCCATCAAGTCGCGCATTGTGATCAGCCAGCGCGGCCTTGATCTCGCCAAAGCTGCTCGCCACTTCCGTCCGGATTTTCTGGGTTTCCGCCAGAAGCGTCAGGATGTTTTGAAGATCCGGCAGCCGCATGATCGCCAGTTCAAGTCGCCGCATATCGCCATCCAAGCGATCGTGGCGTTGCATCTCATCGCGGGCCGCCGCGGCAATCTGCTCGCGGATGCGCGTGATTTCGGCCTCGAAGTCGCGCCGGGTGACCAGGCCGCGCCGGATGATCCAGCTCAAGGTCGGCGCGACCACGAGGACCAGAATGCTTACAGCGAGGCCGCCATATTCGAGCAGGAGGTGTACCGCCATGGCAGCCTCGCGCCCCGCCGTTAGGCCGCCGAGGTCGGAGCAGTCCCGACCGCGTCGTTCAGGACCTTGATTGCCCCTTGCAGCCCGGCTGTGACCTCCGTCGGCACGTCATGGGCACTCTGGACGCGATCGATCGTCGCTTCGATATCGGAGATCGTCGCGCCGCTATTGGAAAGCAGATGCAAGAAAAAAGCAGCCCACATAGTCTTTTGTCCTTCCGTAACGCTGTAATGCGCGGCCAGCCCCACGCGCGGCATAGTTCCCTCCAAATGAAAGGGAATTATCGGAGAAAGCGCATCTGGCGCTTATTGCGGAAGCTTCACGAAGCCTTGATCGACCAGCTCACGCAACAGCGTCGCGCAGCCCGCCTGCTCGGATACGGCGCGGGGATCGTAGCGGCCATCAGAGGTGTACTTGCCTGGGCCTTCCAGGTTGCTGCCAGCCCATAGATAAGGCGAGCGCGGATGCCGCGGCTTGCGATAGCCCCAGCCGTTATAGGCCTCAAGTTGGTATAATACGCGCGGTAACGGCCAGCCCTCGGTTACCCGCTCCCATTCAGCCAACCGCAGCGCATCCTCGGCGGATGCCTCCCAACTGAAGGGCGGCTCGCCGGCTGCCGGCCGGCCGGCCGGCACATGCACGGTGCGATGCGTCAGAGGATCGCCATTGTGAAGATGGCAGGAGAAATTGCCGTCGGCTTCCATGTGGTGGATCAGCGCCACCGCGCACCACGGCGCGCCGACCGCCTGTGCCACGCGCGCATAGCGGTCACGGTGCGCCACCAGCCGCCGGATGATATCCCCGACCGGCACCTCGGCGCGGCAGTCCGCGAAAT
>Ga0181516_10002237_pt1 | contig 14005 bp, 10 predicted proteins | sample PEATcosm2014_Bin_25_FD_121104 | JGI IMG/M metagenome (GOLD analysis project Ga0181516, IMG submission 121104) | Peatland microbial communities from MTU Mesocosm Facility, Houghton, MI, USA - PEATcosm2014_Bin01_10_metaG | ecosystem: Environmental > Terrestrial > Soil > Wetlands > Peat | place... | reverse complement strand
GCCAGATCGCCGCTGACCAGAAAGGTGCGTTCGCCAATTTCATCCCGTAGGGCGCTCAGCGAGCCTTCCGCTTTCCTGTCTGCCACGACGACATTCGCCCCTTGGTCGTGGAGCGCCAGCGCAATCGCTTTGCCAAGCCCACCCGAAGCGCCCGTCACCAAAGCATTTTTACCAACCAGAGAAAACATGTTAGATTCCTTACGTACTGAAAGATTGAGAGATTATGATAGGATTAGTGCGCTTCGACAAGATAAAGACTCTTACTTGTACCATCTGCGTATAAACGGGGAGAAGGTTCGGGTCAACCTCACCGGAGACTGGACAATATATGGAAGAAAACAAGGTAAAGACGATTCTCGAAAAGCCGGAATGGCTGACATCCGAAGAGCTGGTTCCCTATCTTGAAGCTGTAGCCACGATGGAAGCGCGCGTGGCGGATATTGTCGCTGGGCGCAAAGAGGAAGCTGTTTGGTTTTTAGAGCATCCGTCTCTCTACACGGCGGGTGTTAGCGCTTCGCCGGAAGAAATCGCCGAGGCTAAACGTTTTCCTGTGTATGAGACCGGACGCGGTGGACGCATGACTTATCACGGGCCCGGACAGCGCGTCATTTATGTGATGTGCGATCTACGGCAGCGTAACTTCGATGTTCATGCGCATGTTAAACGGCTTGAAGAGTGGATCATTCGCGTTTTGGGTCGTCTGGGCGTGAAGGGCGAAAGGCGCGAAGGGCGCATTGGAATTTGGGTGACCGCCGACGGATCGGAAGCGAAGATCGCCGCCATCGGCGTGCGCGTCAGGCGCGGCGTGACCTATCATGGACTTTCATTAAATGTCGCGCCGGACTTGTCAGCTTTCGATGGCATTGTGCCTTGCGGCATTCGCGCGTTCGGCGTGACGTCCCTGAAGAAAATGGGGATCGACATTTTAATGGATCGCATCGACTCTCTTTTCAAAGAAACTTGGAACGAAATTTTTATGTAAAGCTACAGATTATTTTTATAATTCTTTGCGCCACTTTTCTTGTGCAACGCAGCATGAAAAAGGAAATAAAAATCTATGATATCATCAAATTAGCTTGAATTAGCACTGGAACAGTCGTAGTTCAGAGGGCGCGTTGTGATTCAAGAATCAAGGGGTATTTAATGAAAGCGAACGTAACGTTGGTTAAGGCAGAAAAATTAACCTTTTCGCCCAAAGAGTTAAAAAAGTTCTTCCAAGACATGCTGCTGATCCGCCGCTTTGAAGAGAAAGCCGGGCAGTTGTATGGCATGGGGTTGATCGGTGGTTTTTGCCATCTCTATATTGGGCAGGAAGCTGTCGTCGTCGGCATTCAGTCGGCGCAACGCGAAGTCGACAGCGTTATTACCTCCTACCGCGATCATGCACATATGCTGGCTTGCGGCATGGATCCGAACGGCATTATGGCCGAGTTGACGGGACGTAGCGGCGGCTATTCGCGCGGCAAGGGCGGCTCGATGCATATGTTCAGCCGCGAGAAAAATTTCTATGGCGGTCACGGTATTGTCGGGGCGCAGATTCCGATCGGTACGGGCTTGGCTTTTGCTCACAAATACAAAAAGGATAACGGCGTTTGTCTGGCTTATATGGGCGATGGAGCCGCTAATCAGGGTCAGGTTTACGAAAGCTTTAACATGGCGGCCTTATGGAAGTTGCCGGTTGTTTATGTTATCGAAAATAATCAATACGGCATGGGCACGTCTTCGGCGCGTCATGCCGCTGGCGAGCTTTACAAGCGCGGCGAGCCTTATGGTATTCCCGGCAAGCAAGTTGACGGGATGGATGTCTGTCAGGTTCACGATGCGGCGAAGGAGGCTTTGGCCTGGGCGCGTTCCGGCAAGGGGCCTGTGCTCTTGGAAATGATGACCTATCGCTATCGCGGCCATTCCATGTCGGATCCGGCCAAATATCGCACCAAGGAAGAGGTCGAAGGTTGGCGTACGCAGCGCGATCCCATCGAAAGCCTGCGCGCCAAGCTTCTAGCGGACAAAGTCGCGGATGAGGACGAATTGAAGGCTATCGAAAAAGAAATCAAGGTCATTGTCGCAGGAGCGGCTGCATTTGCCGAAGCCAGCCCCGAGCCCGATCCGTCGGAGCTTTGGACTGATGTGTTAGTTGGTTAAGGGAGAAGAATAGTATGTCGATTAGAATTTTGATGCCTGCTTTGTCGCCGACGATGACTGAAGGAAAATTGGCGCGGTGGTTGAAGCAAGAAGGAGACGCCGTTAAGGCAGGGGATGTTATTGCCGAGATCGAAACCGATAAAGCCACGATGGAAGTTGAAGCCGTGGATGAAGGCACGATTGGCCGCATTCTGGTCGCGGCCGGAACCGAAAATGTCAAGGTGAATGCGCCGATTGCGATTTTACTTGAGGACGGCGAAGACGCCTCCTCACTTGAAAAAGAGCCAACTGCCACCGAAGCGCCGCAAGAAAAAGAGGTGGCTCAATCCTGTTCGGCGCATCCTGTGCCCGCGCCTTCTCAACCTTCCGCCGCCGCCTCGGTGCCGGAGAAAAACTATGACAAGTTCATTCGCCAGACCGTGCGCGAGGCTTTGCGCGACGCGATGGCGGAAGAAATGGAACGCGATCCTAACGTCTTTTTGCTGGGCGAAGAAGTTGCCCAGTATCAAGGGGCCTATAAAGTCAGTCAGGGATTGCTGGAGCGCTTCGGCGACAAACGCGTCGTCGACAGCCCCATTACCGAAATGGGTTTTGCGGGGCTAGGCGTCGGCGCGGCCTTCGGCGGATTGGTTCCGATCATCGAATTCATGACAATGAACTTTTCGATGCAGGCTATCGATCAGATTATCAATTCGGCTGCCAAGACTCTTTATATGTCGGGCGGTCAGATGGGATGCCCGATTGTGTTTCGCGGTCCGAACGGAGCAGCTTCGCGCGTCGGCGCTCAACATTCGCAATGTTATGCGAGCTGGTTCGCGCATATCCCCGGGTTAAAAGTCGTCTCACCTTATGATGCCGCGGATGCTAAGGGGCTTTTGAAAGCTGCGATCCGCGATCCAAACCCTGTGATCTTTTTGGAAAACGAATTGCTCTACGGCGAAAGCTTTGATGTTCCGGATGATCCTGATTTCGTATTGCCGCTTGGCAAAGCCCGCGTCATGCGCGAGGGCAAAGATGTAACGATTGTCGCCTTTTCGCGCATGGTCGGACATTCGCTGATTGCCGCCCAGAAACTGGCGGAAGCGGGGATCGAGGCCGAAGTTATCAATCTGCGCACGATCAGGCCGCTTGATACCGATACAATCATCAAGAGCGTTCAAAAAACCAATCACATCGTTTCCGTCGAGGAAAGCTGGCCCTTTGCCGGTATCGGATCAGAATTAGCAGCGCAGATGATGGAGAAGGCTTTCGACGATCTGGATGCGCCCCTTATACGTGTTTGCGGTGCGGATGTGCCCCTACCCTATGCGCTAAACTTGGAAAAACTTGCGTTGACTCAGCCCGAGCATATCGTGGAAGCTGTCAACAAAGTTCTCTATCGCGAGGGAAAGTAACAATGACGATACAAATACCCGGGCGCGTTAAAATCAGCCCGCTTGCCAAACGGCTGGCGGGAATATTGGCAATCGACGTCAAAAACATCAAAGGCACAGGGCCGAATGGCCGCATCGTGCGTGCGGATGTTGAGAAGGCGAAGGGTGCCAAGCAGCAAACCGCCTCTTCTTCGTCCTCTGTTCCGTCACAGGGCATTAACGCTTATGCCTATGCCGACGGGCTTAGGATGCCTTACGATGCCATTCCGAACAGCGGTATGCGGAAAGTCATTGCTGGCCGTCTTGCGGAGTCCAAGCGGAATGCGCCACATTTTTATCTGACCATCGATTGCGAATTGGACGAGCTGCTGACTTTGCGCAAACGCATGAATGAAGCGGCAAACGTCAAAGTTTCCGTTAATGATTTTATCATTCGCGCGGTCGCTCTTGCGATGAAAAAAGTTCCGGCAGCGAATGTTTCGTGGATGGAAGACGCCATATTGCAATATAAGGATATCGACGTCTCAGTCGCCGTGGCCTCGCCTAATGGATTGATCACGCCGATCGTGAAAAAGGCCGACACAAAGAGCCTTGCGCAAATCTCGACGGAAATGAAGGATCTGATCGCGCGGGCGCGCGAAGGCAAGTTGAAGCCGGAGGAATTTCAGGGCGGCGGCTTTACGATTTCAAATCTGGGTATGTTCGGGATCAAGGAATTTGCCGCCATTATCAATCCGCCTCAATCCTGCATTCTGGCGGTTGGCGCGGGTGAAGCGCGAGCTGTCGTTAAAGGCGGGGCGGTTGTCGTGGCACAAGTCATGACCTGTACCTTGTCCGTCGATCATCGTTCGGTCGATGGTGCGGTGGGAGCAACCTTCCTTGCCGCGTTTAAGGAATTGATCGAAAAACCCTTTGGCCTTGTTAATTGGAACAATTTATGACCGGAACTTCAGATCTTATCGTTATCGGCGGCGGCCCGGGGGGGTACGTCGCCGGTATACGCGCCGCGCAATTGGGCATGAAGGTGACGCTGATCGAACGCGAACATCTTGGTGGCATTTGCCTCAATTGGGGATGTATTCCGACCAAATCCCTTTTGCGTTCTGCCGAAGTGCTGAGGCAGGCGCAACACGCGGCGGAGTTTGGCGTCAGTGCCGGAAATGTTACCTTTGATCTCGGCAAGATCGTCGCCCGTTCACGTAAAGTTGCGGCGCAACTTTCGAGTGGCGTTCAGTTTTTGATGAAGAAAAACAAGATCGACGTTATCGAAGGTTCTGCCAAGCTTTTGGGCGGTGGCAAGGTCGAAGTGACGAAGGCAGATGGAAAGAAAATCGAACTGACCGCCAAGAATATTATTCTGGCAACGGGCGCACGGCCACGGCCCCTTCCCGGCTTTGAAGCGGACGGCAAATTAATTTGGACATCCAAGGAAGCCCTGATTCCACAGGCCTTGCCGAAATCGATGCTGATCGTCGGTTCGGGCGCGATTGGGATCGAATTTGCCAGTTTCTATCGCGCACTGGGCGTCGATGTGACGGTTGTCGAGGTGATGGATCGCATCTTGCCGGTCGAAGACGAAGAAATTTCAGCCTTGGCCCGCAAGGCTTTCGAAAAGCAGGGTATGAAAATCTATACCGGCGCGACGCTGAAGAAATGCGACAAGAAGACGGATCAGGTTACTGTGACTTTTGAAGTTGCCGGAAGGCCCATCAGCCAAACGGTGGATCGCGTTATCGTCGCTATCGGCATTGTTGGCAACGTCGAAAATATTGGCTTAGAGGCAACGAAAGCCAAAGTTGAAAAGACGCATATCAAGACTAATGAATGGAGCGCGACCGATGAGCCTGGTCTGTATGCCATTGGCGACGTTGCGGCTGCCCCATGGCTGGCACATAAAGCGAGCCACGAAGGCGTGATCTGCGTCGAGCATATCGCAGGGCTGGCCGATGCTCATCCACTCGACCTTACCCGCATTCCGGGTTGCACCTATTGCGCGCCGCAAGTGGCCAGCGTCGGCTTGACCGAAGCCAAGGCCAAGGCAGCCGGGTTTGATGTCAAAGTCGGGCGTTTCAGTTTTATCGGCAATGGCAAAGCAATCGTTCTGGGCGAGTCTGAGGGCTTGGTCAAAACGGTGTTCGACGCCAAAACAGGCGAATTGCTCGGCGCGCATATGATCGGCGCGGAAGTGACGGAAATGATTCAGGGCTTTGTCATCGGGCAAACGCTGGAAACGACGGAAAAAGAGTTGATGCATGCGGTTTTTCCGCATCCTACTATTTCCGAGGCGATGGGCGAATCCGTGCTCAGCGCCTTTAACCGCGCGCTGCACGGCTGACATGAACGTGCCGCTTCGCCATCCTGAAAAAGCGCGGCTTCCGGATCATGCCTCGCCGCCGCATCCCGATTGGATCCGCGTGCGCGCGCCGCAAAGCCCCGCCTATCACGAGACGCGCAAATTAATGCGCGACATGTCGTTGCATACGGTGTGCGAGGAAGCCTCCTGCCCCAATATCGGCGAATGCTGGAAGAACAAGCACGCCACGTTTATGATTATGGGGCCGATTTGCACGCGCGCTTGCGCTTTTTGTAATGTGGCAACCGGCAAGCCGGGGCCTTTGGATCCTCAAGAGCCAGAGCGTTTGGCCGAAGCCGTTGGCAAGCTGGGTCTGTCGCATGTTGTCATAACATCTGTTGACCGCGATGATTTGCCGGATGGGGGTGCGGCGCATTTTGCGAGCGTCATCACAAAACTACGTGAAGCCTCCCCGTCTTCGACCATTGAGGTTCTTGTTCCTGATTTTTTGCGCAAAGAAGGCGCGATTGAGAAAATCGTTGAAGCAAAACCCGATGTTTTGAATCATAATCTGGAAACGGTTTTGCGCCTTTATCATTCGGTTAGACCCGGCGCGCGCTATGCAGCTTCGCTTGACCTTCACCGGCGGGCCAAGGAATTGAATCCTCAACTGTTCACGAAGTCCGGCATTATGGTGGGGTTGGGCGAAACGTCGCAGGAAGTGGCGCAAGTGATGGATGATTTGCGCGCCGCCGGTGTGGATTTTCTAACCATCGGTCAATATCTTCAGCCAACACCAAAACACATCGCCGTGGACCGCTATGTGACTCCGGATGAGTTTAAGGCCTATACCTTGATGGCGCTTGAGAAAGACTTCCTGATGGTCTCGGCCTCGCCACTGACGCGTTCGTCCTATCACGCCGACGAAGATTTCAAAAAACTGAAATCAAGGCGGCATAACGCTTCCGCGTAACATTAACCGAATTTGGCAATATCAGGCACGAAGGAGAAAGCTAATCTCTATCCTTTAAATCTGAAGCTTGCCAACCGCCACCCAGAGCCTTGATAAGCTGAACCTGTGCCACGGTATAACGCGTTTGGATATTGGCAAGCGATATCTGGGCTTGTAGCGTAGCGTTTTCTGCCACGACAACATCGATGTAAGTGGTCGCTCCTCCTTTGTATAGATCCTCTGCGTTCTTCAGCGCGCGTTTGGCGGCGGCGCTGGCATTCGATTGGCTTTGTTGTTCGTGTTCAAGCTGACGCATCGCGGCAAGATTGTCCTCGACATCCTGAAGGGCCTCCAACACTGTTTCCCGATAGGATGCGGCCGACTGATCATAGGCCGCACGCGCTTCATCCGACAAAGCGTCGATCCGGCCTGCATCTAAGATCGTAAGCGCAGAAGACGGGCCCAAGGCCCATAGCGAACTAGGTGCAGAAACCAGATTGGATAAGGAAGCGCTTTCGAGCCCCAAAGCCGCGCCAATGTTAAGCGAAGGGAACCAAGCCGCACGTGCGATGCCAATTTCGGCATTGGCCGCTGCGGCGCGACGTTCGGCGGCGGCTATATCCGGTCTGCGCTCCAGCAAGGTCGAAGGAAGGTTGAGCGCGACAGGTTTGGGTTGAACAGTATCTAGCGGATGCGCCGCAAGGCTGAAATCAGCCGGCGCCGCGCCTGTAAGAATGGCGATGGCGTGTTCAAGCTGGGCGCGTTGAAGACGCATATCTTCGGCTTGTGTTTTGGCCGTCTCTAATTGGGTTTCGGCCTGATTGACATCCAATTCCGAAACGACGCCGCCGCGATACCTGTCACGCGTCAGATCAAAGTCCGCTTGGTCGTCCTGGACGGTCAGATCAAGGATCATTTGCTGCGTATCGTCGCCGCGTAAGGTAAAATAGTCGCTTGCTAATTCGGCATGCAAACTGAGATCAATTGAAGCGAGGTCAGCCGCGCTGGCCTGAGCTTCGGCTTCGTTGGCGGCGACAAGATTGCGCACGCGACCCCACAGATCAACTTCATAGGATAAATCACCCTGCAAAAGGAAATCGTTAGAAGTCCTGACGGAAGGCGTATTTGCGAGATTTCCCGAAGATTTTTGCCGCGATGCCTGGGCCGTGCCCGTCACGAGAGGGAAATAAGCCGAACGTGCCGCGCGTGCGGTATCATGAGCCTGCTGATATTGAGCAAAAGCTATTTTCAAATTCTGATTGGCAGTTGTGACTTTTTCTTCCAGCGCATTGAGTTCCGGATCGTTAAATACATGCCACCACAAACCGCGTGGTGCTCCATCGGCGGGCTGCGCAGGCAACCAGTCGCCTGCTTCCTTATAGACCGCAGGGATAGATACGGATGGCACTTGATAATCTGGGGCCAATGAACAGGCGGCAAGGTTTATGGCGTAAGCGAGGACAAATACGCGATAAGAGAGGGAGACCTTCATTTGTCTTCCTTCTTCGAGTCTTTTTGTTGGAGTGACGCGATGCGGACTGTTTCTCCGTCAGTCAAAGAGTCGGGTGGATTGAGAATGACGGAACTGCCGGAATCGATGCCCGCATTTATCTCAATTTCGTCTCCGAAATCACGGCTGATCGTGACTGTTTTAAGAACAGCTTTGTTGTTATCGCCAAGAACAGCGATATGCAATCCATCTGCGCGGAAAAGCAACGCGCCGACGGGTACACGGATGTAATTGGCGTGTAGCGGCAGCTGAACATGCACTTCGGCAAAGCCGCCGGGCGCGAGTTTATGATCGGCATTATCGATCTTCAGCTCGACTAGCAGGGTGCGGGCAGAAGGGTCATAGGCGTTGGCGGTACTGTCCAGCGTTGCTGGAAAAACCTTGTCCGGATATTCGGCAAGATGCAATTCGGCCTTAAGATCGGGGGTAATTTCGGCCGCATAATTTTCCGGCACTTGGATATAGACGCGCAATTTATCGGTTTCTGCGATGCGGAAGAGCTCCTGCCCCGCGCTGCTGCCCGCATTGATCAGCGCGCCGATATCGGTGTTGCGCGCCGTGATGATGCCGTCGAATGGAGCGACAACCTGTTTGAAATCTTCCATTTGCTGCAAGTGATCGAGATTGGCTTGCGACGAGGCCATCGTCGCCGCGCTAGCTGCTGCGGCCCCCGTCCTGTCGTCGACATCTTGTTTAGACACGGCATGTGTATTCGATAGATTCTGCCAACGCTTGGCCGTCGTCTGCGCTAAATGGTTATTGGCCTGCGCCGTCGCCAGATCGGCCTGAGCCTGATGAAATTGCGCATCGACATCCGGCGTGTCGATGGTGGCGAGCACATCGCCTGTCTTCACGGGTGAACCTATATCCGTCATCCATTCTTTAAGATAACCATTCGTGCGCGCATAAATGGGGGCTTCATGCCAAGCTTGAATGGTACCGGGCAAAACTATCTCTTGGCTGCTGGATTTAGCCTGCACCTGAACAACAGAGACAATCGGAATGGCAGCTTCTTCGGTTGCATGACGCAGAGAATGGACATTTTCGATACGCGAAGCGATGCCGATGCCAGCGATCAGACAAACCAGAAAAACCGCAACGATGACAAAAATGCGGCCTTTCTTGGACTTATGTTCTGCAGAAGACGGGAGCATTAGTTCACCCCTTGAGATTGATCGGTTTGTTTGCGCGCCCGACGGCCATGAATCAATGAAAACACGGCGGGGACGAAGAATAAAGTCGCGAGCGTCGCAAAAAGAAGTCCGCCGATAACGGCACGGCCCAAGGGCGCGTTCTGCTCGGCCCCTTCGCCGATGCTGAGTGCCATAGGCAACATGCCGATGATCATGGCAAGCGCCGTCATCAGAACAGGCCGCAAGCGCACAAAACCGGCTTCAATCGCCGCTTTTTTCGCGTCGTCACCTTCAGCCATACGTTCGCGCGCGAAGGTGACCATGAGAACGCTGTTGGCAGTTGCCACCCCCATGCACATGATCGCACCTGTGAGTGCAGGAACGCTGAGCGTCGTTCCGGTCATGAATAGCATCCAGACGATGCCTGCCAGCGCGGCGGGCAAGGCGGTTATAATGATGAAGGGATCGGTCCAGGACTGGAAATTGATGACGATCAGCAAATAAACCAGGATGATCGCGAAGGCCAAACCGGCATAAAGGCCCAAGAAGGAATTTTTCATCGTCAGCATCTGGCCGCGCGCCGTAATGCTTACGCCTTTAGGTAAATCCTTTTTGGCATGAGCGACGATCTTGTCGATTTCACCGGCAACGGCGCCGAGATCGCGCCCTTGAACGGCGGCATAAATATCGATCAAAGGCTGGACGTTATAATGCGAAACGACGGCGGAGCCGACACCGCGTTCAAGGCTGGCGACGCCGCCGAGAAGTTGCGGTGCCGCTTTGGTCGTGCCGGTGATGGGTATGTTACGCAAATCTTCCAGCGAATTGACCCAGTATTGGGGGGCCTGAGTGACGATCGGATATGAGACATTATTTTTGGGATTGATCCAGAAAGTGGGGGACGACTGGAAGCTGCCGCTGAGAGAAATAAGCAGACTTGTCGCCACATCACGCTGCGTAAGCCCCAATTCATCGGCCTTGCTGCGGTCGACAATCACGCGAAATTCCGGATCGTCGAAGGTCTGATGGACGCGGGCATCGACGATGCCGGGAATCTGCTGGATTTGTTTAAAGAGCTGGTCGGCATACTTACGGTTAGTTGCAACATTATTGCCGGTAACCTGCACATCGATCGGCGCGGGCACGCCGAAATTGAGGATCTGGCTGACCATGTCTGCTGGCAGGAAAAAGAATTCCACTTGTGGAAATTGCTGCGCCAATTGCGTACGCATCGTTTCCATATAGCCTTCGACAGGATGATGATCTGGTTTAAGAGAAACCAGGACATCGGCATCGGCAGGCCCTATCGGCGCCGAGTTGCTGTAGGACAGATTGATGCCGCTGTTCGGAATGCCGATATTGTCGACGATGCTGTCTATTTCTTGCGCAGGAATGATGCTACGGATCGCGGCATCAACTTTATCGCTCAAAGCCGCTGTTTCCTCGACACGCGTGCCGGTATGCGCGCGCAAATGCAGCTTAATCTGTCCGGAATCGACCGTGGGGAAGAAATTGGAGCCGAGCCAGAGGCCAAGAACAATCGTCGATCCGATTAGAAACGCCAGTGTAATGGCGACAAAAAATCCGGCACGCTCCATGACGCGGCTGAGGACGCCCTTATAGCTGTCCCGCAGGCGGTCGAAGCGATGTTCAAGACCAAGCTGCAACTGCACCAGACGGTTGCGCGGACGTTCGGGATGTTTTTCGATATCGGCTTGTGATTCATGCGCATGCAATATGTATTTAGACAAGGTCGGCACGACGGTGCGCGACAGAAAATAAGATCCCAACATGGCAAATACAACGGCCTCGCCCATCGGCACGAACAAATAACGTGCCACGCCTTGCAAGAAAAACATCGGCACGAACACGATACAAATACATAAGGTCGACACGAAAGCCGGTGTTGCAATTTCCTGCGCACCGTCAAGAATGGCCTGAGAAACCTCTTTACCCATGGCGAGATGGCGGTTGACGTTCTCCATCTCCACGGTCGCATCGTCGACCAACATGCCGATAGCAAGAGCCAAACCGCCCAGTGTCATGACATTGATTGTCTGTCCCAGCGAGGACAAAGCAATAATGGCCGTCAGGATAGATAGGGGAATCGATATGGCGATGATGATCGTGCTGCGCCAACTGCCGATGAAAAGGAGGATCATCAGGGCCGTCAGAGCCGCCGCAATCACGCCTTCGCGGACAACATCGTTGATGGCGGCGCGCACAAAGACAGATTGATCGCCGACGGGCTTAATGTTCATCGATTCCGGCAGGCTTGCTTTAATCTGAGGCAAGCGCTTTTTGATGGCATTGATGACGTCGAGGGTTGATGACTGGCCTGTTTTAAGAATCGAAATCAATACCGAGCGTTTGCCATCGACATGGACGATATTCGTCTGGGGCGTAAACCCATCGCGCACATGCGCCACATCGCGCACAAAAACAGGCGCGCCGTCGACGGTCTTAACGGGAAAATCATTCATTTCCTCGATCGAGGTTGGGCTGGCATTCAATTTGATGTTGTATTCATAAGGACCAATTTTTTCCGTACCCGCAGGCAAAATAAGATTTTGCGCGCCAATTGCATTATTGACGTCCTGCGCCGAAACGCCATGCGCCTGCATTTGTTGTTGATCGAGATCGACCTGAACCTGTTTGACGCGGCCACCGTAAGGAGAAGGCATCGCAGCGCCCTGCACCGTCGCCAGCTGGACGCGGATGAAATTAGCGCCCAAATCATAGAGGTCCTGCTCGGACAAATCGGGACTGGAAAGCGCAAGCTGCAAAATCGGCACGCTCGACGCATTATAGATCATAACCAGAGGCGGCGTCGTCCCCGGCGGCAAGCTGCGCAAGAGCGTTTGCGCGATGGCGGTAACCTGACTGAGCGCCGTACTGATCACGACGACAGGCTGAAAGAAGGTTTTGACAATACCGATGCCGTTGATCGACTGCGACTCGGTATGCTCGATATCGTTGACGGTGGTTGTCAGCGCACGCTCATAATTGGCGACGATGCGATTGGCCATATCGTCCGGCGGCAAGCCTGCATAATTCCATATGGTCGTAATGACGGGGATATCGACGACGGGAAAAATATCTTTGGAAGTATTAACGATGGCAAGGGTGCCAAAAAGAAGCAACGTAATGGCCAAAACCAAAAACGTATAGGGGCGATCAAGGGCGACACGTACGATCCACCACATAGGGCAGGAACTCCACAGGACTCGTTGAATTCAGGCTGATCACAGATTACCGACAATCTTGTCTCTTTTGAGGCAACAAGCCAGAAAGATATGAAAATAAAACCGCTTAACGCGCGCATTATTTCCTAAATCCTGAACTATTGCAATCAGGGTTGATACGTTGCCGACAAAAATCACTACGCGTTTTTTATACTCTTCCCCCACGACGTTCTGCTGGCATATATCTTGCGTATGGCAAGACAACGCGCAGCTGAAGCGTCGCCACAAAGATATATCCTACAGTTCTGTCTGATGATAAACGCGATGCCCCCTCTTGGACCGCTTGCATTTTAAAGCTAGATCACCCCGTCTCTACCTCAAGCCGCCAGAGACGCGGATGCTTTCGCCGGTGATCCACCGTGCCTCGTCCGACGCCAGAAAGACAACGGCGCTGGCAATGTCGTCCGGCATACCCGTGCGGCCGAGAGGGGTTGATCCGATGGTCTGTTTTTCCATATCACTGCCGATGGCTCCCATCGCTTCTGCACCTTCGGTATGCGTCATTCCGGGATTGATAGAATTCACGCGAATTTTCTTGGGGCCAAGTTCAGCGGCAAGAATACGGGTGATGGAATCGACCGCTGCCTTGGTCGATGAATAAACGGTCGATGTAGGTATCGCATTCGTACTGACGATGGAACTGATATTGATAACGCTGCCGCCCTGTGCCCCGAATTGTTTAACCGCCTGTTGCGTTGCCAGAATGGGCCCAAGAACATTGGTATTATATTGACGATGGAATTCTTCCTCGGTGATTTCTTCGAGCGGTTGGAATAGAAATACGCCTGCGTTATTGACGAGAATGTCGAGGGTTCCGAAGTTTTTCTTAGTTTCGTCGAACAGGTGTTTGACATCCGCCGCTTTCGCCACGCTGCCTTGTACAGCGACGGCTTTGCCACCGTTGCTGGTGATTTCCTTGACGACACGGTCGGCCCCCTGTTTATCGCTGGCGTAATTTACAACGACCGAGGCCCCCGCAGCGCCAAGGGCTTTGGCGATCCCTGCGCCGATGCCTTTGGATGCGCCTGTGACGATGGCGACTTTATTAGTGAGTTTACTCATGACGTCCTCCTTTGGTATGTGTTGAGGGCCGAGTTATATAGTTCAATATTATTGAACTATATAGTTCATGATATATGAACTACTGAACATGATGTCAAGCTATGTTATGTGGGCTTGCGTTCAAGTTTAGTTCCGCTTTTTAGACTACTTGTCTGCAATAGTCGTTCGGCCATTTTGTCTAGCGCTTTGCATCGATAACTAGTCAAAGGATGATCTGAAAATAACAAATTTGCCCTACGAAAAATTGCAGCGACAGGCGAAGTAGCTTTGCCCGCGTAATCGAACAAAGCTAATT
>Ga0181516_10002233_pt1 | contig 14021 bp, 12 predicted proteins | sample PEATcosm2014_Bin_25_FD_121104 | JGI IMG/M metagenome (GOLD analysis project Ga0181516, IMG submission 121104) | Peatland microbial communities from MTU Mesocosm Facility, Houghton, MI, USA - PEATcosm2014_Bin01_10_metaG | ecosystem: Environmental > Terrestrial > Soil > Wetlands > Peat | place... | reverse complement strand
GGTCACCGAGCAGGCTCTGCCCCGCGAGTTGCTCTACATCGCCGACGAAGTCTTCTTCACCGGCACGGCGGCGGAGGTTTCGCCGATCCGCTCGATTGACCGGATCGTAATTGGCGACGGCAAACCCGGCGAGATTACCAGGACGATCGCCGAGGAGTTCTTCGGTATTGCGAATGGACTGAAGCCGGACCGCTTCGGCTGGCTGACGCCGGTCAAGGTGAAAGCCGCCGAGCCCGTCACGGCGTAGATCGCTTCAAAGCTGTATCCTGCGGGCGGCATCCAGTATGCCGCCCGTGGCTTTTGACGGGAAGATCACCCACACAACACAGCGAAGCATCGCCGCGCTGTCCACAAGGAATTTGATCGAATGGAAAGCAATTCTCCCGGCTCATCGAATCAGGCCATCGCCGGCTTTATCGTTCGCGAATCGCAACCCAACACCGATCCCAATTCCAGTTTCTGGATCGAGGCTTCGCGGGTGATTGCAGAAAGCGACTTTTATGGCAATCCCATCCGAAGTCATCGCACTGAGATCCTCCTCCAGTGGACGGAAAAGAATCTATACCTCCTCTTCGTTTGCCCTTATCAGGAGCTCAACCTCAAGCCCCATCCAAATCTCAACGAGGAAACCTACGAGCTGTGGAACTGGGATGTCGCCGAGGTTTTTATCGGCGACGATTTCAAGAACATTCGCAGATACAAGGAATTCGAGGTCTCGCCGCAGGGCGAATGGGTCGATCTGGACGTGAACCTCGACAATGCTCCTCACGAAGTTGGCTGGGTCTGGAAGTCAGGCTGCGAGGTCGCGGCAAGGATCGATGCCGCTGAGAAAATCTGGTACGGTTTCATGCGCATTCCATGGCCTGCCATCGACAATCGCCCGCCTGCCGCCGGCAACGAGCTGCGCATCAACTTCTATCGCTGCCAGGGCTCCGACCCGGACCGAAAGTACATCACATGGCGGCCAGTACACCGGGAGAGCTTTCACAGACCCGAGTTTTTCGGAACCCTTAGATTGACTGCGCGCGAGGACCGGCTGGCGCTTTAGAATTGCTGGGTTGTTCCAATGAAATAAAGAGGAAACGGAAATGAATGTCTTCATGAAGATCGTCGCTCTGGGTCTGCTCTTGCCGGCCGGGGCCGCTACGCTTTCGGCCCAGCAGGATTACTTTAGCAATTGGCCCGCGGGAACTTCTCCGCAGGAAGTCGGCAAGCGAGTTGCCGAACACTTCATCCCCGCACCCCACCAGGGCAACGGCACCATCTTCTACGGCGAAGTTGCCACCTGGTACGGCGCATTGACCTTCGCTCAACTCTCCCGCGACACCGATCTGCGCGGCAAGTTGATCAAGAAATTCGAGCCCCTGATGCCGGGCGGCGCCGAAGAGGCCAGGATTCCCAAGCGCCATCACGTGGACGACAACATCTTCGGCGTCGTTCCCCTGGAGATTGGGATGGAGACCAAGGATCAGAAGTATCTGTCGTGGGGGCAATCTTGGGCCGACAAGCAGTGGGAGAACCCGCAGCCGGATGGCCTCTCGGACGAGACACGCTTCTGGATCGACGACATGTATATGTTGACGATCCTGCAGTTGGAAGCCTTCCGGGCAACCGGCGATAAGAAATACCTCGACCGGGACGCAACCGAGATGGTCGCCTATCTCGATAAGCTGCAGCAGCCCAACGGCCTCTTCTACCACGCTCCGGATGTGCCGTACTTCTGGGGACGCGGAGATGGTTGGGTGGCTGCAGGCATGGCGGAGACGCTGCGGGATCTGCCCGCGGATCATCCGCAGCGCACGCGCATTATGAAGGGCTACAAGCTGATGATGTCCGCGCTTCTCCAATACCAGGGTAAGGACGGGATGTGGCGCCAGCTCATCGACCACGACGAAGCGTGGCCGGAGACCTCAAGCTCAGCCATGTTTACCTTTGCCATGATTACCGGCGTAAAGAACGGCTGGCTCGACGCAGGCACATACGGCCCCGCCGCTCGGAAGGGTTGGCTTGCGGTCATTGGCTATATTGACCAGAACGACGATACGACCAACGTCTGCGCAGGGACCAACAAGACGAACAGCCTGGACTTTTACCTGGCCCGCCCGCGCAAAACCGGAGACTTTCACGGTCAAGCCCCAATTCTCTGGTCGGCGTCTGCGCTGATGCGATAGAAAACCAGGAGCTGGGTCGCTGCTTTTGAAAGGTCGCGATTAAAGCCGCGCGCTTTCAAAGCCCCCACACATTCAGAGGCTCATTAGAGGATGTAGCGCGAGAGATCCTGGTCCTTCACGATGGATGCGACCATTTGCTTTACGTACGAATCGTCAATGAGAAACACCTTCTCCGGACCGGAGGCAGTCATCCGTTCCTGATAGGGCAGCGGCGTGGTGGACTCTTTCTTGATGGCCTCGGAGAGCGCGACGGCGGCCTCGTCATTGGGGGCGCGGCGGGCCACGTCGGGGGCCAGAAAGCTTACATCTTCAAGCACGCGCTCCATGATGGTGTGCAGGCGGCGGGCGCCGATGTTCTCGGTCTGCTCGTTGACCTTGAAAGCGAACTCGGCCATCTCGCGTAACGCTTCGGGGGCGAACTCGAGACGCACGCCCTCGGTCTCAAGCAGCGCCGAGTATTGCTTGGTAAGCGAGGCCTTGGGCTCGGTGAGGATGCGCAGAAAGTCGTCGACGGTGAGCGATTGCAGCTCGACGCGAATGGGAAAACGTCCTTGCAACTCGGGGATCAGGTCGCTTGGTTTTGAAACGTGAAATGCGCCGGCGGCGATGAAGAGAATGTGATCGGTGCGCACCATGCCGTAGCGCGTGTTCACCGTGGTTCCTTCCACGATAGGAAGAATGTCGCGCTGCACGCCTTCGCGCGAAACGTCGGGCCCGTGGCCACCTTCGCGACCGGCGATTTTGTCGATCTCATCCAGAAAGATGATTCCGTTGGACTCCACGCGCTCGACCGCGGCGCGGTTCACAGCGTCCATGTCGATGAGGCGGCCTTCTTCCTCCTGCACCAGGTAGTCGAAAGCGTCGCCCACCTTCATCTTGCGCTTCTTTGAACTGCCGCCAAAGATGTTGGGGAGCATGTCCTTGAGGTTCATCTCCATGTCCTCAAGGTTCTGGTTGCTGATGATGCCGAACTGCGGGGTGCCGCGCTCGCGGACGTCGAGCTCGACCATGCGATCATCGAGCTTGCCCTCGCGAAACTGCTGGCGGAGCTTTTCGCGGGAGCGCTGGTGGCTCTCGGTTCCGGGCAATGTGAGCTGGCCTTCCTGCGGGTTCGGGGCAGCGGGCGGAGGCGGCAGCAGCACGTCCAGCAGGCGTTCCTCGGCGTTCATCTCGGCGCGATCTTCGACTTCTTCGAGCCGCTCCTCGCGCACCATGTCGATGGCAATCTCAACCAGATCACGGATCATGGACTCGACATCGCGGCCTACGTAGCCGACCTCGGTGAATTTCGAGGCCTCCACTTTGAGAAACGGCGAGTTGGTGAGCTTGGCGAGGCGGCGGGCGATTTCGGTTTTGCCGACGCCGGTGGGGCCGATCATGATGATGTTCTTGGGCATGATGTCGTCGGCTATGTCGGGAGGCAGTTTCTGGCGGCGCTGGCGGTTGCGGAGCGCAATGGCAACGGCGCGCTTGGCGGCGCGCTGACCGACGACGTGCTTATCAAGTTCCGATACAATCTCGCGCGGCGTCAGCTCGTCGAGCGAGAGGTCTTGTTCTTCAGCGGAGGCGGGAAGATAAATGGACATGAATGCAATGGGCAGCCGGAGGTTCCTCCGCTAGCCCTTCAACTCCTCAAAGGTGACGTGGTCGTTGGTGTAGATGCAGATTTCGCCGGCGATCTTCATCGCCTTTTCGGCAATCTCATGAGCGGATAGTTCGGTGTTTTCAATCAGAGCACGGGCTGCGGCCGTTGCGTAACTGCCACCGGAGCCGATGGCGGCCAACTGCTCGTCAGGATCAATCACGTCTCCCGAGCCGGAGATGAGGAAGGTTTGCGCGACATCGGCGACCAACAGCAGTGCCTCAAGGTTGCGCAGCATCTTATCGGTCCGCCAGTCCTTGGCCAGCTCTACGGCGGCGCGGTTCAGGTTGCCGGCGTACTGCTCCAGCTTGGACTCAAAGCGCGAAAACAGAGAGAAGGCGTCGGCGGTGGAACCGGCGAATCCGGCCAGAATCTTGTCCTGATAAAGGCGGCGAATCTTCTTGGCCGAGTGCTTGAGCACGTGATCGCCCAGCGTAACCTGCCCGTCGGCCGCCATCACCACCTGGCCGTTGCGGCGGACACAAATGACGGTGGTGGAACGAATGCGGGCATGTTGTGCCGTGGTCATACTTTGGTTCGAAACCAAGAAAAGAACCTCCGCAAACAAGCATCCGGCAGGCCGGAATCACTGCCTGGTGCAACCTAGAGTATAGGTCATTTGCCTTCGGATTGTGGGGTTTGGCTCAGCCCTTCGGCTGCGGCAACCGACGCCTAAGCGCGTTGACGGTTGGCGGTTCCGCGAATCCCAGGAAGGTCCGGTTCCCAGATTGAATTGTGGCGCTGCTGGATGGGAGGATGCGCTGAACACCCTGGCGATGACCGGCCTCCTACTGCGCTATCCTCTAAGTGGGACTACTCAGGTGGAGTCCCACTTAGGATGACTTTCCTCACCGCGAGCGATTGGGAGATTGCAGCCGGACTGACCTCCATTGCGGGGCTGGGCACGGTCGCTCTCTGGCTGGTTCTCCGCAAGCGCCCCACCGCTGAGGAGTTGGAACGCGCGCGGCGGTTGTTCCTGGTGCAATCTGGACGGCTTGTGGACGGCATGTTGCTTGATATCTGCGAGGTGGAGGCAGCAGACGGGCGTACGCTCACCATGCTTATGTTCAGCTATCGCATCGCCGGTGTGGACTACGAGTGCTCGCAGGACATAACGGACATGACGGGGGTGGTGGACGCGGCACACGTAAGGGCAGGGTTTCCCTGCTCGGTGCGCTACCAGCCGGGTAACCCGCAAAACAGCATTGTGGTGGCAGAGGAGTGGACCGGCCTGCGCGCCGGGCTTCCCCAGCTACCAGCCTTCGACGATCCCGAGCACATCGATCTGAGCCATTTGCGCCCCGGCCGAGGCTGACGCGCGGAGTTGGCACCTTATACCCACCCCCAGTTACACTTTGTCTATGCATGTCCACGCGGCGCCCTCGGGTCGAGGCGCAAAAAGGACGACTTCAGTACTGCGGTTCTCGCTGGCGGCCACCCTCGCTTATGTCGTGGTGACGTTTGTCGCCGGACTGCGCGCCCACTCGCTGGCGCTTCTTTCCGAGTCCGGCCACAACATGTCAGATTTCCTGGCGCTGCTGCTGAGCTTTGCCGCTGTCTACTTTCAGACCCGACCGGCCGACCCCTCCAGGACTTTCGGTTACCAGCGGGCCGGAGTATTGGCGGCTTTTGTCAACGCGGGCACGCTTATTTTGATCTCGCTTTGGATTGGGGCGGAGGCCATTCACCGGCTCTCAAGCCCGGTGGCCGTTCAGCCAAGACTGATGATGATTGTGGCCGCCGCCGGCGTGGTGATGAATGGCGTGATTGCAGCTTTGCTTTGGGGCGTCGCCCGCGACGTGAATCTACGCTCCGCGTTTCTCCACATGGCGGGCGATACGCTCTCGACAGCCGCCGTGATTGCAGGCGGCGCAGGCATTCTGCTCTCCGGTCAGAACTGGATCGACCCCGCGCTGTCGCTGTTAATAGCCGCATTGATCCTCTGGTCGAGCATCGGCATCGTCCGCGAATCGCTGAATATTTTGCTTGAGGGCACACCGCGTGGCATCTCGCTGGCGACCATTCGTTCCGGCATGGAAGAGGTTGAGGGCGTCATCGATGTCCACGACCTTCACGTGTGGGCTCTGGGCTCGCAGTCCAGTGCGCTTGCCTGCCATGTGACAATTGCGGACATTCCCCCTTCAGAGAGCGCCTGTATTCTTGTGAAGCTCAATCATGTGCTCAAGGACCACTTTCGCATCAGCCACACCACCATCCAGTTCGAGCACATCTGCTGTGAAGAGGTGGAAGGCTGCGTGGTGCCTCCCGAGCAGATGGCGGGCAGCCGGCACCAGCACGAACGCGCGCATTAAGCCACTTTGAGGAGGTCGCTCGCTTGCACCATTTTCGTGCCGCTTTCGCTTTGCTATGCCTTCCCTTGCTTCCTTTGCCAGATGTTTTCGCCGGAACGCCGGCGCCGCAGGCGCAGACTGCAACGCCCACCCCAGCCCAGCTCGAGGCGCTTGCCGGCGAATATACGAACCCGAGCGACCCCGATGCGCCCGTCAGTTTCCATGTCCAGGACGGCAAGCTCGTCTGCGAGTCCGAACGCACCGTTCCCGCCGAGCTTACGGCTGTTTCCGCTCTCGAATTCAGCGTTTTTGGAGGACACCTCACTGTGCGCTTCTCCGTTGATGCCGCGGGCCAGGGCGCCAGCCTGACCTGGTCAGACGAGCCGGGTATTGTTTACCAGCGGACCGGTCCGCCGGTAAGCCATGTCTTTCACGACTACAAACGAACGGAAGCGATGATTCCCATGCGCGACGGCGTCAGGCTGCACGCCGTCATCCTGAAACCGGCAGACATCGCAACGCCGCTGCCATTCCTCATTCAGCGCACTCCTTACGGTGTGGATGGAACCAGTCGGGCCTCATTCTTCGCCGGCCGCCCTGAGCTGGCCCGCGACGGCTACATCTATGTGGGCGAAGACATTCGCGGACGTTACAAGAGCGAGGGCCAGTTTGTAATGAGCAGGCCGCTCGCCGATCACCACGACTCCAAAGCAGTGGACGAGAGCACCGACACATACGACACCGTGGCCTGGCTGCTTGCAAATATTCACGGCAACAATGGGCGCGCTGGCTTTGTGGGCACCAGCTACCCCGGCTTTCTGGCCATGATGGCAGGCATCGACCCGCATCCCGCAGTGAAGGCAATCTCGCCGCAGGCGCCAATGATCGACGTATGGATGGGCGACGACTTCTTCCACAACGGCGCCTTCCGCCAGAGCTACGGCTACGACTACGTGCTCTCGATGGAGTCCAGCAAGGAGAATTTCGACGTAAGCTACGGAAAGGACAACGACGGAAAATCCGTTGACGGCTTCGACTATTTCCTCAATCGCGGATCCTTCGCCAAAGACGTGAAGGAATCCGGTTCGAAGGTCCTGCCAACGTGGAAGCTGTTCCTGGATCACCCCGCCTATGACCGCTACTGGAGTTCGCGCGGGGTAGAGCACTCGCTCGCCGCGGTCACGGTGCCGACCCTCAATGTCGGCGGCTATTACGACCAGGAAGATATGTACGGACCGCAGATCGAATATTCGACGCTTGAGCCGCTCGATGCCAGGCACGAGAACTTTCTGGTACTGGGGCCCTGGCGGCATGGATACTGGTCTTCCCCCTTGCGCCGTCTCGGCAACCTCGACTACGGTGAGCCTGTCGGCACGGAGTTCCGTGCGCGCATTGAGGCGAAGTTCTTTGCGCACTATTTGAAGGACGACGCCGGCACAAATTCGTCGGGCTTTGACCTGGAAGATACGGCGAGCTTCGAGACCGGCTCCAACACGTGGAAGCGGTACAGCCACTTTCCGCCACTGGAATCGAAGCCCACGAGCCTTTACCTGCAGGGCGCGGGCCTGCTGGGCTGGACCGGCTCGACGGCAGACGCTTCGACCAGTTACGTGAGCGACCCCGCCAACCCGATTCCCTATCGAAATCGACCCATCCAACCTACTTACTCAACTGGGTCTCAGTGGTACAACTGGCTCACGGAGGACCAGCGCTTTGTCACCGATCGCAAGGATCTGGCGGTTTGGAAGCTGCCCGTGCTCGCGAAAGACCTTACGATCGCCGGCGAGGTGATTGCCGATATTTATGCCGCGACCACCGGCACCGACAACGACATCGTGGTGAAGCTGATCGACCAATATCCGGACGACGACTCGAACGCGAGGATGCGCGGGTATCAGTTGATGACGAACGCGGAGATTTTCCGTGGGCGCTATCTGGACAGCTTTGAAAAACCGGCGCCGCTGGGGGCGGGTTCGATTCTGGAGTACAAGTTCTCGCTCCACGATGTTGACCATGTGTTCAAGGCCGGGCACAGAGTGATGGTGGAGATTCAGAGCACCTGGTTCCCGCTCTACGATCGCAACCCGCAGACGTTTGTACCCAACATCATGAAGGCCAAGCCTGGGGACTACCTGCCGGCGACGATCACGGTTTACTCCGGAGCGGGGCATGCGTCAAGATTGGTGGTGCCGGTGATGAATGCTTGTGATAAGGTTTCGTGCTTTTGATTCGGTAGACGGTCCAACGTCAACTTATCGGGAGACGGGCGAAGTGGATGTTGTAAACTAACTCGTCATTTGGTAGGTCTGTAACGGATGTAAAGCGGAGGGTGCATGTCAATCTTCGATCTGCTTTTGATCCTTCTGGTCTCCGCTACAGCCGTCTCCGCTGTCGTCGCGATTGTGGCCCTCTTCTTTCGTCGCTGGGCAGTTGCCGGAAAATTGCTCGCAGGTGTCGTCGTAGTTTGGATCGTCTATCTGGGAGTTGGTACGGTCGTGGCCGTCCTGGCACCTCAGCACACCATGACGCTCGGACAGGATCGCTGCTTCGATGAGATGTGCTTCGCTGTTATGGGATGGAATCGGATGCCATCAACAAATGCGATGAGCGGTGCGGTGGATCCGGATAGATCGGTCTATTTCGTTGACGTTCGCATCTCCAATCGGTCGCGCGGCAGGGTGCAGCGGGAGATTGGCCGGAAGGGAGTTTTGATCGACCGATCCGGCCGGGTCTATGAGGTATCCGAGGCGGGCATGCGTCGGTTCTCGCCGGTGGGCGGCGCCCCTTACCCTGGGCTGGATGCTCAAGTTGGCCCAGGGCAAAGCCTGGAAACACGTCTAGTATTTGAGTTGCCAGAGGATGTGGATTATCCGGGATTCGCGCTGCGAAGCGGTCTGACTATTAATCCGGCACGCATCGTCATCGGCGACGAGGAGCACTTCTTGCACTGGCCTACCGTAGTGACGCTGGACTAACTGGATGATCTTCCGTCCCGGCTGACTGCATGCAGGCCTTAGTCCTTCTACAGTTTTCCCCGTACGGGACGATGATTACCGTATGAGAATCACATTCTCCGCAGACGAGCAGCTTATCCGGCGCGCGGGTGAGCGCGCTAAGGCAATGGGGACGACGCTGAACCAGTTGCTCCGAGAGTTTATCGAGAGGCTTGCAGCATGTGACCCGAACCCACACACCCTTCCTTCTAAATACCGACTCTCTCAGCGCCAGTCGCCGCCGAACGTGGGCTTGAAACCGTAAAGGTGCATGGCCGTACCTCCTGCCTACGATTCGCGGTAGAATGGAAGATGAAGTGAACCTCCACGAGCCCATCCCGGCCCTTCTCTAGCGGCGCCCGCCGCCGATACCTGTTCCTCGCCCATTTTCTCTATCACAACTTACTACTCCAAGAGCTGAAGGCCCGGAGGGCGTCATGATCGATCGTTTGGAACAGATGGAGCAGCGCTACAACGAACTGCAGGCGCAGTTCTCGCTGCCCGAGATCATCAACGACCACGAAAAATATCAGAAGACCGCCAAGTCTCTCCGCGAGATTGAGACGCCGGTCGTAAAATACCGCGAGTTGAAAGAGGTGCAGCAGGGGCTTGCGGATGCGCGCACGATGCTGGCCGAGAGCGATGCCGAAATCCGCGCGATGGCCGAGGAAGAGATTGCCGCGCTTGCTCCGCGGGAGACGGCCCTGGAAAAAGAGCTGAAGTTGATGCTGCTGCCGAAGGACAAGAACGACGAGAAGAACGTGATTCTGGAAATTCGCGCGGGCACGGGCGGCGACGAGGCATCGCTGTTCGCTGCGGAGATCTTCCGCATGTATACGCGCTTTGCCGAACAACACAAGTGGAAGATCGAATTGCTGTCGCTGTCGGAGTCCGGCGTGGGCGGATACAAAGAAGTGATTGCGATCATCGAAGGCGAGCGCGTCTATTCGCAGATGAAGTGGGAGAGCGGCGTGCATCGCGTGCAGCGCGTTCCCGCTACGGAGACGCAGGGCCGCGTGCACACATCGGCGGTGACGGTGGCTGTGCTGCCCGAGGCCGAGGATGTGGACATCAAGATTGAGGCCAAGGATATCCGGATTGACACTTTCTGCTCGTCGGGGCCAGGCGGGCAGTCAGTGAATACGACCTACTCAGCCGTGCGCATAACGCACATTCCAACCAACACCGTCGTGAGTTGCCAGGACGAAAAGTCGCAGATCAAGAACCGCGAGAAGGGCATGCGCGTGTTGCGCTCGCGTCTTTACGAGCAGGAGATGGAGAAGCAGAATGCCGAACTGGCCAAGGAGCGCAAACAGCAGGTGGGCACGGGCGACCGAAGCGAGAAGATCCGCACTTACAATTTTCCGCAGAACCGGCTGACCGACCACCGCATCGGACTTACGCTGCACCAGCTCGACCTGGTGATGGAGGGCCGCTTGCAGCCGATAGTGGATGCGCTGATTGCGCACTACCAGGCCGAACAGTTGAAGGCTGAGATCCAGGCGGCGTGACGTTGTGACTCTTCAGAACTGGATCCAGAACGGCGAAGCGCGTCTGCGCACCGGACCGCATCCAGAACGCGCCCGCCGCGACGCAGAGACGCTGGTATTACACCTGGTTCAACGCGATCGAGCCTTCCTGGTTGCAAACCCGATGGCAGAGCTTTCTGCGGAAGGGGCCGTCCGCTACTACGCGTTTCTTGAGCGGCGCCTGGCGGGCGAGCCGATTCAATACATCACCGGCGAGACGGAGTTTTACGGGCTGCCGTTTCACGTGAACCGCGATGTGCTCATTCCGCGGCCGGAGACGGAGCACCTGGTGGAAAAGGTCCTTGCGCTCGCGTCAAACTTTGGACATCCGCGCATTGTGGATGTAGGCACCGGCTCTGGCGCCATTGCTGTTGCGCTGGCTTGTAAGCTGACTGCTGCGCAGATTACAGCCGTCGATGTTTCGGCGCCGGCGTTGACGATTGCACGCAGCAACGCGGAGCGAAACGGAGTTGCGAGCCGTATTCGCTTTCTCGAGGGTAATCTGCTTGCGCCGATCGTGGGCGAGCAATTTGAGATTGTCGTCTCCAACCCTCCGTATGTGGCAGAGAGTGATCGCGGTTCTTTGTCGGTGGAGGTGCGCGACTACGAACCTGCGCTGGCTTTGTTTGCCGGCTGTGGTCTGGATGTTTATCGCCGCTTGATTCCTGACGCGCTGGCAGCGCTTGTCGCGGGCGGGTTCCTGGCACTTGAAATTGGCTATGGGCAGGACTCTGCGGTGGCTGACCTGCTTGCGGAGTCAGGTTTCGAGCAGACTGAATTCACTGCCGACCTCCGAGGGATTCTGCGCGTGGCCACGGCCCGGCGGCCATTGCAATAGAGCAACGCTCTTACGACGAGCGGCCTGTCTGGTTCAACTCCTTATAGAAACCCAGATCCTTGCCAGTAAGGGTTTTGGCAATATACTCAATCTGGCCAAAGTGGATGCCGAAGTGGTCCACCACATGGTAGACGGCGTCGAGTCCGCGCGCCTTGTAGCCCTGAATTTCGTAGGGCGCAAGCAGATCGTTTACCGTGAGCCGGTCCAGTACTTTTGCCGCTTCGTTCAGGGTGGCTTCCAGCCGCTGGAGGAGTTCGGTGGCCGTGAGGCCGCCCACGGCCGAGAACTCGGCGGGGCGATCGCGCTTGTCATCGTCGCGATTGAATGAGGTCAAGATCCACTGCGTGACATTGCCGTTCAAATGCAGAATCAGATTGCCGACGCTGTTCGAGGCTTCGTTCGGCCGCCACCAGATCTGATCGACGGTCAGGGGTTCCACACAAGCTTTCAGGCGCGGCCAATGCTCGTTGAAGAGAGTGTTGTGGGAAGAAGCCAAAAAGAGACCTGCAAGTTCCGTTTCGGTAGTTGCCATGGCCGAACAATCCTCCCAGCCGCAAATCCCAATTCCTTGTCTCGTCCGCTAAATGAGCTCGTAGCCGGCGAACCAGTAGCCGATTTCAAAGGCCGCAGTGTCTTCGGCGTCGGACCCGTGAATGGCGTTTTCCTGGATGGAGCTTGCAAACTGCTTGCGGATGGTTCCCTCTTCCGCGTTGGCGGGGTTGGTGGCGCCCATCAGTTTGCGCAGGTCGGCGATGGCGTTGTCTTTTTCAAGCACCATGAGGACCAGCGTGCCCGAAGACATGAACTCGCAGAGCGCATCGAAGAAGGGCTTTCCCTTGTGGACCGCGTAGAAGCCCTCGGCTTGCCGCTTGGAGATGGACTGTTGTTTGAGGGCGACGAAGCGGAATCCGGCCTTGTCGATTTCGCCGAGGACGGCGCCGGTGAAACCCTTGCTGACCGCGTCCGGCTTGACGATGCTGAAGGTGCGTTGGGGCACTGGACATGGCTCCTTGAGGGGAAATGATTTTCTAGATTCCATTGTAATTGTCGGCCGGTGCCTCACCCGGCGGGGCACGGAAATCTGCTAAAGTTTTCGCATGTTGCGATTTACCTTTGTTCGCTTCCCGATTTTCTTTGCCTTAACTGCCGTCCTCGCAGGTGCACCTGCATTGAGCCAGAATTCCGCGCCTGCCCCTGCGGCAACAGCATTCGATTTGCGGGTCTTCGATCCCCATCTGGTCGACAAAACCGTGGACCCCTGCGAGAACTTCTACCGCTATAGCTGCAACGGATGGTTCAAACGCAATCCGCTCCCCCCGGACCAGACCTCCTATGGCCGATTCACCGAACTGTTTGAGCTGAACCGGCTGCACCTGAGGCAAATCCTCGAAGAGGCAGCAACCCCGTCGCCTGCGCACACCGCCAATGAGCAGAAGATCGGCGACGAGTATGCAAGCTGCATGGACACGGCCACGGTCAACAAGCTCGGGATTGCGCCTCTACAGCCGGAGTTGGATCGCATTGCCGCGCTCAAGAACGTAGCGGATCTGCCTGCGCTGCTGGCGCACTTGCATGACATTGGCGTGAACGCTTTCTTCGCCATGGGATCGAACCAGGACTTTGCGGATTCGAGCCAGGTGATCAGCTTTTATAGCGCCGGTGGGCTGGGGTTGCCGGAGCGCGACTACTACACGCGCACGGACGCGAAGAGCGTGGAGCAGCGCCAGCAGTACGTGACGCATGTACACAACATCTTTGTTCTGGCGGGCGAGCCGGAGGCGCAGGCTGCCAAGGATGCAGACACGGTGATGGCAATAGAAACGCGGCTGGCCAAAGCGTCACTGACCATTACAGAAATGCGCGACCCGCAGAATCTGAATCATCCGACGGATGTCGCCAGCCTGTCGAAGGAGCTGACGCATTTTTCTCTGGCCGATTACGTGACCGCGGTGCACGCTCCAGCCGTGGGCAAAGCGAACGATATGGAGCCGAAGTTTTTCGCGGAGTTCAACGCGCTGGTAAGCGATACGCCGCCCGACCAGGTAAGGACCTATCTGCGCTGGCACCTGCTGCATGCCTATGCCGGAACCAGCCTGCCGGAGGCATTCGACCAAGAAACCTGGAACTTCTATTCTCATATTTTGAACGGCGCGGAAAAGCAGCAGGAGCGTTGGAAGCGCTGCACCAGCCGCGTGGATCGCGAGCTGGGCGAGGCGCTGGGGCAGGTTTACGTGGCCCGTTATTTTCCGCCGGAGGAAAAGCAGCAGGCCCTGACAATGACGCTGGCCATTGAGTGGGCCATGGACAAGGACATCGACGGCCTGGATTGGATGAGCGCCGGCACAAAATTGAAGGCGAAGGAAAAGCTGCACACGGTGATGAACAAGATCGGCTATCCGGACAAATGGCGCGATTACTCAAGCGTGCAGATTGTGCGCGGCGATGCATTGGGCAACCAGATGCGGGTTCACGAGTTCGACCAGGCGCGCGACCTGGCCAAGATCGGCAAACCGGTAGACAAGGGCGAGTGGCAGATGACGCCGCCTACAGTCAACGC
>Ga0181516_10002231_pt1 | contig 14024 bp, 10 predicted proteins | sample PEATcosm2014_Bin_25_FD_121104 | JGI IMG/M metagenome (GOLD analysis project Ga0181516, IMG submission 121104) | Peatland microbial communities from MTU Mesocosm Facility, Houghton, MI, USA - PEATcosm2014_Bin01_10_metaG | ecosystem: Environmental > Terrestrial > Soil > Wetlands > Peat | place... | reverse complement strand
CTGCCAGCCCCAGTTGTGCGGGAGCGAAACGGCCTGCCAGTCGGCGTCATTGTATCCCGGTTGCTGGGCGTCGGATACCTCGCCCTGTATGAAGCGCCAGCCGGAGTCAAGGCGGGTGTCTTCGCGCGGGGCGGCGTAGAGAACCCGGGTCGCGAGGGCGCAGAAACAAAGAAGCAGAAGACACCAGGTGCGCATAAGAATGAGTTGACCGAGACTAGGCCAGACTCGGCGGGCGTGTCACTTATTTTTTGCCTCCGAAGCGGCGAAGGCGGCGATGTAATTCCTCATGCCATGCTCGAGCATGGACAGTCCGTAGGCGTCGGCTTCGAGCATGGCATCATCAAGCTGCCAATGATCGTGGCGGATTCGGTAACACGCGATGATGGTTCCGGTCCGGTCGCAGCCATGCTCGCAATGCACGAAGACGGGGCCGGGGGAAGCTTCAATCAAACCAAGGACGTGGTCCACCTGTTCGTCGGTGGGGCGTCCCAGCCCGTTGAGGGGAAAGTTGGTGTAAACGATGCCGGCGGCGGCGGCTTTGCCAGCCTCACGCCGCCAGACTTCGTGGGGGGTGCGGAGGTCAATGATGGTTTTGACGCCGAGCAGCTTGAGGGTCTTGATGGCGGCGGAGCCGGGTTCGGCACCACGGTAGAGGTGGTCGTTGACCTTGCCGAAGTTGCCGATGTGATTGACCGTCGGCTGGCCGCGATCGCCGAAGACGCAGAGGACGATGCCCGCAAAAACCGCGAACGTGAGAAAGGAGGCCTTGAGGGAGCGACGGTTTGGCATGGTGGGCATTGGCTATTCCAAATAACTGAGTATGGGGTTGGCGGGCGGCGCGAGCTTTTGGACTTCGAGTTTGAACAAGGCCGGGGAGGCCGGGAACATGATGAGCCAGACGGCGGTCGAGCCGTCGGCGGAATAAAGTCGCAGCCAGGGCAGGATGGGCAGGCGGAATTCCCGCACGCAATGGATGTCCTGCCAGCGGATGAACCGGGGCAATCCCCAGGCGGAATGGGCGTGAACGCCTTCCGTCGTGAGCCGCACGGGGAGAAGCGCGCTGACGACTCCCGCGAAAATCACCGCAAGCGGAACGACAAACGCGGCGCCCAGGAGCAGGTCCGACCACTTGAAGCTGGTCCCATAACGGATAACGAAAATGCAGACGAGAAAGGGCAAACCAACGGCGAGATAGAACAGAAACAGGCGGGCTGCCGAGGGCCGGAATACTTTGCCGCCGGATTTGCCGGGGTTCGTCATGTTGATGGAAAATGGCTTGGCGGGTGCAGAGGCGTCAATCCAGAAATGCGGGGTATTCTCTCAACTCCACGGCCTAGGGCCCGCGCAAACAAAGCGGCCGGACAGGCACTTGACGGGGCCGGGCAGAAGTGCTCTATTAGCCGCGACAAGAAAACGAGAACATCAACTTATACCGGATTACCTTCTATCATCCCATGAAAACCACTCTGATTACCATTGCAATGGCCATGGCGCTGGCAGTCGCCACGCGCGCGGCGGACGTGACGGTCAAAATCAGCGATGTGCATATTTGCTGCAAGAGTTGCGTGAAGGGGGCGAACGCGGCGGTGGCGACCGTTGACGGCGCGAAGGCGGACGTGAGTGAAGACGACGGCACCGTGACCATCACCGGGCCGGACACGACCACGGTCCAAAAGGCTGCGGACGCGCTCGTGGCGGCGGGATTTTTCGGCACGAGCGGCGACCCGAGCATCAAGATCAGCTCCGACACCGGCGTGAAAGGTGCCAACGTGAAGACGATGACCATTACCGGCCTGCACCTGTGCTGCGGCAAATGCGTGAGCGCAGTCCACAAGACCGTTGCGGCGGTTCCGGGCGTGACCGGGGACACCGCCACGAAGGGCGCGAAGTCATTTGATGTGACCGGCGATTTCAATGACAAGGATGTGATGGACGCCCTGCAGAAGGCGGGCCTGACCGGCAAAGTGACGGACTGAGAGACGCGGCACATCGTTGAACCGTTGATTAGTTAAAAGGGAGGAATCGCCGCGTGGCAAACCCTCCCGAGGGACAAGCGTCTTTTTGGTGCGCTCGTTTTTGAGGAGCGCGCCGATTCATGGAGATTCAGTTTACATTTCGGGCTTTTCATTTTTAACTGGCGGGGATGAGCCTGACCTCCGCCCAAAAACAGGCCGTGGCCGCGCGCGGCAACGTGCTGGTGGTGGCGGGCGCCGGCACCGGGAAGACGCGGACGCTCGTGGAGCGTTGTCTGCATTGTTTGCTGGAGGAAACGCCGCCCGTTTCAATCGACGAGATTCTGATGGTGACGTTCACGGACGCCGCGGCCACGGAAATGCGGGAAAAAATCCGGGAAACATTGAACCGCAGAATCCGCGAACTGGAACAACCGCGCGATTCCGCCAATCCGGCCGCAACCACCGGGCCCGCCCCGCATGATCGGCGGAGCGCGGGCTGGCTGATCGAACAACTGGCGTTGTTCGAGACGGCGAACATCGGGACGTTGCACAGCTTCTGCCTGAAGCTGCTGCGCCAGCATTTTTATGAACTGGAGCTTGACCCGCAACTGGCGGTGATGGCGGAGGAAGAGGCGCGGCTGCTCGCCGATGACACGTTGGGCGAAATCCTGCAGGAGCACTACGCCGGCAAAACGGAATCCGCGGCGGCGGTGCGGCAGTTGATTGAGATCCACGGCCGCGGCTGGGACCAGCCGGTGCGCGCCCTGGTGCTCCGCCTGCATCATTACACGCAAACGTTGCGTGACCCGGCGGCGTGGTTCGCCGCGCAACTGGCAATGTTCCAATCCCCCGCGCCCGTACAATGGCGCGTGTGGCTGGATGAGGGGTTGCGCGACTGGCGGAAGCAGTGGTTGCCCCGGCTCGAAGTTGAAGGCGGGAAAAACAAAATCGCCGCGCAATGCGCCGCCGTGTTGAGGGAGCTTCCGGACAAATCCATCCGCGAAAAAGCGGCGGAGGCGCTGGCGCAAATCCGCGCCGTGGAACTGGATTGTCCCCGCGGCAAAAAGGCCGCGTGGTGCAAACCGCTCGAGAGTTTCTTTGAGGAGGCGCGATTTTTGGAATCAGTGACGGAGCCCGGGGTCGAAAACGACCCGCTGGCGGAGGATTGGCAATGGGTGCGCGGGCAGATGAAGGCGCTGCTGGAGCTGGCGCAGGAGTTCACCGCCCGGTTCAGCGCCGCCAAGCGCGAGCTGGGCATGGTGGATTTTCACGACCTGGAACAGCACTCTTTGCGGTTGCTGTGGGACCGGGCCACCGGACAGCCGACGGAGATTGCCCGGCACTGGCGCGATCGGCTGCGGTTTGTGTTTGTGGACGAATACCAGGACATCAACGACGCGCAGGACGCCATCTTGAAAGCCCTGAGCCGCGACGGCGCGGCCGCCAACCGTTTTCTCGTGGGCGATGTGAAGCAGAGCATCTATGGATTCCGGCTGGCCGACCCGCGCATCTTCCAGCACTACGTCGAAAAATGGCGTGACGAACGCGGCACGACGATTCCGTTGGTGGACAATTTCCGCAGCCGGGAAGCGATTCTCAATTTCGTCAACGCTGTGTTTGGCACGTTGATGCGGCGGGAAACCGGCGGCGTGTCGTACGATGAAACGGCGCGGCTGCGGTTTGGCGACGCGGAGCATCGCGCCGTGCTGGGTCTGGCCCGGGATCCGTCGCCGCGGGTGGAATTGTGTTTGCGGCTGCGCGGAGGCGAGGCCCCGGGTGAAACGGCGCGCGCGGGCATCGAAGTGATGAACCTGGAGGAAGCGGGCAAGGAGGCGCGGCTGGTGGCGATCCGGTTGCGTGAATTAAAGAATTCGGGGCACGAAATCTGGGACGGAAATCTGGGGACGATGCGGGCGGTCGAATGGGGGGACATGGCGGTGTTGATGCGTTCACCGTCGGGGAAGGCGGAAAGCTTCGCCCGGGAATTTGCGCGCGCCGGCGTGCCGCTCGTCGTGGCGCGCAGCGGGTTTTATGACAGCGCGGAGGTTGCGGATTTGTTGAGCCTGCTGCAATTGCTCGACAATCCGTTGCAGGATCTGCCGGCGCTGGCGGTGTTGCGGTCGCCGCTGGTGGGAATGTCGCTGGACGAACTGGCCGCGATGCGGCTGGCGCAACCGGAGGGCCATATTTGGACGGCACTGCGGCGTTACCATGACGCAACTGGCGGCGATTCCGGCCGGCCGAAGGCGCACCGGTTCTTGAAAAACTTCGGGGCGTGGCGGCGGCTGGCGCGCCAAGTTTCGCTGTCGCGCTGCCTGGAGGCGGTGCTGGATGGCACGCATTACGCGGACTGGCTGCTGACGCAGCCCCGCGGCGAGCAGCGTCACGCCAACGTGCGGCGGCTGCTGGCGCTCGCGCAGCAGTTCGACCGTTTCCAGCGGCAGGGGTTGTTCCGGTTTCTGCGATTTGTCGAAGCGCAACGGGCGGCGGAAACCGGGCCGGAAGTCGCGGCCGTGTCCGGGGAGAACGCGGTTTCCCTGATGAGCATTCACCAAAGCAAGGGCCTGGAATTTCCGGTGGTGGCGGTGGCGGACCTGGGCAAGCCGTTCAATCTCTCGGATCTGCGCGCGGAAATCATCCTGGACGAGGAATACGGCATCTGTCCGCAGATCAAGCCGCCGCACAGCAGAAAGCGCTACCCCAGCCTGCCGTGGTGGCTAGCGCGGCGACGGCAGAAACAGAAATCGCTGGGCGAGGAGTTGCGGCTGCTTTATGTGGCGATGACCCGCGCGCGCGACACGCTGATACTTTCGGGGACGGCTTCCGCGAAAAAATTTGAAGGCGCGTGGCGCGAGGGCGGTGAACTGGACAACGCGGCGCTGCTGGGGGCCGGGAATTTCCTGGACTGGATTGCGGGTTGGGCCGCGGCCGCAGGCGCGTATCCGAGCCCGCCCGCGGGCGAGAACGCGCTGTGGCGCTGGACAATTTATGACGACCTCGACGAGCGCCTGGCTGACTCGGCGGCGCAGGCCGTGGTGGGCGGGCAACCAGACGAGCTCGTCATGGGGCCTGACAATGCCAATTGGCAAAAACTGCGCCAACGCCTGGCGTGGCAGTACCCCCAAGCCGCGGCGACGCAGCTTCCGGCCAAGACCTCGGTGACGGCGTTGCGTCACCGGCTGGCGGACGAAACTGAAGCGAAGGAGCTGTTCGAATCAGAAGTTCAACGGCCGAAACCGAAGGTTCAAGCGCGGTTAAGAAGCAACCCGGCGGGATTGTCCGCCACGGAGATTGGAACGGCGCACCACACCTTTTTGCAGCTCATGACGCTCGAAAAGGCTGGCGGTGTGGAGGAACTGCGGGAGGAAGGCCAACGGTTGCGAGCGGCGGGGGCGCTGTCCGAGGATGAATTTGTGTGCCTGGATTTTGACGCGTTCGAAGCATTCTGGCGGTCGGAGTTGGGCGGGCGCATCCGGTCGCAGGCAAAACACGTGCGGCGGGAATTGGAATTCACAGCGCGCTTTTCTCCGGTCGAGTTGGAGGAGGGCTTGAGCGTAAATGCAGAAGCGGCGGGGCGGTCGATGGCCGGCCGGGCAGCGGCAGGTGCCGCGAAGGATGAGTTCATTGTGGTGCAGGGCGCGGCGGACCTGGTGGTGTTGTTGCCGGAGGAAATCTGGCTGGTGGACTTCAAGACAGACCAGATCACGGCGTCGGAACTTGAGGGACGGATGAAGCTGTATGAGCTGCAATTGAAATTGTATGCGCGGGCATTGGGCAGGATTTACGGACGGCCGGTCACAGAAGCGTGGCTGCATTTTCTGGCGCTGGGGAAACCGGTCGAAGTGAAAATAACAACCCAGAACTAGAAAATGCGGATCCCGGAATCCAATGAGACTGGAGCCGCCCGCCGGTCAGAGCAGGTTTGGTTCTGCGTGCGGTTCCGTCGAACCGTTGGGAGCGGCGGTCCCGGTTTGGGAGCCCTCGCCGGGTTGATGTACCACGACCATGGCGGGGCGGATGAGGCGGCCCTGATAGGTAAAACCCGTGGCGAGGACATCACAGACTTGCGCGCCGACGGCGGGTTTTTCCTGGGATTCGGGCAAATGATGGAGCTGGGGATCGAAAACCTCGTTGAGGCCGGGAACGAGCGGGACCAGGCCCATGCGGCGGGCGACATCGCGGCAGGAATTCTGAAAGAGACCCATCTGGTCAATCAGCGCGCTTTGAGTGGAGCGCTCGGCGGCGCGGTACAAGGCGTACGTGTGGTCGAGCAGGCGGACGACGACGTGTATCCATTCGCTTTCCGCGCGGCGCAATTTCTCGACTTCGAGGCGGAGCGTGGCCTTTTCGCCGTCGTTGGCCTTTTGCAGAAACTCACGGAACGCAGCGGCCTCCGTGGATATTTTGGAGGCAATCTCCCGGGCGGCGGCGACGGAGTTGGCGGAATGTTCCTGAACGACCTGCCAGCGCGCGGTGGCGGCATTGATTTGCGCGGCGATCATTTCGAGGTTCTGGATTTCGGCAACGGTGGCAACGAGGCCGCTGCTTTCGACCAGCCTCGCGGCGGCGCGGTATTCGAGGACGAAGGGAACGACCGCCAGCACCGCGCCGGCGCCGGCGCCCAGCACGACCAGCAACGCCTGCCAGCCGCCCAGGGGCGACGCGCCGTGGTGCGCGCAGATGAAACATACGAGCCCCAGCAGGACGGCGTCACCGAGGAAGAACGGCCATTTGGGCAGCTTGAGTCCGGTCTGATTGCTCATAAGAAAGAGAGCTTAGACACAAACCGCCGCGGAGTTCAAGTTTATGCGGTCTTTGCGCTCGACTCGCACGGCGGGACTTACGAAAACTTGTCGCGTGCGCGCCTGCGTCATCTTTAATCCAACGGCGAGGGGGGAGAAGGCGAAACGGTTTCGCCGCCACCTCGACCTCATCGCCGCCGAATGCGCGCTGAAACAAACGGTCGCCGCCGGCGGGGCGCGGTCGCTGGCCTTGCAGGCCGTGCGGGAGGGTTTCAACATCGTGGTGGCCGCGGGCGGCGACGGGACGCTGAACGAGGTGTTGAACGGCATCGGCGATGCGCCCGACGGCTTCGAGCGGGTGCGGCTGGCGGTCCTGCCGCTGGGCACGGTGAACGTGTTCGCGCGCGAGCTGGGGCTGCCGATGGACCTGAAGCGTGGCTGGGAAATCATCCGCGCGGGAAAGGAAATGCGGATTGATCTGCCGTGCGTTGAATGCTTTGTGAACGGCTCGGCACAACGGCGTTACTTCGCCCAACTCGCGGGCGCCGGGCTGGACGCGCGGGCGATTGACCTGGTGAACTGGCAATTGAAGAAAAAAATCGGGCCGCTGGCTTATGTGTGGGCAGGGATCCTGGCCTTGGGCCAGCCGGCGTCGGCCATCACCGTCGCCAGCCGCGCGGACTCGGCCGTCGGCGAACTGGTCCTCGTGGGAAACGGACGATTGTACGGAGGGCAGTACCGATTGTTTCCGGGGGCCGACCTGCGTGACGGCCTGCTGGAGATTTGCGTCATCCCGAAGACCAATTGGCAGTCGCTCATCCAGTGCGGGGCGTCATTGCTGGCGCGGGGCGAATTGCCCGGCGGGGCGGCGAAAAGTTTCCGCAGCGAAACCTTTACGCTGACCAGCCCGGCGTCCACGCCGCTGGAAGTGGACGGCGAAAGCGTAGGTCATCTGCCGGCGACATTCTCCATCCAGCCGCAAAAGCTGCGGGTCATTATTCCCTGAAGACTCAGGCGGAGGGCCAAGAAATCCGGGGCTCCGATTCGGCGTTGCCGGCTTGCAGTTCGGCCTGCAGGCGTTTGATTACATTAACCAGTTCGTTGGTCTCCATGACCTTCGAATAAAAATGTTTGAGCCCCAGTTCCTCCACGCGGTGGCGGAATAATTCCGCCGAAGTGTCTGCGAGCACGGCGACCTTCAACGGCGGAAGCGTCTGGGTTTGCATCCACTCCAACACCTGGATGCCGGTCATCCGCGGCATCCGGACGTCCATGATGAGCAATTCCGGCATCGGATATTTTTCCCGGTCGGCGTATTCGCCGTAGCCCCAAAGATAGGCGATGACCTCGTCGCCATCCTGCACCTCCCCGACCACCTCCAGGAGCGGGGCGTGGCGCCGGATGATTTCCTTCAAAAAGAACCGGTCGGCTTCGTAATCGTCGGCGATCAAGACTTTATGCTTCTGCTTGACCATGATAAAAAGGTCGCCCCATTCAATTATTTGTCAAACGGGTTTTCCCGCCGTCCCGCCTCAAAGCAGCGAAAAAAGGATTAAAGCAATTTAATAAAACTGAAACGGCGGAGACGATGCCTGGCCCGACCGAGATTTCCATTGATGGCGCCGCAAGGTTTGCTATTCTGAAGGCATCTCAACATGCCCCAGGTTCCATATAACTTTATGACTTTTAAACACCCAGCAATCAACCGCTTGCCGGCCGGCGCGATGGCCCTGGCTGCTTCGATCTTCCTGTTCGCTTCGGCCCACGCCGGCTCGCTTAGCGAGTCGGAGATTGGTTTGCAGCTTTACAGCCTGCGGGCCCAATTTCAAACCGACCCGGCGGGAACCTTCGACAAGGTGAAAGCCTTTGGCGTCCAGAACGTCGAACTGGCGGGGACGTATCAACTGAGCCCGGCACAGTTCAAGCAGCAGCTCGACGCCCACGGGTTGACGGCCTTCAGCGGGCATTTTCCCTACGAGCGCCTGCGCACGGACGTGGAAGGCGTGGCCCGCGACGCGAACACTCTCGGCCTGAAATATGTCGGCTGCGCGTGGATTCCGCACAATGGCGACTTCGATGAGAAGACCTGCCGCGCGGCCGTTGCGGTCTTCAACCAGGCCGGCGAGGCGCTGGCGAAGCACGGCCTGAAATTCTTCTATCACGCCCACGGCTACGAGTTTCAACCTTACCAGGATGGGACGCTGTTCGACTTGTTGATGAGCGGAACCGACCCGAAGTTTGTGAATTATCAGATGGACGTTTTCTGGATCGTGCATGCGGGGCAGGACCCGGTGAAACTGCTGCAAAAATACGGCGGCCGCTGGCAGTTGCTGCATCTCAAGGGCATGCGGGACAGCACGCCCACCGGCCTGCTCACCGGCCACAGCGACGTGACCAACGACGTGGCAGTCGGCGAGGGCAAGATCAATTATGTGCCCGTGCTGCGGGCGGCGAAGGAAATTGGCGTGAAATATTACATCATCGAGGACGAATCACCGTCGTCCGAAGAGCAGATTCCCCGGAGCCTGAATTATCTGAAGACGGTCAAGTGGTGAGCATGCCCAGGTTTTGAAACGCCCTCGGTCGCGCCTTTAGCGGGCGCTGATGCATTGGCAATGGGCCATGCTTGCAGGGCGTTTCGGAGGAAGAGCGCGCTTGATCAACCTTCTGAGCAAGCGCGGACTCCGTGCAAGGGTCCGGTTGGAGGCGCTAAAATTGGCCGTCAGGATTGAAGATTCCTCGTGGGGCACTTCGGCGCAAACGCTCTTCTCCGATTTCGAGGCAGGCGCCGTTATTGCTTGTCAAACCGGCACATGACCTGTTTGCGTAGTGAGCAAAATCGCAATGCAGTTGAATACATGAACTCGCCCACGGAGATCGTGCGGCCGGATTGGACCTGCTTGAAATTCGTGCGGCAACGGGTTGCGGCGATCAAGCGGCGGGCCCGAATTTTATTTCGTGCATTGTCCTGGCTTTTTTTTGCGGCGGTCTGGCTTCTGGCCGCGCCGCTCCCGCTCCGGGCACAAAATCCGGTCACGGAACTGAACTTCGCGGACTTTAACAATCAGGGCGCATTCAATAATTTTTCCGGCGACAGCGGCACCTTCGCGGCCGGGGAGGCCGCCATCAAAATTTCAGTCGACACGGGAGTCTTTCACGGCACAAACGGCGCGTCACTGCGGATTGACTACTCCGTGCCGCTGGGCTTTTGCGGCGTTTGGAATTCACTGATCGGCAAGGACGAATTTCACAATCAAGCGCTCAACTTCACCAATCTTTATGATGGGCTGCGCAACAGTTCAGGCAACCCTTCGCGGGTTGAAGACGTTCACGTTACGAACTTCAGCTTTTGGGCCAGGGGAAACGGGGAGGGCGATTTCAATCATACCGTGAAGGTCGAGTTTAAAAGCGAGAACGGCCTGGTCGGCAGCAAGGAGTTTTCCATTTCCAATCAAACCAACTGGATCCGCCATGATTTTCCAATCAGCGAACTCGGAACCAACGATCTCGGGCGGATGAAGGAGGTCCTCTTTGTCATTGAGGACTCGCACAATGCCGGGCGCACGAACTATTTCTTTTTGGATGACCTGGCCTTCACGACAGACGAAGCGCCCTGTGAAGCGGCGCATTTGAGCGACGACGCGATGCTGGACCTGGTTTCCCAGCGCGCGTTCGCCTATTTCTGGAGGTTCAGCGACGACCAGGGCTTCGCCCTGGACCGATCCAGCTTTTCCGACGAAGTCAGCGTGGGTGCGATCGGGTTTCAACTGGCCGCGTATTGCATCGGCCACCAGCGCGGTTGGGCGGACAAAGCAGAACTGGAAAACCGGGTGGTCCGCATTTTGCAGAATCTGAACGGCCTGCCCATGGGGCCGGAGCCCGGAACCAGCCGGGCCGGTTACCGCGGTTTCTATTATCATTTTCTCACGGCCGACATCGGCACGCGCAAGGACGAAGGGGTGGAGCTCTCCCCCTACGACACGATGTTGCTGATGAGCGGCGTGCTGACCTGCCGGGAGTACTTTGCCTCGAACGTGAAAATCCAAGTGCTGAGCCGCCAGTTGTTTGACCGGGTCGAATGGAACTGGCTGGTCGATCGTGCTCCGGGACCGAATTCGAAGCGGTTCTTTCTTGCCTGGAAGCCCGGCCCGGCCAAAGCCGGAACCTTTCTCGGCCACGTGGATGGCCAGACGGATGAAGCGCTCATGATGGATGTGCTGGCGCTGGGCTCGAAGACTTATCCGGTCAAGTTTGAAACGTATCTCGCGCGCAACCGTGTCGCCGGCTGCTACCCGCCGGCGAGCCAGAACCAAATTCTGGCCTCGTGGGAGGGCTCGATGTTCAACTATTTCTTTGCCAGTTGCTGGATTGATTTCCGCCGCCGCGGCCCGGACCGTCACCCCTCCGACCCCCGTAACCTCTGGGAAAACGACCGGTTCGCCATCATGGCCAACCGCCAGTTTTGCATCGATCACGCCGGCGCCAGCCCGGGCGGATCGAATGATTCTTATGCCACTTACGGCGAAAATGCCTGGGGACTGACCGCCTGCGACAATCTCGTTCCTCCCGGGTACCCAACGTCCAGCGAATACTGGCCTTTCGGCGCGTTGCCGACGGAGGAGAATATCCGGTTGGGCATCCGGCCGCTTCACGCCGGGACGATTGCCGTGTACGGCGCGGCCAGTTCGGTCAATTTCCTCCCCCGGGCGGCCATTGCCGCGCTCCGGCGTGATTTTGAAATTCCGAATTTGTGGAGCCCGCTCTTCGGTTTCGGCGACGCTTACAGCCTTGACCCGCATTATGTCGAGCATGTTTACGACAAAATCGGAAATCCACGGATTCGCTTTGCAGATTTTCTGAACGGGCCATGGATCAACAACGTGTCGGTGGGGGTGAATGTGGGGCCGATGCTGCTGGCCATTGAGAATTATCGCAGCGGCATGATCTGGAATCTTACCGCGAAAAATCCTGAATTCAGGGCGGGGATGGACCGTATTTTTAGCGCCGGCGTGGCCGGCAAGGCGGGCGCTTTGAATCCCTGACGGGCGTCAGCTCGTTTGAAGAAATGGGGCAACGACACTCCCATGACGCGGCGAATATATCCTGGTGCAGCCTGGAGAAAAAATATTCGACGCGGCAATGCTGATCCAGCAGCCCTTGTTTTCCGACACCATCAAAACAAGAAACACGGTCAAATTCGGCTGTGTGCCTGGTAACTTTCGGTGATAACTCCGAGTGCGAATCTCGCAAGCAGTTGATTATAAGAATGGTGGGTTGGCAGGGACTCGAACCCTGGACCAATGCCTTAAAAGGGCACTGCTCTACCAACTGAGCTACCAACCCATCCTATTGCCGCAGAGCAGCTTTTGAGGATAAACCAATGATTCCAACCACCGACTTGTAACCGCGACTTGCAACCCGATCAATTTGTGCTATGTTTCCGTATGAAGATGACGGAACAAAGCACAGCGAAGCCGGTTGCACAACCGGTCTTTCACAAGGTCGCAGAGAACCTGTATAGGCTCGAATCATCAGGCGGGTACTATGCCTTACTCAAGCGCGGAGGCAAGCAGTTTCGCCGGTCCCTCAAGACAAAGGACAGAAAACTGGCCGACCGCCGACTTGGTGAGTTACGTGCGAAGGTGGGTTGCTTGCAAATCTCGCCAGATGCAAAATTGAACTTTGAGCAGGCTGCTAAATTCTGGCTGGAAACCAACAAGCACGCTCTCAGTTCCAGCACCATCAAACGCCGGGAAATGTACATCAAGGGACTCGTCCCCTATTTTCAGGATTCACCCGTTCGTAACATCACGGAGCAGGATTGCGACCGCTGGGTCACGGATAGGGGGACAGTCTTGGCACCCGAAACCTTCGTCCACGAGTTGGACGTGTTGAAAGCCGTTTTTGATTTCGCCTTGGATCGGGGGCTGATTCTCTCCAACCCCGCCAAACATATCAAACGCCGGAAGGTGGTTTCCAAGCAAATCACCGTTCCGAGTCTCGATCAGTTCAAGCAGCTTATCACTACGATTCGCCTTTCAGACGGCAGGAAGGACAGCCAGGACAAGGCGAAAGACGGGGCTGATTTGGTTGAATTTCTTGGATACTCTGGGGCTCGTATCGGGGAAGTCATCGGCGGGGCGGATGCAAACGAGAAACGCCCTCTGGTTTGGACCGATGCCAATTTTGAACGTGGCACGCTTTTTCTGCCAGGCACCAAGACCGAAGCTGCTCCCCGCACCATTCCAATGTCAGAGAAACTGCGCGAGCTTTTGGCGCGCTTGAAGCAGGAGAAAACTCCGCAGCCGAATGACCGGATTGTCCCGATTAAGAGCGCCCGCAAATGCTTGCAGACCGCGTGCAAGAAATTGGGGCTGCCGCAGTTCACCCATCACGACTTCCGGCATTTCTTTGCCACGACCTGTATTGAATCGGGTGTGGACATCCCAACAGTGAGCCGCTGGCTTGGACACAAGGATGGCGGCGCGCTGGCCATGAAACGCTACGGCCATCTGCGGCAGGAACACAGCTTTGCGATGATTAAACGGGTGAGTTTCGATAAGCCTGCCAACATAGTTCTCCTACCTAAACCGACGGATGCAGAAGCGGCGGTAAAGACGACGCCCGTTAACGACCGACGCGCCATTGCCAAAGTGAAGGCCAAATACGGCTATCCGTGGTGGGCATCAGAGAATCCCCTGGAAATGTTTTGGGGCCAACTCAACGAGGAAACCTTGATTGTGCCGACCGAAAAACTTCTTGAGATTGCCAAACAGACAATGGGCCGCGAGGTGTTCAAGCAGGAACTTGCCGACCGGCAGGCCCTCATGGACGAGCTTACTGAAAGAGTGTCGGAGGCGACGCTGCGTGAAGCTGCCGCCAAGATTGCGGCGCGGAGACAGGACAGCCCGGACCAAAAGCAGGAAGCGGCCAACTGAATCAGCCGCTTCCCTTGATTGCTTCCGAGGTTTCCCGTAAGAAGCGGTCAAGGTCATCCCTGGAGTAAATCGGGTGACGCAAGGCCCGCGACGGGTGGAGTAGGCCACGCTTCGTCAATCGGTCAATCGTGATTTTGGCGACCCCCAAGTAAAAGGCTGCTTCGGCGCGCTTGAATCCTTTCTTCTCAACCGATGGTTTAGAGCGGTTTAAATGAAACTGTAGCCACATGAGGCGAACCAGTTGATGGCGTCCTGAGGTGTGATTTTTTGCAGTGCTTCGGCGATGGCGGCGACCAAAGTCTCCAAGGTTCTGGCTTCGGCTCCCCGCAGCAGCGTTTTGACCTTGCTCCACATCTTTTCGATGGGGTTGAGGTCCGGGGAGTAGGCCG
>Ga0181516_10002230_pt1 | contig 14024 bp, 12 predicted proteins | sample PEATcosm2014_Bin_25_FD_121104 | JGI IMG/M metagenome (GOLD analysis project Ga0181516, IMG submission 121104) | Peatland microbial communities from MTU Mesocosm Facility, Houghton, MI, USA - PEATcosm2014_Bin01_10_metaG | ecosystem: Environmental > Terrestrial > Soil > Wetlands > Peat | place... | reverse complement strand
GCACGCACCGACGCGCGCGGCAGCGGCCGGCAGGCAGTAAGCACCGCTTGGCAGGTCAGGCGGTGATCAATATTGAGGTCGCCGCCATGATGGGTATAGACAATCGTGGGGGCGATAGCCGCAATGCACTCCTCGATGCTTTTCACAATATCGAGCAACGGTATTTCATCCATCCGGTTATCGGGATAGCCGGCAAAGCGCGGCTTCTCCGCGCCGATTACATGCGCCGCCTCGCGCGCAGCCTGCATCCGACCCGCGACCGCGGTGGCCAAGTCCACGGCCCCATTGGCTGCAGCGCGTGCAGTTTCGCCATCGGCGAGAATGAGGATATGCACCCTGTCGCCCTGTGCGACGTGGCCGATCAATGTACCGCCTACGCCCAGCACTTCATCGTCGGGATGCGCTGCGACCACCAGAACACGCTCAGCCATGAATGGTCTCTCTAGGGCCGCTGTCGAACAGAGCGCATCTGCATAAATGCCTCGACCGCAGGTAGGCCCACCGACGCGCCACGGCTGCGCGCGCGATGTTCGATAGCGGCTTGCGAACGCGCATGCGGCCACGGTCTCGTTTCGGTGGTGAGACGCCCATACGCGGCGAGTTTCGTCGAAAGCGTCGTGCTGATATCCATGAAGAGATTAGGCTCGAACTGCCGTCCGCCCATGCTGCAATTCCATTCCGTTGAAGATAGCACCTCGAACGCGACGAGTTCGATAAGGTTGTCGCCGGGTTGCGGCCGGAAAGCGGTAACAACAGCGCGACAGGTAATGCGCTCGTCGAGACCGAGATCGAAAGGAGAATTCGTATAGACACGGGTCGGCTGGAAGTCGGCTTTCTCCGTCTCGATCGTCTTGACGATGTCAAGGAAAGGCTTCCGGTCAAAACGATTATCCGGTAGCCGGCTGAACCGCACGCTCTCGAGCCCAAGTAAGTCCAGGGCATCGCGCCCTTGGGCTTCGAACGCATCGATATCAAGCGCCTCCAGGCCTTTTTCATGCGATTTTATGCGCGACGTCCAACCTTCGCCCAACACCAGCACACGTACCGCGTCTCCACACGAGACATGCAACGCGAGAGTGCCGCCGCAGCCGAGAACTTCGTCGCCGATATGAGCGCTGACCACAAGAATCCGCTGCGCCATGCTCTGCGTTCACCCTTCGCTTCAAAATCCTAGCGCGTCAGCGACGCGGCCTTGTCCCAATCCGTCGACGAGATCGCGAGCCGTGGCCGCAAGCCTATTTCGCACGCCAACAGGTTGGACATCGCGCCACGCAACCGCAAAGTCATCGTCGCTGAAGCCGTCGGTGGCATCAAGCGTCAAAGCGGCGCCGCTACGCCGAAGCGTCGCCGCGACCTCCCGCTGGTTCTTGACTGTCTGCACCGCAATAAGAGGCCGGCCAAGGCAGCACGCCTCCCAACAACTTGTGCCGGACGAAGAGACCACCACGTCGGCCCGAGCCATTAGCGGGCACAAGTTCTCCGTGCCGACGTGATAGTAAATGGCCGGACGCAGGGACGTGCCACATCGCGACTGTGCATGATAAGGACCCACGACGACGTCAATCCGTTTGATGTCCGCCGGGCTGTCCTCGAGGCAGCGTAGCACGTGCGGCGTCATTCCCCGCAGGTCTGAGCCGCCAAACGACACAAGCACACCGCTAATCGCATCGGCCGCATCACCGTTTGCCCGAGCCGCCCGAAATGCATCCGCAATCAGCGCAAACTGCGGACCAAGCAGCAGAGTAGCACCGGGGGCCCTATCAACGTAGAGCGTCGAATCCTGGACATTCTGGTTGAGGACGATATCCGCAATGAGAGACTTGTCACTGATGTCGTCGATGACGAGTGTGGGTCGCTTCACCTCCCTGAGTTTCCCCAGCAATGCAGAACCGGCAAATCCATACCCATCAATCACCGTCCATCGCGGATTGTGCTCATCGCTCAATGCCAGCACGGTTTCTGCTGCCACATCGACATCATCGGGAGCCGCAATAACCGCCGTGCCGCCGGGCCAAGGCCAGCGGTGCGTCAGCGCGGCATCGCCTCTAAGAACGAGCGCCATTGTCCGGCCGCGCCGGTGCAATTCGTTGGCGAGGCAGCGACACCGCATGTAATGGCCAAGTCCAAAAACAGCACCGGCTTCGATTGCGAACAGCACGTCCATCAGCGCCGCACTGCCCTGGAAGCGTGTGGTCGTAAGCGTGCGGCACCTTCGCGAGCGATTGCACGTTCCCGTCGCCAAAATTCCCGGCACATACCCTTCAGCCGCACTAATCCCGGTAGCGGATCGCGCCAGGAGAAGAAGGCATCAGCAGCCACGCCGCGCATATCCCTGAGCCACCCGAACCATCCGCGGTGGGCTTCCGGCCAACCCATCAAGCGATAGCCGCGCACGCAGTAGTAGAAATCCTCGGGTAGGTTTACCCACTTGCGTCCGAAGTGCGTGATCGAATGCGGTACGACGGGCTCGCCAAGTGTCTGCCGATAGGCGACGAGGACTAAATTGGCGCCGCAGACCTGAGCGAGCCGCTCCGGCCAATCGCCCGGCCGCGGATTGAGTTCGATCAATTTGTAGCTGCCCTGTGGCGTACGCTTGAATTCGGTCAGCGAGATGCCGCGGTATCGAAGGATGCGCAAGAACTCGCGGCCGATACGATCGAGACCATCGTCGGCGATACTTTCGGCGAGCCGGCATGTGCCGAAATCGGGCGGGAATTGATGTAGCTTGCGGCCGGTCGACGACGCAATCACCTCGCCGTCGTCATTGGAATAGGCCGCGTAGGTCACGAGCAATTCCTCGCCACCAGGGATAAATTCCTGAACCACAAACTCGATGCCGGCGGCAAAGACTTCCGCCGCGAACGCGCGCAGCGGTTCGAAGCTTTCAAATCGCTTTGCCTTCACGCCGAAGCGCTGCCGGAAAGCGGTCGAATATGTCGGCTTAATGATGCAAGGAAATGAAATCTCGGAGCGCAGGCGATCGATGTCGCCGAGCGAGCCGGGAAACCAAGTCGCCGGGCAACCGCTCCATTTGAGCTCCTGTAAGCGCCGATACATGAGACCTTTGTCGACGATGCCCTCAACGATTGACCACGGCGATAACGGCAATCGATAGACGGTCTCCCAGCGATCCTGGTGGCGCAATGACATGAACAGATCCTCATCGTCGACGAGGAAGAGTACCGGCCTCTGGTCGAATCGCGAACCAAGGTCCAGCATCCACGACTCGAATGTCGCCGCATCGCGATAAAGATCCGGCAGCAACATTGGGACGACGAAGCGCGAATAGAGTCCTGCAGCCTGCGGTTTGAAATCGAGCGCCAGGATGGGAATTTGCTCATCCTCCAACGCACGAATGATGCTCATCGCTACGGCGTGCGATGACGGGAACACCACGACCGCCGGCACTTTGGAACGTAGCACGCGCGCAACTGCCGGATGCTGCGCGGCGTCCATGATCGAGGCAAAAGCAACGGGCAAAACCATCAGAATTCAAATCGATTTGAATGCGTCCCAGGTGATCGCTTCGCCGGCAGCCAGCCGGCGCGTGAGGCGAAGCCCGATTACCGCGTCCAACTCTCGGGGATGGAGGCCGTCGTTAGGTCGAACAATGGCGATATTATCGCACGTCAGCACGGAGTCGGCCGCAAGATCCTGCGCAGCATGGAGACTGCGCCAATAGCTCATCGTATTCGCGGCCTCAATCTCGGTGACAATCTTGTGCCCGTCGCCAAGCGCCTGCTCAACGGTGCGTATACTTTGACCCATCGCAATGAAAGATTTCGGCTCCAACGCGTAATGATGATCGGGCCCGGACCGGTCGCGATCCAAAGTGACGTGCTTCTCGATGACGCGGGCGCCTAGCGTTACGGCAGCGACCGCGGTACCGATGTCGAGACTGTGGTCGGAGAAGCCGACCGGATAGGGGAAAGTAGCGGCGAGAGTCTGGATCGCGCGAAGATTAAGGAGTTTCGGCTCAGCGGGATAAACGCTGACGCAGTGCAGGAGCGCGAGTTGCTCGTTGCCGACGGACGTCGCGGCACGAATCGCCTCATCGATCTCGCCCATTCCCGCCATGCCCGCAGACATAATTACCGGCTTGCCAAAGCTTGCCGTCTTGGCGATGAGCGGCAGATGAGTGAGATTGGGTGAACCTATTTTGTAAAGCTCGACGCCGATCGCCTCCATCCATCCCAAGGTAACGTCGTTACTGGCGGTGGAGAAAAACACCAAGCCGCGCTCTTCCGCCGCCTCTTTCAGACGTGGGTACCAAGCGCGCGGCATTTCCAGGCGTTTGAGAAGCCCATAATTGGGGTTCGCCGGCGTTACCAGATGATCGGCCAGGAAGCTTTGGAATTTGACAGCATCAGCATATGCCTCGCGAGCGATGTCCATAAGGCGCAGCGCTGTGTCAAAATCGCCATCATGATTCGAACCGATCTCTGCCACGACGAAGCAACGATGTGGATCGGCGATACGGGAGAAGAGCGCGCTCGGCATAACGTTCAATCCAAATGGCAATGGAAGGTGAGTAAGGTTTCACGAATTTCGAAACCCGCATTGCGATAACTGCGGCCGGCGGCCGTGGCAGATGGCCAAGTGGAGGCCTCCAATAGGCTCGCGCCATGCGACAGTGCCCAGTTTTTCGCCGCGGCAAGAAGTAGTGCACCGTAGCCGCGCCCTCGGAAAGATCGCGCGACGGCAAACAGCTCTATGAGCACCACGCACTTACCGACCATCGCATCGACAGTGGGATCACGGCGCATCGCGATCAAACCGGCAATCGTATCGCGGTCAAGCGCAACAAGAATCGTGCTCCCGGCATTCGTAATAGACCCATCAACGTAATTATCGAGCCACCCGGTATAAACCTCGCCGGCTTTAGCCCGATCGAACCGTTCGTCTGCAAAAAAGCGACTATAGGAAAAAGATTCCGCCGCGATCCGCCGCATTTCCGGCAAGTCACGTTCGACGAATGGCCGGATATTATCTGCCGCCGCTAATTTTAATGGCGCGGTGAGTGTCAGCATTACGTCGACAAGCCGGAAACCTTGCTCTTCGAACAATATCGCCTCGTCTGCGCGGGCGGCTACCATGCGGCGTGACACGAATCGAATCCCATTCGCGCGGCACCATTTCATGCCCGCATCGACAAGCGGTCTAAGCACCGCACGGCGTTCGACGAGGGACAGCCGCGAAGCGACGCAGACCGGTGCGAAGCGGGCACAGGGAAAGCCGAAATGTCGGCTGTCCCACGCCAAAGGTTCGATCCCCAGCGCCGCACTTTCGGCGCTCACCATTGCACCAGAACCTTTCGATCGTTCCAATGCATCGGCGAAAAACTTCACACGTTCGTCGGGGAGCGGCGAAAAATAATCGCGAACCCATTCGGGCAACGCTTCGGCCAACCAAGCCGGCGCGACGTGCGTCATATGAGGTCTTCAATCCATTCCATCCGGATGTCCCCCGCCTTCGCAGCGCCGCTAATGTTAAGCAACACCCGCTCGCCACGTGCGATATAGCCTTGTCTAACACCCTTGCAGACGCCGGCGAGCGCCGTCGCCGGCTCCAGGCCGCATAGAACCCCGGTGCTGCGGTAGCGGTCACGGTAGTAGTCGTCGAGATAGAGTAGCCGCAGCCCCTCATGAATCTCGCCATCGGATACGTCTTCAAACCGTCCACCGACTTCGTCCACAATTTGCTTCAAAATCGGGTAACTGTCCGCGGGCCGCCGCGTTCGCAGGACGCGCACATAAGGCGAGGGCTCAACGGTTTGGGGCACGTAACGCTCCTCAAGCGTCGCGGCGTCTGCGCGCCAAGCATAGACCATGGGCGCGCAGATCGTGGCTTGTACACCGAGGATGCGCGGGCACTCGGTGCGCCGCCCGAGATCGCGATAAGCCTTATGCAGACTATAAACGCCAATGCCGCCCGCGACCGGCTGCACATACCAGTCCGCCTTGCGATCCCACGCGAGCGCGAGTTCAAGTCCAAACAGTTTTAGTCCCTCGCGACGCGCGTAGTTGGTGAAGCCACCCTCGACCACAATGCCCATCTGCGCCGCTAATTGCTTTGCGTGGGCGACACATTCGTCGTTGCTGCCGTCGAACAGATGCACGCGAACGAAATCGGGATCAAAAAATTGCCGGTACGTCGCAAGGCGTCGTTCGGAGGCGCGTGGCACGACAAGGTGGAGCTGTGGCCCGCGCATCATCGAAGCGGATCGCGCCAGCGAGGTGCCGGTATTTCCCGATGAGAAGGCGAACAGCGCCGGAACCTTGTTACGCAACAGGCGATAGATCGAGACGAACCCCTCGCGGTCCTTCCACGTGCCCGACGGCATGCAGGTCTCGTCTTTATAATAGAGCTCGATGCCAAGCTTCTCGGAAGTTCGTTCGGCGAAGATACAAGGCGTTTCGTCGAGATTCTCAAATCGCGCGATATCCTCATGCACAGGGTCGTACGGCATCACCGGATGATACTTAAAGATGGATGAGAATCGCCGATCGACCGGATCTGTCGCTGCCGATGCAAACGCAACCTCGATGAATCCGCCACAAGCGGGACAGCCGACGTAATACTGATCTTCTACGTGCTGCCAGCCGCAGTCGCGGCAGACGAGAGTCCACTCAGCCACGGGTTTGTGCCTTGTCGAGACTTACGAGCTTTGACGAATCGTAACCTGTGGTCTGGAACCAGCCGACGCGGTGATGCGGCAAACGCGCAGCGGCCTCAGCCGCGCACGCGGCCTCGTCGAGCGACGGGTCATCAGCGAACAGAACGCCGAGATATGTCCCGCTATGCGTATTGAGCACGCCAAGCGCACCGAGCGAACGCGCCAAGTCTTCAACTTGCTCAAACTCCCGTTTGGGATTGATCGTCTGCCAAAGCCGACCGCTTTCCGTGGCGATCATCGCCACCGTATTCAACTCCCGCTGCTCGAGCGCTGCCGAAATGTCTTTGAGCAGATGCTGATAACGCTCCTGCTGTCCGGCAGTGAAAGTTATCGGCCGCGTATTGAAAACGACGGTGTCGAATGTGCCGCCTGCGTCCAGGCCCAAGATGCGGAACGGCGGCACGTAAGAAAAATTGGCAATCAGACGCCCCTCCGTATGGAGATAGGCGCTGGTATTATCGAAATGCAGGCCGTCATTGGGCTCAATCTCAGAAAGCATGCGGCTCACATAGTCGTTCTTTAACTTGATAGAGAGAACGCTCGCGAGAGCCCGAATACCGGCGACCATGTCAGCGGTGGAGGAGCTTAGACCCTTGCCTACTGGGATATCGGAGTCGATCTCGAACAGGAAATCGTCCCGCCGTCCGAGGTCGGCAAGGAAATTTCGAAGCCCTTTGTAGGTTTTAGGCCAGTGCTGGTGCGAGCGCACCATCGCCTCTTCCTTTTCAGGCGCATAATGCGGCTCCGCCAGATTCAGACGCACAATCGAGCGGTTGCGAATACGGCAATTGACCAGAAATTTGTGGCCATTCGGCAGCACACCCTGCAGCAGTTCGCCAAAGCTGCCGCAACATTCTCCAACACCGGTGTAATCCATATTAGTCAAAGCCGTCACGATCAGCGGACACGAAAGATCGGTTCTATCGCCGGAATACCCAGATTCTGCTCGAGGTTTCCCTCTGCGAGTTTTTCGGCAACCGTCGCCAAGACTGAATCGTAAGCGGCCAAAACGTGGGCAATCTCATTCGGGCCGTGTGCATAAGACACATTGTGACTGCCAAGGATCAACACGCCGCGGCGAATCATTTCGCGGATGAAGAGCGTGCGGAGCGCCTCCTTCCGGGCCCGCTTCTGGTCCGAGAATTGCAGAAGCATCCAGGATGGATGGCCTTTGATCGACAACACGCCTTCGAGCCCATAGCGTGCGATACCGGCGCGCACGCCATTTGCCAGCGTTTCGCCCGTTCGCGCGAGCGTCTCGATCACCGGTTCGCGGCGCATCTTGTCGATCACCGCGATAGCGGCTGCGAGCGAGAGCGCCTCACCGCCAAAGGTGCCGGAGAAGAACACCTCTTCCATTTCACGCATGATCTCGGCACGGCCCACCACCGCAGAGATGGCCATGCCATTTCCCATCGCCTTACCGAAAGCGGCAAGATCTGGCGTGACTCCGAAGACACTTTGCGCGCCGCCCAGCGCAAAGCGGAACCCAGTAATGACTTCGTCGAACACCAACAACGTACCGTGACGGTGAGCCAAATCCCGAAGTTTAGACAGATAATCGGGTGCCGGCATCACAGACGTCATCGGTTCGATAATAACCGCCGCAAAGCCTTCGTTGTTCTCGGCCATCAGCTTCTCGATTGCGCCTAGATCGTTATAAGGCACGAGGCTAGTCAGCGACCGCACGTCTTGCGGCTCGCCCTTCGAGCGGGTGGTGGCACCGATGTACCAATCCTGCCAACCGTGATAGCCGCAGGCGATGATGCGGTCGCGACCCGTATAGGCGCGTGCGAGTCGAACGCATGCGGAGGTCGCATCGGTCCCATTTTTGCCGAACCGCACCATTTCCGCGCAGGGAATAATCTCGATGAGACGCTCCGCTAGCTCTCCTTCGAGAGTCGTTGCCAGTGAAAAGCTGATACCGCGAGTCAATTGGCGACGAATGGCGGCGTCGACATCGGGGTCGCGATAGCCCAGCACGACTGGCAGCAGCCCGCAGATCATGTCGACATAGACATTGCCATCTACATCCCAGACGCGACTTCCGCTTCCATGCGTGAGAAACAGCGGTGCCGAGTTCAGCGGATATTGCATCCGTGACTTGCTGAATGTCTGCGTAGCCAACGGTATCTGACTGCTTATTTTCGTATACAGCGCGTTAGAGACGTCGAACGACGGTGGATTTGGCGGAAGCTCCATTGCTCGGGCCGTGAGGGTTTGCCGATCGGCCGCCACGTGTTCGTTTATGGCGCGCACCGCCGGCTCTCGATCAAGAACCGACAGCGTCTCGACAAATGATGGCGGGCGGTCTTGCGGCAGATGCGGGGTAAGCGCACGCAGGAAGGCCAAATCGGATTCGGTGTCGAGCGTCCAGCGCTCCCGGGCGAGCCCGGAAAGGGGACAGACCAATGATTCGACGCGAAAGCGATGGCGGTGGGCGCGCAGGAATCGCGTGACGTGCTCGCGATCGCCTGGAAGCACTGCTTCTTTTGACGCGATATCGAGAGCGGCCGAAGTGAAAACCTCGCAGTCCAAACCATCCGGCCACGTTGTCGGATCGATGTTGCTGGCATAGTCGGCTTCCGAGCGGCGCAGCAACGCCAAGACCTGACCGCAGACATGGGGATCGAGGAGCGGACAGTCGGCCGTAAGCCGCATCACAACGTCGGCGCCCACGGCGCTCGCCGCATCGTGATAGCGCTCAAGCACGTCGGACTCGGACCCGCGTTCGCATCGCACGCCATGCGCGCCGCACCAGTCGGCAATCGAGTCATCGGCGGTGAAGCGTGAGGTTGCCACCACGACGCGATCGATACCGGGAATGGCCGTTGCCGCCCGCAGCACCCAATCGAGCACGGGCCGGCCACCGAGATCTGCTAAAACCTTGCCCGGCAGCCGGCTGGATGACATTCGGGCTTGGATAATAGCAACCGCTGTCATGGCGCGTCCAAAGCCCAAAGCAAATCGAGTCGAACTATTGAAAGGCGCTTCTTGTTTTCTTCGGTTATTGGGGGATATGGTATCATTAATGTCCCTTTCAGATTGCAATGTTCGATAATTTGGCCCACTTCGATATCGTCGGACTGGCGGCGAAGCGTGGTCTAACAGTAAGGCCACTCGCTAAGTCCGAAGCGGACTGGCGTCGGCTGCTGCTTCAAGGCACACCGCATACGACAGAATACGTACCAAGTCTGATGCGCTATTTTGTGACCTACAATCGCGAAGCGCATCCGGGCAGTCATGATCTCAGCGTGGTCATCGAAAATGACGGAGCGGCGGTGGGCATATGGCCATTGACGCTGCGGCGTGATGAGGACGGATTTCGCTGCGGCTCCAACATGGGGTCGGTACTACCACCATCGTTTCATCCTGAGCTAACGCCCCGTATCGTCAAACGTCTGACGCGGGCGTCCTTCTCTGTTGTCGAGGATCTCTGCCGGATCACCGAGCAATTAAACTGGCAGGGGCGCACCCTGCTCGACAGCCGCGGAATTTCCGAATGGTACAGGCGCATCATGGAGGCGGGCGCGACCGTTGCGACCGTGCACGACCTCTGGTGCGATCTGACCCCTCCGCTCGATGTTCTTTGGGCTAACATCCGTAAATCTTACAAACCGCTCATCAACAAGGCGCGGCGGTTATGGCACGCCGAAACGATTCGCGAATTGCGTGGTGACGTTTTCGAGGAAGTGCGACAGTTCCACATTGCCGTTGCCGGGAGAGAAACTCGTTCGGCGGCAGTTTGGAAGGCGCAAGCAGCTTGTTTCAACGAAGACGAGTGCTTTGCCGTGCTGCTACGGGATCAGGACTCCCGGCTTGTTGGAGCTGGAATCTTCCACTCCTCCCACATGAGTTGCAGCTATGGCACCGGTATCTATGACCGCAATCTTTTCGACATGCCTCTGGGGCATCTTGTACAGATGATGGCAATCGAAGAGATGAAGCGACAGAACATATTATGGTATCGGATCGGTCGGCGCAGTTATGCCGGCGAATCTGCGAAGCCTGACGCGAAAGAACAAAACATCGGGCTCTTCAAAGAAGGATTTGCCTCAGAAACGCGATTGCTGCTTGAGACGGATTGTCCGGTGCCGCAAGACGCCGCCTAGGCCAAAGTCCAGTTGCGCGGATCGAGATAGACCGGATCGATTGCGGCTGGAAACTCGAACTCGCCGCTCTCCCCGTCGAGCCGCGCGACGGCGGCCTCGATCTCGCTAAACTCATGTAGGCGATTGACGCCGACGAACGCCGCATCGATATCGGAATGGCCTAAAACGTAGCGCAAACAACCGGATAGCGGCGTGTCCCTTTCTGCAGCCCAAGCGTCACGCAATTTCGCCAGCGTGGCTCTGATCGGAGCGAAAAACCCGGGCAGCATCGCAGGGTCCATCAGCAGCAGACCCTGCAGAAACAGGGAACGCGCATGTACCTCGATTCCAGATTGCCGGAGCCGCGCGAGCCATCCGGAGGCGACGAGGCGGCGATCGAGCGCATTGAACGGCAGTTGGACGAGATCGGGCACAAAGCGGCTTTCGACCAAAGCGAGATCGCTTTCGTCATAGACTGAAACACCGATGCGCGATGTCCATCCTCGCTCCTTGGCCTTGCGCAGCGCATTGACGAGGTGCTGCCAACCCGGCTTGGCCAGGTCGCGCGCTTGGTGGATCAAGACGCCGTAAACCTGCGGCGACCTTAGTCGCTCCAGCGAAGCGGCAAGCGCTGCGAGCGCGGTTTCCTCGTGAGCCGCGGTGATCACATCCTCAGCCATCGGCGGCAGCTTGGTGACGATGCGCAGCCGATGTCCGGACGGCAGATGTCGGCCAATCAGTGTTTCCGCATCGGCATAGCTAGCCGCGGTATCGAGGTAGCCGACACCGGCTTCGACGGCGCGCGCGAGAATGGCCGCGACCTCGGATTCGCTCGGCCGGCCGTCGCGGTTGGAAATGCCGTAATCCATGCTGAACTGAACGGTGCCAAGCCCGATGCGCGACAAACGGTTCAAGCGGCGTTCACCAGATCGCTTACCGCTGTAATCACCCGTTCGACTTCTTCGTCAGTCAAGCCGGGATGGAGCGGCAAAGAAAGGCAGCCGTGGTAATAATGCTCAGAATTGGGAAACCGATTGCGGTCCACATTTATGCGCTGCGCGTGTAAGGGATGGTGGTAGACCGGCATGTAATGGACCTGACTGCCGACGCCGCGCTCGGCGAGCTTGGTCATGACCGCGGTTCTGGTGGTGCGCATCGCGCCGAAATCGAACCAGACGATGTAGAGATGATGCGCGGAGCGCGCGCGTTCCGCCGGCGCCGACTGCAGCAGTCGGATCGGCGGCAGCTTGGCGAACGCGTCGTCGTAACGGCGCGCGATGGCGCGGCGACGCTCCAAGAAGCGATCGAGCTTTTTAAGCTGCGATAGCCCAAGCGCGGCGGCAATGTCCGTCATCCGATAGTTGAAGCCGAGCATATGTTGTTGGCCGAGCCACGGTTTGTAATGGCCATCTTCTTGCGTGTCGGTGCCGACAAAACGTGTCGGCTCATGCTCGATGCCATGGCTGCGAAGTAGCTTGAGCCGTCGTGCCAGCTCGGGATCGTTGGTCAGCACCGCCCCACCCTCGCCGGTGGTCATCTGTTTCACCGGATGGAACGAGAAAACGGCGAGGTTGGAATAGGCGCAGCTGCCCACCGGTTTGCCGCATGAATAGAGGCCGCCGACCGCGTGCGCCGCATCCTCGATGATGATGCGGCCCTCGGCTAGTTTGCAGATTTCGGCTGCCGCATGTGCAAGGCCTGCCATATGAACCGGGATTATTGCTTTCGCCGATGGCGCGGCTTTGAGCGCCTGTGCCAACGCCGGGACGGATATTCCGAGCGTAGCAGCATCGATATCCACGAATTCTGCATCACCGCCGGCATAGATCAGACAGTTCGCCGATGCGGCGAATGTAATCGCCGAGGTCAGGCCGAGATCGCCCGGTCCAATTCCCGCGGCGAGGCAAGCGATGTGCAGGGCAGCGGTGCCGCTATTGACCGCAACCGCGTGCCGCGCACCAACCCGCTCGGCGAGCGCCGCCTCGAACCTCTCGACTTGCGGGCCCTGAGTGAGGAAATCGCTTTCGAGTGTCGCGACCACCGCATCAATATCGGCGCGATCGATGCTTTGGCGTCCATATCCGAGGAACCGCCCTGACATTCAGCTACTCGATCGCGGCTCTGAGTTGCTCGGCACCCAGCCAATTGCCATTGCTGTTACTGGCATATTCAAAGTCAGCCGGCACCGCACGGCCTACTTCGCCATCGTAACTGCTGTGTTCACCATAGTTCCAGAGATGAACGGCTGGCTGGATCACGAAAAAGGAATCAAATTCGAAGGTGTGCCGCGCGTCATCGTGCGTGATCAACAACTCGTGGAGTTTCTCGCCTGGACGAATGCCGACGGCTTCTTGCCTGCAACTCGCGCATATGGCCGTTGCCAGATCAGTGATGCGCATCGAAGCAACTTTGGGAATGAAGATTTCGCCACCATGCATCATATCGAGCGCGCGCTGCACGAAGCTCGCCCCGTCCTCGAGACGGATCCAGAACCGCGTCATCCGCGGGTCGGTGATCGGCAAGCTTCCGGTCTTGCTGCATTCCTTGAAGAACGGCACCACGCTGCCGCGAGAGCCGATGACATTGCCATAACGCACGACGGAAAAGCGTGTGCCGTCTTTGCCCGCAAGGTGATTGGCCGCGATGAACAGCTTATCGGAGCATAATTTGGTCGCGCCGTAGAGATTAATCGGGCTCACCGCCTTGTCGGTCGACAACGCGATTACCTTCTGGACTCCCCGATCGAGGCAGGCGTTGATGACGTTCTCCGCCCCGAACACGTTGGTCTTGATGCATTCGATCGGATTGTATTCCGCGGCCGGCACCTGCTTGAGAGCCGCGGCATGAACAACAATATCGATCCCTTTCAGCGCCCGCTCCAAGCGGGCCAGATCGCGAACGTCGCCGATGAAAAAACGCAATTGGTTCTGCGTGAAGCGCTGCGCCATCTCGTGCTGCTTGAGCTCGTCGCGCGAATAGACAATGACGCGGCCCGGCCGATGCTGGGCGAACAACTGACGCACGAAGACCTGGCCGAACGAACCGGTTCCGCCAGTCACGAGAATGGAAGCGCCGTCGAGTGAGGGATTTTTTGCTATCACGTCAGCTCCAAATGCACATGAAAAAAACTTCATATCGCCGCACAGCGATCCGTTTCGCCACGCTACCGCCATCCGGGTGAACGGGCTTCACCCGCGCACGCGTCGCGTATTCTCGGCGCCGGCGGCAACAATCCACGCTACGCCGCAGCGACCAGT
>Ga0181516_10002229_pt1 | contig 14029 bp, 12 predicted proteins | sample PEATcosm2014_Bin_25_FD_121104 | JGI IMG/M metagenome (GOLD analysis project Ga0181516, IMG submission 121104) | Peatland microbial communities from MTU Mesocosm Facility, Houghton, MI, USA - PEATcosm2014_Bin01_10_metaG | ecosystem: Environmental > Terrestrial > Soil > Wetlands > Peat | place... | reverse complement strand
GCTAGGAGCTAGAAGCATGAAATTCGCACTCCACATCGTCGTCTGCGCGGGCATTGTTCCCGATCCCCTGCAGACGCTGGAACCAACTAGCGGACCGAACGGGCCGGGACTGAAAAACGAAATGGTGCTGCCGTCGGTTCTCGACCCTTGGGCGGCAAGCGCGCTGTATGAGGCGGCGAATCTTGCGGCAAAGAATCCGGCGAGTAAAGTGTGGCTGGTGTCGCTTGGTCCCAAGGCCAAGTTGCAGCAGGTGATGATGACTGTGGCGCAGAAGGCGAGCTTTGAGCTTGTTGCTGTGGATGGACCCATCGGGGGATTTCCGGATGCGCACTCGACGGCTGCTGTGCTTGCCGATGCGATTGTGGCGCTGCCCGGCCTGGACCGCGAGCGAATGTTGCTTTGCGGCGGGTGGGAGTCGGCTACGCGCGGCGCGGGTGTGACGCTGCAGTTGATTGGCGAGCGGCTGGGAATTACGGATCAGTTTCAGGGCGTGGACCAGATCGATCTGCTCGATGACGGTTCATTTGAAGTGCTGGAGCGCGTGGAAGGCGGGCGGCATCAGGTTTCAGTGTGCGCGGGCGGCCCCGCTGTGCTTGGCTGGGCGACGGGAAACCTCGCCGAGCCGCGTAACAATCCGCAGGTCGGCATGGCCAACATGCGGACCATCATGCCGGCGCTGCAAAAGGCCAAGGCGGCAACGCTCGAGGCCAATGGATTGCGGTATGTCTCTGCGAGCTTGCCCAGGCAGCAGCGGGTCACGCGTGTGGAAAAGAACATGAGCGCCGACGAGATTGCGCTGGAGCTTGTCGAGTGGATCGGAGCTGAGTAAGAGCCATGGAATCGATTCTTGTTCTGACGCATACGGCTACGAGCGACGAAATCTCAGGCGAACCGGGCTCCGTGCTTACCAGGGCCTCGCTTGAAGTTGTGACTGCCGGAATTCAGCTTTCGGCGCGGCTAAAGGCTACGCTGACAATTGGCATTGTTGGAAACGCGGAAGCGGCGGATACGCTGGCGTCCGTTGAGGCGAAGCTGTTGGCTGTTTCCGGCATGGCCTTTGCGCAGCCGCGGTATGCAAGCGACGCAGCGGCGTGCGAGGCGCTCTCTAGAGCGGCGAATGCGACCATCGTGCTTGCGCCGGATAGTTCGCGCTTTGCGCGTGTCATGGCGGGCGTAGCGCATCGGGTCGGCGGCGTCATCGATACACACATTACCGCAGTTGGTGGAACTGACCATGTCGAGGTGACAAGGTGGTTCTATCGGCAGCGGGTTGAAGCGGTTCTGAGCCGCGATGCGCGCCCGTGGTTTTTGCTTCTGGATGCGGGGACACATGCGGCCTTCACCGGCGCAGCCGGCTCGGCGATTGTCGAGCAGATCTCTGTGGAGCTTCCGGCGATGCGCACGACGGTGAAAGGCATTCGCGCGCCGAAGCAGGACGCGCAGACCATTCGCCCGGATGCAAAGATGCTGTTTGTTGCCGGCGCGGGATGGACGAAGAAACAGCCCGATGGGCAGACGCACGTGGATGAGGCAGGCAAGCTGATTCTGGGATTCCTGCGTGTGGCCGGGGCTTCACTGGGCAGTTCGAAATCGCTGGTGGATCAAGGCGGAGAAGGGGCTTCAGTGCTGCCATTTCTTACCCATCTCAACCAGATCGGACAAACCGGGGCAACGCCGCGGCACGCGAAGGGGCTCTCGACCTGCTGCCACGGCGAGGAGCCGCATGTCGTCGGCTGGCGCTTCATCGGCGAGCGGAGAGCCATCTCGCTCGACCCCAACTGCGGCTGGACGCGCGGCAAGGCCGATGTTGTTTATGTGGCAGATGCATTTCAGGTGATGAGCCGCGTGAATGCGCTGCTGGATGAGAAGAAGTTGTAATCACACTCAATGAGATGATATGGCGGAGCATGCTTTCCCCGCGGGAGAGTCGGGTCTGGTGCGTTCGCGTGCGGTCAAAAACTTTGTGCTAGCTTATCTATTGGTGAATATCTTCAAAAGACAAAGCCGCTCGCAGTTGAGGTGATCGTAATGAAGGATTGTCCCGGAGAATCTCTCATGGGAAAAGCCGTGACCGGGAAGCCGGTTACGGAATGCAAGGATCTAAATGAAGTGTTTCAGGAGTCTCTGCCGGCGTTTGGCGGAGCGTATCTGCAACGGGTATACGAGGTCTTGAAACAGGTGATTGAGCAGCGGATTCCGCTGGTGATCACCTGCGCAGGTCCGGTGACGGTTTCCGATCAACATCGCGCCTGGCTCATCCCACTCATGCGCGCGGCGCGGACTGCCTATATTACCGTCACGGATGCAATCTGCTATCACGATGGTCACGATTCGCTTCGGCAAACTGTTGAGCGGCCAATCCGCAAAGTGGATCTCTTTGGCGACGACGCCAAGTTACGCGAGGAAGGCGTGATTCGAGTAACGGATACCGGCTTCGAAGAGCAAGTTCTCTTCGATCAGGACACCGTGCTCACATCGATTTTGCAGCGGCCGGAGTTTCAGAAGCGCATGACCACGACCGAGCGGAATTATCTGCTTGGAAAATGTTATGCCGAGCGGGAGAAGGCGCTCGGCATTGCGCCGGGTCTGATGAGCACCTGCGCGGAGATGGATCTACCGGTGTTTATCGGCGCTCCTGCAGACGGCAGCGCGTTTCTGAATTCAGTGAAGCTGTGGACGCTCAAGCGGCTGGGAAAAATCCAGTACGAGTTCGATTACGATCTGCACGAGGATGTCTTCGAGTCGTGTGCTTATCACCATTGGGGGCTTTTTGAATCGGAGCCGAAGGCGATGGCGATCATGATTCTGGGCGGAGGCGTGCCGAAGAATTATTCGCTACAGCCGGAGCCGACGTTATCGCAGATTTTCTTTCTCAAAGAGATTCGCGGATACGACTTCGATGCGCAGATCGTTTCAGCGCCTGTCACCGACGGGAGCCTCTCGTCGTGCTGGCCGGGCGAAGCGGTTTCGTGGGGCAAAGTCAATCCAGTTGGGTACCAAACGCGCACTGTGAGCATGCAGGGTGACTATTCGTCGTATATGCCGTTTATCGTTCGCGCGCTGGTGGGCAAGGAACTGCTGCACAATCCTCCCGAGCCGCTTCGACTTTATGCGCAGCGCGATGCGCTGAAGAAGAAGCTGTTCGAAAAAATCGGCGGCGATGAGGATGTGATGCGAGAGATCATGGAGACGCTGTCCCTGCCGGATGTGCTCAAGCCCTAAGCACCCGCAGCACCTGCGGTGCGGCCAACTGCGCTTGCGCGCGGAGGGGTCCGTCGCGGAAACGAGGAGCAACAGATTCTATTTGCTGTCGGGCGCGGGCGGCAGAGCCACCTGCGGTGGGGCTGGCGGCGCTTGCGCGCAGGTGGAACAGGGAGCAGGAGTTTTTGATTGGCAATCGTCGCTAAAGCAAAGGTTCTGGCTGAAGAATGGGATCACGTGATTCTGGAGGCGGTCGGGCAGGGCGCTGCCGTGATCGCCGTGGTAGATCTCAAAGCTGTCGGCGATGCCGTAGCTCGCGAGAACATCGTGGAGCTTGATTGAATCAGGCCGCAGCGGGTCCTGGTCGCCCACGTCGATCGCGATGGCGCGGTACATGCGCAGATTGTCGATGTACTGGTCGATAAATACCAATGGCGCATTCGCGGCCCATTTAGCGAAGACGTCCGGCTGCAAGACACCCTTCTTTGTGGGCAGATCAAAATAGAACGGCGGATTTTTCGGATTGGGTGACCACGCGGCGGCGAAGGCCATGCGGGCGCGCACCAGCGAGCCAAGGCTGGTTGCCTCCGCGGGCGTCTTGATAGCCTCAAGAGACTTGGCGACGGGCGGTTTCACTGCCTCCTCACCCGGCGCGGACAGGCAACAGGCGCTCATAATGTATAGGCTGCTGAAGACATCGGGGTGCTTGATGCCGATGCGGGCGGCGCCATAGCCGCCCATGGAATGGCCTGCGAGGCCGCGGCTGGCGCGGTCGGGAATGGTTCGGTAATGCGCGTCAATATAGGTGACCACGTCGCGAGCGATGTACTGCTCAACGTCGCCGGTGGTGACGGAACTCGAGTACATAGAGCCTGCATAGATAGACATTGAGTCGGGCAGCACCACGATCATTTCTTTGGCGCCCTTGGCGAAAGCGCCTTCGATCATCTGCTGGAGATGCGTCGTTTGGGAGAATTGCTCGGCGCCAATGAAAAAGCTGTGCAGGGCATATACGACGGGATAGTGACGGTCCGATTCGGTGGCGTAGCTGGGCGGCAGAAAAACGAGAACGTCGCGATCGACGGGGTCTCCTTCCAGGTTGCCTTCAAGCGCTGTGGCATGAATCTTGATGCGCTCAAGGGTGACTGGTTTTGCGCCGGGAACAGGCGCAGGCACATTGGGCTCGATCTGCGCGCGGGCCGGCAGGGCGCACAGAATCAGCAGTGCGACGATCGGAATGAAAATGCGCATGAGCGGCTCTCGAAAGCTTGGGCAGTTTGCCCTCTGGGTACGATTAGAGCACAAGCTCGCTCTCGGTATCATGGACGAACACTCTGCATTGAGTCGGGAGAATGAGCGTTGGGCGGAACGAAATCAGTTCCGAATCCAGCCGGACAGCATGAAATGCTTATCGCGGAAGAGCGCGACGCAGATGCGAACCGCCTCCGCGTCCAATTCCGTGCCAGCCAGCTTCTGGATATGGCGCAGCACAAGATGCAACTTCACCCCCGGCCGGTAAGGACGATAGGATGCCATGGCTTCAACGACGTCAGCGACCGCCAGAACCTTCGCTTCCGGGAGCATCGCGTCTGCGTTCAGGCCGCGCGGATAGCCCGAGCCGTCGAGCTTCTCGTGATGCTGGTGGACGATCTCCGCAATCGGCCACGGGAACGGAATGTCCTTCAATATGGTGTATCCGTTCTCGGCATGCTGGTTGATCATGGCGCGTTCCGCGTCGCTGAGCATGCCCGGTTTGGTCAGGATCTCAGCGGGGATTGAGATTTTTCCGATATCGTGGACCAGCGCCGCTACCCTCAAACCGCGCAAACGATCTTCCGACCATCCCATCTCCTGACCGATGGCGACGGCGATCTCTGCTACGCGGCCCTGGTGGCCCACGGTGTAGGGGTCACGCATCTCCATCGCCTGGACGATAGGCGCGACCATGGCGGACAAAGCCATGGTCAACTGGGCTTCCATCCTGGAGAGTTGCGCGCGCTCCTCCTGCAAGACCCGGTCCTGCTCGATGGCGTGCAGCCCGTGGCCGATTTGTTCAGCGAGGTGCTCGAAGACCTCGACCGCAAGCGGTTCAAAGGCCCTGGGCCGTGCGGCGTAAACCATTAACGCGCCGTGGCAATTGCTTTCAGCTCTAAACGGGATGGCGATGCAGCAGCGAATGCCGAACTGCCGCGCTTGCTCGCGCCAGGGTTCAAAGGCGGCGGAGGTTTCAGTGTCCTCAATAATCTGCACTGTCTTGGTGCGAATGGCCACGCCAACCGGACCCTGGCCGCCAGGCTCCCGCTCCGAACACGTCACATGCAGCCCATCAAGATAACCAAGCGCCTTGCCCGCCGCCGCGGCCGTCCGAACACTCAATGAGGAGTCGTTCCCGGCAATCCCGATCCAGGCCAACGCATAGGCTGACTCCTTCGTGATGGCTTCGCAAATGGCTTGAAAGAGGCTCGCGGGGTCCGATGCCTTGCCAAGCGCTAAAGCGGCGGATGCATAGGCCGACAGAGCCCAGTTCTGTGCGGAGAGGCGGTGGTCAGTTTCCAATGAGTCCGTGATGTCGATGTAGGAGTAGATGACGACCGTGCGGCGGTCGATGACTTGTAATTCCGACGATGAAATCTTCACCGGTATCTGCCGTCCGAGCTTGGACTGAAGATGGAAGCCGGGATGAGCCGAGGGCTGCTGCTCGGCGGCGAGAAATTCCTCTCTGACCCGCTCCCGTTCTTCAGCAGGATGAAGCGTGGCGATGTCCATGCCAAGAAGTTCTTCGCGCCGGTATTCAGTCAGCTTTTCCGCGGCAGGGTTGGCATCGATGATTTCCCCGGAACGGACGTCAAAGGCGAACATGCTTCCGGGCGCATAGGTCCAGCAAAGTTCATAAAGCGTCTGCGGCTCGACGATGGTCGAGGAATTGGCCATAGCCGTCTTTCTCCTTTCTCGGCGAGAACCAGGATTGCGCGGTGCAAGAAATTCTAGGGCACGATTTTCAGAGAATGGTTTCTCAAAAATCAACGCAGAGCTTAACTTCTAGTCCCGCGGCGAAATCGGTGTCAAGAAAAATCGCCGGAAATACAACTAATTAGTCATCGGTGCTGACGGGCGTCCGCTCCTTCGAGCCCCGCCAGCGACCTTCAAGAAACATCGGTTGCAGCTACCGATCGGTGCAGGAATAGCATGGATCTATCGATGCCTGAATCAGCGGCGTGTCAGCCAGCCGTGCGCCCATCACCATATATCGAATAGCCGGCATAATCGCGTAAGTAGGTGTGCGCACGTGGACGCGTGCCGGATTGCGTGAACCTTCGCGCCAACTGACCGAGTACATGACCTCGCCGCGCGGAGCTTCAACTCGGCTTGTGCAAGTGCCGGTGATGAACTTGAACTTGTCGTCGCCGGTGTTGATCTCGCCCGGAGGCAGCTTCTCAAGCGCCTGGCGAATGATTTTACAGCTCTCCATAATCTCGAGAGCGCGTACAAGAAGGCGCGCCGTCACGTCGCCTGCCGGTTGCACCGGGACGTCGAAGTCCATCTCCTCGTAAGCGGCGTAAGGCGCTGCACGGCGCAAGTCCTGGCCGAGGCCGGAGGCGCGCGCTACTGGGCCGACTACGCCGCAGGAGCGGGCTTTTTCAGTAGTAAGTACCCCGACGCCGGCGCAGCGCGATTTCGCCGTCGAACTGGTGGTGAAGATGGGAATGACGGTGCGCGCCATCTCGGCTTCGAGAACCTCGACCATTTTCAGAATGGCCGCAGGATCTTCGATATCGCGGTTGACGCCGCCGATGCGATTCATGGAGTAGTTGACGCGGTTGCCGCTGATGGCCTGAAGCACGTCCATTACTTGCTCGCGGAGTTCGAAACAGGTCATGAACATGGTCTTGAAGCCCATGAGCTTGGCAGCGATGCCAGCCCAAAGGACATGGGAATGCAGGCGTTCGAGCTCCGCCATGATGGTGCGAATGTATTTGGCGCGCGGCGGCGGCGTGAGTCCGGTGAGGCCTTCCATGGCCTGGCAAAGCGTGAGCGTATGAATGTTGGAGCAGATGCCGCAGACGCGCTCCATCAGCGCGATGACCTGGATGTAGTTGCGAGTCTCGGCCAGGTGCTCGATGCCGCGGAAGTTGAAACCGATATGCAGCTTGGCGTCCTTCACCGTCTCGCCTTCGCAGATCAGGTCGAGCTTGTAGGGCTCTTCGAGCGCCGGATGGTACGGGCCCATGGGGATTTTGTAGCTCATTTTTTGACCTCTTCTTGCCCCGTCAAGCCAGAAACGGGCTTGGTGGGGGCCCCGATTTCCCGTAAATTGACGCCCAGCGTGTCGCCCTCGCGCAGCAACAGAGGCTCGTACTCGCGGCCCACAAAGTCGACTTCGTACTCTTCATGAATCTCGCGCTCGATCCAGTCGGCGGCCTCGCAAAGGTCGTAAATACTGTCGATCGACTTGCCCTGAAGCTGAAAGGTGAATCCCATCAGCTCGCCCATGAGATCCCAGTGATATTCGAGCTTGAGTCCTTCGTCTTTGGGAAGCTGATAGGCGGTGATGGTGATGAAACGGGCACGGACCGCGTTCATGGTTTGCGCGATACTGCGGACGCTCAAAGCGCCGCTGCTTAGCCAGCGCACGCCGCCTGATTCGGTCCACGGCTCGTTGATGCCGAGCATTTCCGGAATGACTTCAAGCGTGCTCATTGTGCGCCTCCGGGGATCGCCGTTGGTTCCGAGGACGTCGCCAGTGGCGTGATTTCCGTTTTCGTCGAGGGTATTGGCGTAACCGTGAGGCGTGCCACAGGCGGTTTGCGAGCGACGGTGTAAGCGACTTTCAGCTCGCCAATGTTTTCGTAGATGGGCGGGCAGGACGATTCCTGGTGGATGGCGTGGTCTTTGCAGCCTTCAACGCAGCGGCCGCAGAATGTACACTGGCCGGGATCGTAGCTCCATGTGAACTCGCCTTTACCGCCTTTGAAGTCGATGGCGCGCGAGGTGCAGCGGAACTTGCAGATGGCGCAACCCGTGCATCGCGTGGGATCGAAACGGACAAGCCCACGGAAGCGCGGCGTGACGCGGGGACGCGCGGGAAAGAGAACGGTTCGTGAGCCGCCCCACAGGTTCTTCCACATCATGGCGAGAATGTTCACGATCTAAACCTCATGAAGAGCGCGGACGAAATGGCCAGAACCGCGAAGATAAGCGTGCACTGCCAGTAAAAGCGAACGGTTGTGTCGATGGCCAGGCGGGCTGTTGCCGTGGCGACCGCGCTGAGCAACAGAACGACCGCGAACGAGAACGCGACGAAGAGGAGCCCCGCAACCCACGCGAGCGTAACGTGTGGAGCGATGAGCGTGGCAACCAGGCCTGTGGCCGCGACCCATTCCAAACCGTGCGAGAGCTCCCACATGGCGAGTTCGGGGCCGGCGTATTCAGTCATGGGGCCGGAGTAGATCTCTTGCTCGGCGTTGGGCAGCGAGAAGGGATTGATGTGCAGTTTGGCGGGCAGGCAGACCAGGATCGCGAGCACGCCCAGCCAGTAAAGCGGCGAATCCTTGCCCTGGGCCATGGCTTCAAGCCGGAAGGTGTGTTGCGAGGCGGCGACGGAGACGATGGCGAGAAGAAAAACGATGTTGTAGGAGACGCTCAGCGCGGCTTCGCGCGCGGAACCGATTTCGCCGAAGATCGACCGCGAGGAGAATCCCGCGGCGATGATGCACATGGATGGAAGTTCGAGCAGCGCAAGCAGCAGGATGAGGTCGCCCTCGAAGCCGCCGGATTTGGGCAGCACGGGGAGCAGGCCGACTGCGCCGGCCGCGGCAGAGACGGCGATCAGCGGCCAGACGCGCATGAGCGCGCCCGCAATTCCGCTGCGATTTGGCGTGCCCTTGCCCATGAGCTTGATGAAGTCCCAGAACGGCTGCATGAAGGGCGGACCGATGCGGCCCTGCATCAGAGCGACGGCTTTGCGTTCGACCCAGAGAAAGAACCACGCGGCGGGCACGGCAAACAGGAGGCCGGGAAAGATGAGCAATCGCGCCAGGGCGGTGAGGATGTTCACGGTTGCACCTCCGCGCGCACGGGCTCGACGATTTCTGCGATGACGACGTCGGTGAGCGCCGGCGCATTGCCTCGCTCAGCCAGAATCTGCGCGGCTCGGGCAACGCCCTGAATGATGGCATCGGGGCGCGGCGGGCAGCCAGGAACGAACACATCTACCGGCACGTGTTTGTTGAGCGGGCCGGCGAGCGTGCGGCTATCGATGAAGACATTGGTTGTGGCCGGGCAGGAGCCGATGGCGACCACCGCCTTGGGCCCGAGCACCTGGCCGTACACAGTCTTGATAGCGTTGACAGCGTTGTTTGTCACCGGGCCGGTAATGCAGAGAATGTCGGCGTGGCGCGGGCTGCCCTCGAGGCGCACGCCCAGTTGCTCGGCGTCGTAACGCGGCGTCAGGCTGGCCACCAGCTCAATGTCGCATCCGTTGCAGCTGCCCGCATTCATATGGAAGAGCCACGGGCTTTTGCGGCGCGCGGTGCACATCAATCGATTCCAGAGCTTCATTGCGCCACCCCCATCAGCTGTTGCAGCGCCTGCGGCCAGACTCCGCCGGCTAGCAACACGGCTACCAGAGCGACGATGGCGAACTTAGTGGCGAGTGGCTCCTTGGTTGCCGGAGGGTCTGCATCTCCCGGTGGTCCCCACCAGTTGCGGGTCAGAGCCAAAACATACGCGATCAGCGCAAGGATGGAAGAGAGGATGAAGACGGCAAGAAGAAGCGGGTTGATCTTCAATGCGGTCTCGTAGAGACGCCAACGTCCGAGGAAGCCCATCAGCGGTGGCACACCGAGCATGGCGAGCATCCCGAACAGGAAGCCGAATGCGCTGACGGGGTAACGCGCGGCAAGCGCTCGTGGTTCACTTTGCAGGTCGCCTGCAGCTTCAGGAGCCGAGAGGCAGATGAACAGCAGCGCCTTGGCAAGGGCATGCGTGCAGGCGGCAAGAAGTGCGCCGCTGGCTCCGAGCATACTGATGGAAGCGACGCCGAAGAGCAGGAAGCCTACGTCTTCGACCGTGGAGAGAACCAGCATGCGCTTAAGGCTGCGCTGAGTAAGCATCAGCAGCGCGGCGAGGAATGAAGTGGCAGCGGCCACGCCCAGCCAGAACATCTGCGGTGCGAACATCTGCGGAAAGGCATGAGCGGTGAGGTAGAGCTCGCCGAAAGCCGCCATGTCGAGTACGGCAATGATGATGCCAAGCACGAGAGCGGGCAACTCGTCGGCCAGCTTTAAGAGCCAGAAGAAGAGCGGCACGGCGGCTAGCTTTACACACACGCTGGTAACCAGCAGTGCCCGCGCCCAATCCACGTGGCCGTGTTCGAGGAGAACATCGCCTGCGACGAGCGTGAACGCCGAGATGACTACAACGGCGAGATAAGTGAGCTTGGCGGAAAGGGTGCGCGCGGTCAGCCATACACGGGAGACCGTGAGCAGTGCGGCAAACTCAAGCAATCCCAGGCGGAGCAAGGGGTTGGTGATTACCAGGGCCCCAGTTGAAAGTCCGCCGATGAGCAGCATGCAGAACCAGAGGGCGGGTCCGCGGCCGGAGGCTTTTTGAAGCGCCGCAAAGAAGAGCGCGAAAGCTGCAATCGCGATGGATGCGATGAGGATTGGCGGCGTTGCCGGTGTGGGAAGGGGTGCGGTCGCCTCAATAGCAGGAGCAAGGAAACGAACTCCCGCGAGTATCGCCACAGACAGCGCGACGACAAGAGCCGGGGCGTAGCGCTCCATCCATGCAATCACAACGCCGAGAGCACGGGAAACGGCCTGCAAACCGCTCCAGACAGCAAGATACACGCGGTCAACATTCGACCACTTGAAGAACGATTGCCAGTGCTCGAAGAAGATCTCGGAGAAGTCGCCGGCGGTCAGGCGTCCCTGCTCGCCGAGCGGTTCGCCGCCTGTAAAGATGCCGCCGCCGGCACCCGCCATTGCTGCGCCGCCGCTTGTAACCGGCTTGGCGACATAGGCGATCAGGTAGATTGCGCCACCGAGCACCAGAGAGACCACCGCCAGTGTCAAGCCACCGATGCTTGAAAAGCTGCCTGCGTCGGACGAGAGGCCCAGCCAGGTTACGTGCACGCCCGCGCCCATACCGAGCGCGCCGAGAATCGGATTGAGGAAAACATTCACCGCCAACTGCGGCGCGATGCCGAGCACGAGACTGCCCGCGGCCAACAGGCCCATGCCCCAGACCATGGTCGGCGGAGATTCGTGCGCGTTGCGCGTGTCTTTGGTGACAGGTCCCAGGAAGACCGCGCTGGTTGCCTTTGCGCCCAGGAAGACCGTGCCCAGGCTCACCGCCCAGGCAACCATGGCGGGAACGGCCCATCCGGCTTGCAAGGCTGCGGCGTAAAGCATCCACTTGCTGGCAAATCCGCTCATCAGCGGAATGCCCATCATGCTGCCCACGCCGATGAGCCACGAGAGCGTCGTCTTGGGCATGCTCTGCGCCAGCCCGCCGAGCTTGTTCATGTCGCGCGTTCCCGTCGCATGCTGCACCGAGCCTGCCGTCAGGAACAGTCCGCCTTTGAAGAAGCCGTGATTCAGACAGTGCAAGAGGCCGGCAGTGATCGCCAGCGGCGTGCCAATGCCGAGGCCCATCATCATGTAGCCGATCTGGCTCACCGTCGAGTAGGCCAGCATCCGCTTCAAATCTGTCTGCACCATCGCGTACATGACGCCGACGGCCATGGTCGCGGTACCCACCCAAACCACCGTTGCGCCCCATGCCGGCGGCCACACGCCAAAGCTGTGCATACGCGCGCAGAGATAAACGCCGGCTTTCACGTAGCAGGCTGCGTGCAGCAGCGCGCTTACCGGCGTTGGCGCGGCCATGGCTTCGGGAATCCACGTATGCAGCGGAACCTGCACGCTCTTGGCCACCAGCGCCACCAGCATCAGAACGAAGACGCCGCCGGTGAAGCTCTGTGCCACTCTCGGATCGGTCCACAACGCGGAGCCGGTGCGGAAGTAGATGGTCAGGATTCCAGCCAGCAGGCCATAGCCCGCGATGTGCGTCATCAGCAGCACTTTGCGCGCGCCGGCCACGGCCTCGCGGTTGGTATACCAGAAGCCGACCAGGCTGAAGGAGCACAGACCCACCAGCTCCCAGCAGAGATAGAAGATGAATAGATTGGCGCTATAGACGAGCCCGACAAACCCGCCGATAAACACCAGCATGGAGACGTAAAACCGCGTCGCCGCCTTGTCGTGCGCCATGTAGCCGATCGAGTAGAGCATTACCAGCCCGCCGATGGCCGTGCCCATCGTGGCGAACAGAACACTGAGCGCGTCGACATGAAGGACAAGGGCCAGCGGCCCGTCCCATTGCCCGAGGTTCAGCTCGATGGCCTGTCCGGCGTGGACTGCGGGAATGAGCCCGGCCACGGCCGCAACCGCGGGCAGGCAGGCCAGGAACGCCAGAATCCCTTTTGTGCGGGCCGAGCAGAGCCGGCTGACGAGAATTTGCAGCACTGCGCCCAGCAAAAGCGAGCCGGGAGCTATCAATATGAGGGTCGCCGCTGTCATGCCTACTATGTTGATACCGGCGGCTTATCTCATGATGTGATGCACTGCACATGAGCAGGAAGTGCCTGAGCGTAATACAGTAGCACGTACCATAATACGGTAATGAATGAAAGTCCAACCACGGGATCAACCCGCTCGACCGGGAGACGTCCACCGGTCCCATGTCCTAAGATTCTGCGGAGGGTTTCTCCATCATGGATTCCGCGTTCAAAATGTTCCGCCGTTTCGCCGTAGTCCTGTTTCTTGGCGCGCTTCTTTTTTCAAGTCGAATTCAGGCCCAGCGCGGCATCGAGTACACGCGCGCACTAGCCGCTCTTCCGCCCGCTTCTCAAGCCATTGTTACGCGCCTGCAGACCCTTCATGAATTACCGGACGGCGCGTGGAAGATGCATGCGGGCGACGTGCCTCACGGCGAATCTGTCTCGCTTGACGACAGCGCGTGGCAGCCCATTGCATACGGGGCCAAAGCGCCGAACGATGCGGTCTGGTTCAGGCAGACGTATCAGGTGCCGCCGACGCTGAACGGTTACGACCTGACCGGCGCGCGCATCTGGTTTGAGTTCCATGCCTCGGCCAACGGGCCCATGCCGGAGATCCTCTACTTCAACGGCCGCCGCGTGGCCATGGGCGACGATCTTGAGCCGGTGGCGCTGTTTGAAGGCGCCAAGCCCGGCGACAAGGTGACGGTTGCCGTCAAGCTGCTGCACACGGTGGATATGAAGACCTTCCGTGGCGCGACGCTGGCCATCGAATTTGCCCCGGACCGCCCCAATCCTGTGGACCTGGCGCAGGAGTTTATGTCGTCCGCGCTGCTGCTGCCCTCGCTTTATCCCCAGGGCTCCAATCAGTCTTCATTTTCCATGCCGCCTATCGATGTGCTCAACGCCGCGATTGCCAAGGTCGATTTTGGCGCGCTCGATGCCGCCCAAAATGGAAGCAGGGGGCAGGCCAAATTCGATACCAGCCTCATGAATGCGCACCACGGTCTCGATGCCCTCGTCGTTATCTTGCAGCGTCTTAAATTTCACCTCACCGGCAATGCGCATATTGACGCCGCGTGGCTTTGGCCATCGACTGAAACTGTGGACGTGGTCAAGCGCACCTTCGGCACCGCGCTGCAGCTCATGTACGAGTATCCGCAGTACGACTTTTCGCAGTCTGCCGCGGCCTACAACGAGTGGATGGCGCAGAAATATCCCGACATGAACGATGAAATCAAGAAGCGCATCGACGAGGGACGGTGG
>Ga0181516_10002228_pt1 | contig 14029 bp, 12 predicted proteins | sample PEATcosm2014_Bin_25_FD_121104 | JGI IMG/M metagenome (GOLD analysis project Ga0181516, IMG submission 121104) | Peatland microbial communities from MTU Mesocosm Facility, Houghton, MI, USA - PEATcosm2014_Bin01_10_metaG | ecosystem: Environmental > Terrestrial > Soil > Wetlands > Peat | place... | reverse complement strand
GTGCATTTCGATGTGCCAGCCGTAGGGCGCGACCTTCTCGATGATCCACAGCATATCCTCGCGCGGCTTCGGCGGTCCGAGATGCCCGGTGAGAAAATGCAAGCGCACGCCGCGCACGCCGGCGTCGTCGAGCCGCTCGACTTCGGCGTCGGACACCGTCGGATCGAGCAGGGCGGCGCCGCGATAGCGGCCCTTGCCGGCGGCGAGCAGATCGACAAGCACCCGGTTGTCGGTGCCGTGGCAGGTCGATTGCACGAATACGCCGCGCTGAATGCCCAGGAATTCGTGCAAGCGGAACAAATCTTCCTTGGGCGCGTCGGTCGGCGTGAACGGCCGGTTTGCCGCATAAGGGAATTTGCTGTGCGGCCCGAACACGTGAAAATGCGAATCGCACGACAACGGCGGCAGCGTGATGCGCGGCTTTTTCGGATTCGGATCCGGCGGCGCGATGGTGGGCGTGAGATCGTCGGCGCGGATGGTCATTCAATACGATCCATGTTTGGAGTTATCAGTCGCAACGCGCGGTCATGCCGCCGTCGACCACGATTTCGGTGCCGGTGATAAAGCGCGCTTCGTCGGAGGCAAGAAAAAGCACGGCACTGGCGGTGTCGCGCCCGTCGCCCATGAAACCGAGCGGAATGCGCGCGACCCGCGATTTCAGCAAAGTCTCGATATCGCCGCCGGTCCGTTGCTTGGCGAGCCGCGCTTCGACCATGGGCGTATGCATCTGGCCCGGCACAACCGTGTTCACCCGAATGCCCTTGCTCGCATATTGCACGGCGGTGACGCGCGAGAACTGGATGACCGCGGCCTTGGCCGAGGCATAGCCGATCTGCGGCGACCCGGTAAAGCGAATACCGGAACTCGACGCGGTATTGACGATAGCGCCACCGCCCTGCTCGATCATAACCGGGATGACGTGGCGGCAGGCGAGGAATACGCTTTTGAGATTATAGCCGATCTGCTTGTCGAAGACTTCTTCCGACATTTCGGCAGCGCCGCCCGCGGCCGAGCCGCCGACATTGTTGACCAGGATATCGATGCGGCCGAATTTATTGCGGCAGGCCTCCGTCATGGCGCCGACCTGCTTATCATCCAGCACGTCGCACACATGCGTTGCGATCTCGCCGTCATTGCCGACGCGCGCCACCGTCTCCGTCATCGCGTCGGCATCCTTGTCGACGGCAAAGACTTTGGCGCCTTCATGCGCGAACAGCACCGCGGCGGCGCGGCCGTTGCCCCAACCGGGCCCGATGCAACCCGCCCCGGTGATAAGCGCGACTTTTCCGGCAATGCGTCCCGGCATATGCCTTGCCCTCTGCCCTCGCACCGGTCGAATGTTAGTGGAGCGACGCGGGCTCCGCCAGCACAGTTACATAACTGCACAAGGTCTGCCGAAAGGCTGAATCTCCTTCACTAAGAGGGCCGCATGACAACCACGCCTGATCGATCGGCGAGCAAGGTCCCCGAAGTCACGCTGGTCTTTTGGATCATCAAGATCGCCGCAACGACGCTTGGCGAGACCGGCGGCGACACCGTGACGATGACGTTGAATTGGGGATACCTCGTCGGAACGGCGCTGTTCCTCTCGCTGCTGGCTGTCTTGCTAATCTGTCAGATCGCGGCGAAGAAGTTTTATCCCTGGCTGTACTGGGCGACGATCGTTGCCTCCACCACCGCCGGCACCACGATGGCCGACTTCGCCGACCGCACGTTGGGTATCGGCTATGCCGGCGGATCGTCGGTTTTGTTTGTCTGTCTCATGACCACACTTGGCGCATGGTATTGGTCGGAGCGATCGATTTCTGTCGCAACCGTCAACACGCCGAAAGTGGAAGCGTTCTACTGGGTCGCGATCACCTTCTCGCAGACTTTAGGAACGGCGCTGGGCGATTGGACGGCGGACGATACCGGCCTCGGCTACGACGCCGGTGCGCTGCTGTTCGCCACAGGCTTGGCGGTACTGGCCGCGGCTTACTTCTTCACCAAAGCGTCGCGGGTGTTTTTATTCTGGGCCACGTTTATCCTGACGCGGCCGCTTGGCGCGACCGTCGGCGACTTCCTCGACAAGCCCTTGAGCGACGGCGGATTGGCCTTGAGCCGTCCCGTCGCTTCGGCGGTCATCGGCGCATTCATTATCGCCTGCATTCTTATTCTGCCGCAGCGGGCGGGCCGGCATCCGGGACAATCCGACGTCGCGGCATGATCGCCGCGCATCAACCCGTCGTTCGCGTCAGGCCGCGCGAGCGCGATATTCGTGCCAATGCCACCACAGCACCGCGCCAATCCCGACAACCACTCCGACAATCAGAACCAAAATCAAAGCGGAGTTCTCGACCCAGGCAATCGCCGGAATGCCGAGCGCCATGACCAGACCCAGCAGGCAGACTTGCCACGACAGGACGTGGACGCCGGCGGTGAAGGTCCCGAGTGTCAAAAGCGTAAAAATGGCGAGTCCGGTGGCGCCGGCGTTGAAAATCCGCTGCACGCTCGGCAGCAACATCATGTTCATCACCACGAGGAAGGCGAGCCAGTGCAGCGCTTGCGATCCTATCAGGCGAAATCGCGCCGAACTGTCGGTCGCGCTTTGCCAACCGGCACCGACGCAAACCAGCGCGATCAGCGGCGCCAGAATTTCCCAATAACCCGTAATCGGCTGTTTCGAAAAGCTCGTATAAGCAACGCCGATCATCGTCAGGATCAGCACCAGGCTGAAGGGCAGTTCCCTGATCCAGAAGTTCATGTGAAAAAATTTGGGCGTCGTGGCGACCGGCGGCACGCTCGGCCGCGTGGCCGGACCTGGATCTACGGTGCTCATCGCGCTGCTCCGCGTTTTCAGCAAGTTCCCTGACAGTAAAGCACATGGCGCACCGGCGCCACCGCGCGCCGGCTATGGCCCGATCCGCCGCATGCTCGTGATCTCGCTGCCGGCGCCATGGATGCGGGTGACGGCGTCGGCGATGGGTTCGATGGCGACGGCCATGTGAAAAGCGTTGGCATGTAAAAGAGTTGCATGGTCGCGCATTACGGCAACATGACCCTTCCAGAATACCAGATCGCCGCGGCCGATATCGGAGCGAGCGACCGGCTGTCCCAGCGCCTGCTCCTGCATATCGGAGTCGCGCGGGCATGACAGGCCGCAGGCGGTAAGCGCGATCTGCACCAGGCCCGAACAATCGAGCCCAAGCGCGGTCTTGCCACCCCAAAGATAGGGAACGCCCAGGAAACGCTCGGCCACCGCGACGAAGTCCGATTCATATTCGTCAGTCGGTTTGAGATGCGCCGCCGGCACATAAGCGCCGGCTGGCGTCACCGCCATGCGATCGGCGACACGCGCGACCACAATCGTCGCGCCGAGCGGCAGCGCCTCGATGGGCGGCAGTTTGATCGAGGGGCCGGGAAAGGCAAAAGTCCGCAGCGCCGCGACCTTGTGCGTCGGGGGCGGACCGGGCGGGCCGAGCGCGCTCGACGGCAGCCAGCCGACATAACCGTCGGCGGCGAGCTGACCCCAGGACCAACCCTCGGCATTGCTGTCATAGACGCTGACCCGCTCGCCGCAGAGCGCTTCGGTGACGAGCGGCGCGTCGGGCCGCGGCTCGTGACGCAGCGGCGCCTGCGGCGCAACGACCTCCATCACGCGGCCCTCGATAAAACGCGCCGCCGCCACTTTGCCCTCGAGATGCTTGGCCGCCAAATCGGGGCGGACCGGTGTGACGCGGGGATCGAAGCCTTTCATCTTCTGTTCGGCTCAGCCGTAGCGCGCCGCGAGCAACGCATAGAGCGCGCGCGCCGCTTGCAATTCGCCGCCCTCCGGCCGGCCGGCTTTGGCGGTGGCGGTCCAGGCAAACAAATCGAGATGCAGCCAGGACTTCGCGGTCACGAAGCGCCGCATGAACAAAGCCGCGGTGATGGCGCCGCCCTGACTGCCGCCGACATTGTTGATGTCGGCGATCTTGGATTCGAGCATCGCCTCGTAAGGCCGCCATAGCGGCAGCCGCCACAGCGGATCGCTCTCGGCTTTGGCGAAACCCATCAGCTCGCCGGCGAGTTCATCGTCGTCGGTGAAAAACGCCGGCACGTCCGGGCCGAGCGCGACCCGGGCAGCGCCGGTTAAGGTGGCGAAATCGGCGATCAGATCGGGCTTGTCCTCATCGGCAAGCGCGAGCGCATCGGCGAGGACGAGCCGGCCCTCGGCATCGGTGTTGCCGATTTCGACGGTGATGCCTTTGCGCGACGTATAAATATCGCGCGGCCGGAAGCTCCCTCCGGCAATGGAATTTTCGACCGCCGGAATGAGCACGCGCAAGCGGACCTTCAGTCCGCGCGCCATGATCATGTGTGCAAGCGCAAGCGCGGTCGCGGCCCCGCCCATGTCCTTTTTCATGTTGAGCATGGAAGCGTCCGGCTTGATGTCGAGACCGCCGGTATCGAAGCAGACGCCCTTGCCGACCAGCGTCACGCGCGGATGTTTGCTGTCGCCCCAAGCCATGTCGATCAGCCGCGGCGCGCCTTCGGCGGCGCGACCGACGGCGTGGATCAGCGGAAAATTCTGCGCCAAGAGCTCATCGCCGACCACGGCATTGATCGTGGCGCTGTGCCGCGCGGCGAGCTTGCGCGCGGCCTGCTCAAGCTGCGCCGGGCCCATATCGTTTGCCGGCGTATTGATGAGGTCGCGCGCCAGCGTCACCGCTTCCGCGATGTTCGTGAGTTCGTCGTGGTCGACGCTTTGCGGCAGGTTGAGCTTGACCGCGCGCGCATCGGCCTTGCGGTAGCGGGTGAAGCGGTAACTGCCGAGCGCGAAAGCGAGCGCCGCCAGCCGGACATCGTGCGGAGCGTTGGCGAAGCGGTAAACGCCGTCCGGCAATTGCTGCGGCAGGCGGCCGGGAAGAAACAGGTCCTTCGTTTCATCGGCGCCTTCGAGCCCGAACAGAACGCCGCCCAGCCCTTTCTTGCCCGGCAGCAGCAAGAGGCGGCCGGCTTTCGGCTCGAAACCCGCGGCATTGGCGAACGAAGCCGCCTCGGCTCCGAGCGTCTTGCGGACATCCGGATAGTTCGCCGCGGTAACGAACCAAATCGGGATCGCGTCCGCCGTGCCGCGCACAATGAAGATCGAGTCCATCGGATAGCCCGCGCTTAAAGTCACGCCCTGCTACCATGCCGGCCCGGACTCGTGAAGTAAGACTAAGCGCGCGGCGCGGCTGAAGGCAGGCTTGGTTGCAGCTTGCCGATCCGGGTCACGACCATGGCATCAGCGAGGCGTGAATCACGTCCGGCACACCCTCGCCGCCGACCGAACGGATGGCGAGGTCGACGTCTTTCAAGCCGAAACGGTGCGTGGTGACGAGCTCCAGCGGAAACCGCTTCGAGGCCAACTGCGCCAAGGCAAGCTCGCAGGCTTTGTAGCTGTGGCCGCGGGCGCTCTTCATGGTGATGAACTTCACCGTGAATTTCTCCAGCGGAAAATTTGGGAATTGCGCCATCTCGCCTTGAGCAACAATCACGCCGCCCTTGCGCTTAAGCGCCTCGATGCCGAGCAGGATCGGGATGGTGCCGGCGCCGGCGGTGCAGTCGAGCGAAACATCGACGCCCTTGCCGCCGGTAATCTCCATGACGCGCGCCAGCGGGTCTTCCTTCTGTACATCGATGACGTGATCGGCGCCGAGTTTCTTCGCAACGTCCATGCGCGCCTTATCTTTCGAGGTGCCGGTGACGATGATCAGCGACGCGCCGGCTTGCTTGCAGATGACGGTCTGCGACAGACCTTGCTGGCCGGGGCCCTGGATCAGCACCGTCGAATTGTAACCGATGCCGCCGTCGAACAGCGACCACTCGACGCCGTTCGCCATCGGCGTGACGAGGCCGGCAAGCTCCGCCGAGACGCCCTTCGGCACATGATGCACCACGGCGTTCCACGGCAGATAAACATATTGCGCAAAGCCGCCCCACAAATGCGGCGCTTTCTCCGCCGACGTGTAACCGTAGCGGATCGCGTCCGGATTGGTGCGCCAGTTGGTGTTCTCGCAGTGGCGATATTGTCCGGCGTGGCACCACTCGCACTTGCCGCAACTGACATAGTGCTCGACAAAGACGAGATCGCCCTCTTTAAACCCTTTGCGTCGCGTGAATTCGCGGCCGGCCTTGGCGATGGTGCCGATATTCTCGTGGCCCATGATGACCGGCGCGCTTGACGGCGGGTGCTTGTAAAGCTTGACGTCGGTGCCGCAGATGCCGCCGACCTCCATCTTCAAAAGCGCGGCGTCTTCCGGAATATCGGGCATCGGGTAGTCCCGGATTTCGGTCTTGCTCGGGCCGGTCCGTACCGCCGCCAATACTGTTTCGGCCACTGACAGTGTCTCCTCGTTCGTCCTTTTTGTCGTTAAAATATAATGGTCAAGATGCGCTCCCTTAGCAAACGCCAAGATGGCACCGCGCTAGACCGCGTCCGCGATTGGACGCGGACGCGTTTCGCGCTTGCGGAAGACGCGACAATTATGGTGTCGGAAGCGACCTGCACCGTCCCCGGCTGTCCGCCGGTCGAAACCCACATGGTGTTTTGGACCGAGCTGGGACGGCATCACTTCAAAATCTTCAAGCCGCTGGCGGACGTGGCCGAAGACGACCTGCCGCCTGCCTTCATGAAGAACGCGTTGGTCGCGCTTGAAGGTATCGACTGCGATTGCTGCTGATGGCTTTTAGCTACAAGCCTGCATTTGCCAGCGCCGCCGCCTGCCGCTTGGCGACGCGGTCCATCGCGAAGTGCTCGATCGCTTCGTTGAACAGGCGATAGAAATTAAGCTCCGCGCGCAGATGCAGGAACACCGCGCCGAGGCCGATCGCGGCACGATCCATGAACACGAATTCGCGCGGCACCGTCACCGGGCCCTTTTGCTTGAGCGCCTGGTGGACGCGGAACGCTTCGCGCCGGCCGTATTCCGACGGCGCGATGCCGTCCGCGATGGTGCGCACGCGGTCATCCAGGAGCGGCCCATAGATGAACCGCGCCCAGATGTTGAGCGTGTCGATGAGGTCGCGCGACAGCTTTCGAAAGCCCCAGGTTTCGTAGGCGTGCACCACGCGATCGTCTTCCCCGCGCAGCAGCCCATGATAGAGGTCGACGACACCGCGCACGAATTTCGGCGGAAAAATGCGGACGCAGCCGTAGTCGAGGAGATTGATGCCGGCCGGTTCGCCACCGCGCGCGAAGATGGTGTAATTGCCGAGATGCGGGTCGCCGTGGATCACGCCGAAGCGGCTGAACGGAAACCACCACGCGGTGAACATCGCGGTCGCCAGCGCGTTGCGCGCTTCAAGCGGGTCGTTCTTATGCGCGAGCATCCGCGTGCCGTCGAGCCAATCCAGCGTCAGCAGCCGGCCCGTCGAGAGCTCGGGCCAGGCGCGCGGCACGCGCACGCAGTCGACGCCGTCGAGCATTTCGCGATAAAGCGCGACATGCTTGGCTTCGCGCCGGTAGTCGAGCTCCTCGCGCACCCGCGCGCCGATCTCTTTGCCGATTTCGCTGGTGTCGATCGCCGAATCCAGCCGCCGCCGGATCGCCAGCAGCCATTGCAGTTGTTGCAGGTCGGCTTCGACGGCGGACTGCATGTCCGGATATTGCAGCTTGCAGGCCAGCAAAGCGCCGTCGAGCGAGCGCGCGCGGTGCACCTGTCCGAGCGATGCGGCCGCGGCGGGGTGGTGCTCGAAGTCTCCGAACTTCGCCGCCCAATCGGCGCCGAGCTCCGCCATCATGCGGCGCTTGACGAAGGCCCAGCCCATCGGCGGCGCTTCGCTTTGCAGCTTTTGCAATTCGGCGGCGTATTCCGGCGGCAGCAGATCGGGAATGGTCGCCATCAATTGTGCGACCTTCATCAGCGGGCCTTTAAGCCTGCCGAGCGCCGACGACAGCGCGGTCGCGTCACCGGCACGATCGGGCTCACTGCCCATGAGCCGCCGCCCCGCATAGCGCGCCGCCACACCGCCGACATTGGCGCCGACCCGCGCGTAACGCGCCGCGCGGGCGGTGAGGCGATTTTTTTCGCGGTCCGGTTTTTCGCGGTTCGCCATCACGCCTTCAGCTCAGGCCTTCAGCTCAGGCCTTCCAGCTCCACAATCAGCCGCTCGATGACGCCGAGGCCACCCTGCCAGAAGGCGGGATCGCGCGCGTCGAGGCCGAACGGCGCGAGCAACTCCGAATGATGCTTGGTGCCGCCGGCGGACAACATGGCGAGGTAGCGCTCGGCGAAGCCGTCTGCGGCGTGCTCGTAGACGGCGTAAAGTGAATTCACCAGGCAGTCACCGAACGCATAGGCGTAAACGTAGAACGGCGAATGGACGAAATGCGGGATATAGGCCCAGAACGCCTCGTAGCCGGGTTTCAGCTCGATCGCCGGTCCGAGGCTTTCGCGCTGCACGTCGAGCCATAATTCGCCGATACGCTCCGCCGTCAATTCGCCGTTCTTGCGCTCGGTGTGGACGGCGCGCTCGAATGTATAGAACGCGATCTGCCGCACCACGGTGTTGATCATGTCCTCCACCTTGGCGGCGAGCATGGCTTTGCGCGCTTTCTTGTCGTGCGTTCCGGCGAGCAGTTTCTTGAATGTCAGCATCTCGCCGAACACGCTCGCGGTCTCGGCAAGAGTGAGCGGCGTCGGCGCCATCAAGGCGCCGTTCGGCGCGGCCAGCACCTGATGAACACCGTGGCCGAGCTCATGCGCAAGCGTCATCACGTCACGCGGCTTGCCTTGGTAATTCAACAGCACATAAGGATGCGCCGAGGGCGTTGTCGGATGCGCGAAGGCGCCGGGGGCCTTGCCCGGCCGCACCGGCGCATCGATCCAGCGCTCGGCAAAAAACCGTTGCGCGATCGCCGCCATCTTCGGCGAGAATGCGCCATAAGCCTCGAGTACGGTGTCCCTCGCCTCGGTCCAGCCGACATTGCGGGTCGGGACTTGCGGCAGCGGCGCATTGCGATCCCAGTACGGCAGCCGCTTCCTGCCGAACCATTTGGCTTTGAGGGCGTAATAGCGGTGCGACAGCCGCGGATAGGCGGCGCGCACCGCCGCGACCAAAGCATCCACGACTTCGCGCTCGACCCGGTTCGACAGGTGGCGCTCGTCGGCGATATCGGCAAAGCCGCGCCAGCGGTCGGAGATTTCCTTATCCTTGGCGAGCGTGTTGGTGATGAGCGCGAACGCTTGCACATTATCCTTGAATGTATGCGCCAATGCCTGCGCGGCGGCCTTGCGCTTCGCCCCGGAGCGGTCCTGGAAAAGGTTCAGCGTCGGTTCGATGGCAAGCGATTTCCCCGCAACCTTGAACCGCAGATTGGCGATGGCGGCATCGAACTGCCGGTTCCAGGCGGAATAGGCGGTCACCGACTTCTCGTGAAACAATTGCTCGACGCGATCTTCGAGCTGGTACGGCTTGTAGCGCCGCACGTCCTCGAGCCACGGCCGGTAATGGCCGAGCGCCGGGTCGGCCATCGCGGCTTCAAGCAAGCGATCATCGACGCGGTTGAGTTCGAGCGTGAAAAACAAAAGATGCGTCGAAGCCGCGGTCATACGCTCCTGCACGTCACCGTAGAATTTGGTGCGCGCCGGATCGACGGTATTGCCGGCATGGACGAGTCCGGCATAGGAGCCGAGCCGCCCCATCCGGTCGTCGATTGCCTCATAGCGCCGCACCGCCGCTGCAAGCGCCGCGCCGGCCCCCGCTCCGTCCGCCATAGCGGCGAGCTTGCCCTTATAGGCTTCCTCGAATGCGACGCAGTCGGCGTCGGCACGGTCGAGATCGCGTTTGATCGCCGGATCGTCGAGCCCGGAATAAAGATCCGCGAGATTCCATTCCGGCAGAACGCCAAGCCCGCTTCGGCCCGGCCGTGGCGGCCGTTTGGCAGTCTTTTTTGCGACTTTGGGCATGTGCTGACCCGATTTCACCGAGTGCTCATGTGGCGCAAGAGCGTGGCCGCCGCAAGGCCGCGCGACACTTGTGACGCCTTGCGACGAGGGGGTACCTATGCTTTCTCTCGCCCCGAACTTCATTTGCGAACGGTTTTAGGTCCAATTCAAAACTCCGGGAAAATGCTCATGCGAAAATACTATGGTCTGCTGGCCGGACTGGCGTTTGCCGCCGTCCTGGCAGCTCCGGCGTCGGCCCAGCAATCGGGCGGCACCAAGGTCGGCGTGCTGACCTGTAAAACCTCCGCCAGTATCGGCTTCATCGTCGGCTCGCATCAAAAGATCAGGTGTACATTCGCACCCGATAGCGGCGCGCCGCCGGAATATTACGCGGGTTCCATCAACCGCGTCGGACTCGATCTCGGCGTCACCACCGGCGGCATCATGACCTGGGGCGTGATCGCTCCGACAAACGGCTGGCGGCACGGCGCGCTCGCCGGTGATTATGGCGGCGCCAGCGGCAGCGTATCCGCCGGTGTCGGCGTCGGCGCCAATGCGCTGGTCGGCGGCTCGCATCGGTCTTTCGCGCTGCAGCCGCTGTCGGTTTCGGGCCAGGTCGGGGTCAATCTCGCACTCGGCGTTGCCGGCCTGACGCTGCGGTCGGTGCCGTAACGGAAGACGCCGTTCCTTTAAGATTGCCGCGGCCATTGGGGCGCGTCGGTGCCGAGCGGAACGCTCGGCCGCGCCCAGTGCGGCGGCGTCTCCGGCATGACCGCGGCGTGGCGCACTGCCGTCAGCCGGCCGAAGCCGGACGCACTCTCCTCCAGGCAATCGGTGACGTCGTCGAATTCGGGATCGGGGCACGCCATGCCGTCGATGCGACCGAGCTGCCGCAGCCAATGGCCGGTTTGCGCGAGCGAAACGCGCACATGCCAGGAACCGCCCACCTCGATGCGGCGCGCCAGCGCCGCCAACGCGCCGAAGGCGAGCAGATAACCGGTGGCGTGATCGAGCACCTGCGCCGGCAGCGGCCGCGGCTCGGTCGCGGCGAATGCTTCTTGTTCCGCGCTGTTGATGCCGCTCGCCGTTTGCACGAGCGAGTCGAAGCCGCGGCGTGGCGCCCACGGTCCGTCGTGCCCGTAAGCACAGAGCGAGGCATAGACGATGCCCGGCCGCAGGCTGGCGGCCTCCATCGGACCAAAGCCGCAGGCGGCGATCGCGCCGGGCCGATAGCCTTGCACAAAAATGTCGGCGCCGCGCAGCAGCGCCGCGAGCGTCTCGCGGCCGCTCGCCCCGCGCAAATCGATCGCGGCGGATAATTTACCGCGGCCGGTATCGATGACCAGCGGGTGCATCGACGCCAGATGCGCTGCGGTGACGAGCAAAACATCGGCGCCATGCGCCGCCAGCGTGCGGCCACAGACCGGGCCGGCGATGATACGCGTCAGGTCGAGCACCTTGACGCCGGCGAGTGGGCGCTCGGCCGGGCCGAACGGCTGCGGCGGCGCGTCGCCGATCTTCTCGATGCTCAAGAGCGGAAGTTTCGCCACGGCGCGCCCCTGCGGATGACGATCCCACTCGGCGAACGACCGGCACGCTGTCACGACAAGACCGGCCTCCGCCGCCGCGGTTTCCAACGCCTCGGCCTGCCACCCAGCCAGCGCGCGCTGCACCGCCGTCTTATCGTGCTCACAACCGAGCAACTTGAGGAGACCGCTGCAATGATGCGGCAGATTGGTATGCAGCCGCGCCCAGCGGCCGTCACCGCAGCGATAAAGTCCGGCAATCCCGTCGTGATGATCCTCCGGCACTTTGCCGTCGACGCGCAGATAGCGCTCGCTGCGAAACTCGATCGCGGCGCGGCGCATGTCGACGCCGACGCTCTGCCGGCGACCGCTGCGCAGCCGCCATATTTCCGCGGCGGCGAGCGCCGCAGCGCCGATCGTCGCCTGCGCGGCGGTGCCGACCTTAAATGACGACGGCAACGCCGGCTCGGCGCCGGTGAAATGAATCTGCCGCAACGCCGCGCCATCGAGCCCGGCAGCGCGCCACAGCGCGGAGATCGCGTTCATAGGATCCGTCGGAGAATGGGCGAAAGCTTCTTGCTCGAACGGCCTAGCTTAACACGCTCTTAAGCCTCCTGCCGCAAAGTGCCCCGAAACGGCACAGCGTGCGCAAAACCAAGCCGCCGGAGACCTTATGAGCATCCTCATTGTCGACGACGATCCGGTGCAATGCCGGCTGCTCGAGGGCATGCTGCACAAATTCGAATACGAGACGTTGACGCGCGACAACGGCGACGCGGCCTTGTCGCTCTTGGCCGGACCCGAAGGCGCGCGGATCGATTGCGTGATCCTCGATCTGGTCATGCCCAATCTCGACGGTCTCGGCGTGTTGGCCAAATTGCGTCAGGCCGCGATCACCGTGCCGGTGATCGTGCAGACCGCGCACGGCGGCATCGACAATGTCGTTTCCGCCATGCGCGCGGGCGCGGTCGATTTCGTGGTCAAGCCGGTCGGCGCCGAACGCTTGCATGTGAGCCTGCGCAATGCGCTCAATGCGAGCGCGCTCGAAGGCGAACTGGCGCGGATCAAGCACAGCCGGTCCGGCACGCTCGGCTTCGCCGATATCATCACCAAAAATGCCGACATGCTCGCCGTGCTGCGCATGGCGGAGAAGGCTTCGGCCTCGACCATTCCGGTGCTGATCTCCGGCGAATCCGGCGTCGGCAAGGAATTGATTGCGCGCGCCATTCACGGCTCCGGCGAGCGGCGCAGCAAGCCGTTTGTCGCGGTGAATTGCGGTGCGATGCCCGAGAACCTGGTGGAATCGATCCTGTTCGGCCACGAGAAGGGCTCGTTCACCGGCGCCACCGAACGCCATACCGGAAAATTCGTCGAGGCCTCGGGCGGCACGCTGTTCCTCGACGAGGTCGGCGAATTGCCGCCGGCAGCGCAAGTGAAGCTGTTGCGCGCGATCCAGGAAGGCGAGGTCGAGCCGGTCGGAGCGCGCAAGCCGGTCAAGGTCGACGTGCGGCTCGTCTCCGCCACCAATCGCGATCTTATTGCCGACGTGAAGGCGGGCCGCTTCCGCGAGGACCTGTTCTACCGCCTCCATGTCTTTCCGATCACCGTGCCGCCGCTGCGCGAACGGCCAGCCGACATTCCGGCGCTGGCCCGACATTTCCTCGCGCGCTTTGCGGCTGAAGAAGGCAAGCGCATCCGGCTGGTGACGCCCGAGGCGCTGCGTGTGCTGATGGCGTTCCGGTGGCCCGGCAATATCCGCCAGCTCGAAAACGCGGTGTTCCGCGCCGTGGTGCTTGCCGAATCCGATACCGTCGGCGTTGCCGAGTTCCCGCAAGTGACGGCGCAAGTCGGCAATCCGGTGTCGGCCCAGGCCGACGGTTCAAGTCCGGACGAGGCCTGCACGCTCGCGGCGGCACTGGCCGACGAGCCAGGCCTCGTCCCAAACGCCTACGAGAAAAGTGCAACGGACCCCTCGCCCGATTTCATGACAAGGCTGGCGCCGCGGGATGCGCTACCCCTGCTCGATGCCGCGGGCGAGGTGCGACCGCTGGATGAAATCGAGGCCGAGCTTATTGGGTACGCAATTACCCACTATCGTGGGCAAATGTCGGAAGTGGCGCGGCGGCTGCAAATCGGCCGCTCGACGCTGTACCGCAAGCTCGAGGCGCTCGGCCTGAATAGTGAGCGCGGCGAAGCAGATAGCGAGGCGGTTCCAAGCGACGTTGCCGCAGAGCGACAGCCAAGCAAAATTGTTTGATTTGATCGAATTCCCCCGTTGATCACGGCGACAAAATTCGACAGCTAACGTAAGGTAACGCCGCCGCGGCGCTCTTTGCCGCGGTTCGTGCCATAATTGGGGCCGATAATCCCCAAAAGTGAGAGCTTCGCGGCCGTATTCGCTGGCTCTGTAAGGAGACGCTGCATGCCCGGGTCTCGTGTCGACCGGTTTCTCGCTTCGACTGCCCTCGTGCTCTTGCTTTCCGCCTCGGCCGGGGCAGCGCTTGCGGATCCGAAAATTGACGGCAGCGCCCCCGTTGCAACACCGGCCGCGCCGGCGGATGCGAACAAAGCGGCCACGCCGCCCGTTCCGGTGACAGATCAGCCTCAAAT
>Ga0181516_10002225_pt1 | contig 14034 bp, 12 predicted proteins | sample PEATcosm2014_Bin_25_FD_121104 | JGI IMG/M metagenome (GOLD analysis project Ga0181516, IMG submission 121104) | Peatland microbial communities from MTU Mesocosm Facility, Houghton, MI, USA - PEATcosm2014_Bin01_10_metaG | ecosystem: Environmental > Terrestrial > Soil > Wetlands > Peat | place... | reverse complement strand
GGTCTCCAAGGCGTTGCCGAGGGTCATCTTGCCACGAGCAACGGCCGTGTGCGCGGCGGCACGCTGGCGTTCCTCCTTGTGGAAATCGCTCAGACGAAGTTTGGCGACGCTGATTCGGTCGGTCTTGAGGGACTTCCAAATCAGCTTGCCGCGCAGGCGGATTCGGGCATAGTAGTTGCCTGATTGAACGTGGCGCACGAGATTGGCCACGGGCGTTTTTTGCCAGCGAGATTCTGTTTTATCTGATGCATTGGTCTTCATGCAGATAGTATAGAACACAGGTATAGAAATGTCAAATTTGAAGAAGCATAAAAGTGATAGTTCTTCAATAGAATAAGGGCGAATGGAAGGGTGGCTGAGTGGTTAAAGGCACCTGACTCGAAATCAGGAGTAGGAGCAATCCTACCGTGGGTTCGAATCCCACCCCTTCCGCCATATATTGCTTGTTATCAACGACATATAAACACAGCCCATCAACTCCTTCCGGGTTTTCACAATTGCAGCGTTTGTTTCTGGTCGGGCTACCCGCAAATCTGGCGGGCTGCTGGAGAATTGATCTGATAAACCAAGCCTGTTTGCAAAACCAACAACTGGACGCCTTTGGGATGCCGGCCGACTGTTTGCGGTGCTGAAGTCATTCATGGGGCAGGTCTCACCCAAACAACCTCCATTTATTCGATCCGAAAGTGAATTCTGACAACCATTCCATTTCTCATGCTCGACGGGCTAAAAGACTCAGGAGGCGGGCGCGGTTGTAGCGTTGCACCAGTATGCAGGGCGCGTTTGCAGCCAAAGCATATATGGCGTTCACCAGCACCGCCCACCGCGGATTCCACACGCAAAACAAAGGCACCGCCAGCAACGCGAGCCAATGCACCAACTCACCGCGCCAGGTTTCGCGCAGAAACCGCGCCAGAAATTCCGGCGAGGCGGCGCGCAATTTCGCCTTGGGAAAACCGCCGCGAAACCAGCCGGCTGCGTCGGGCAACTTGTCTTTCCAAGACTTGATGGCAAAGACTTGCTCGTAAAAGCGTCCGTCACGCTCCCAGCTTTTGGGGCGCGCGAATCGATTACGCGCATTCAGGCGCTCCGCCGCGAGCTGGGTTAGCGCCCACGCCAGGCCGAGTTGAACCGCCAGCCAGGTGATGACGTTCAGCCCGATGGTCCACGCGATAGGAAGTTCAACCAGCACGGATGGCGCGTCCTTTCCAGCTCACCGTTTTGCGCGAATAAAAAACGGAGCGGGCAAACACGACGAAGAAAAACATCATTAACAGCGGATAAAACATGGCCGCACTCCAATGAAACGTCCCCACGCGGCGCAACAGCCAGCCAATTTGCGCCGCGCAAAGTCCATAAACCGCCAGCCACGGCAGCGGCGTGCCACTGGCAAGGACCCCGATAGACGCGAAAAAAAGTCCGCCCAGCCAGGCGATGATGAGCAGCAGGACGGGCCAGGGCGTCTGGCCTGCGCCGGAAGCGAAGCCTTTCGTCCAGCCGTCCACGAGCTGACGCCAGCCTTCGGGATACATGCGAAACGCAAACACGCTGCGCCCGCTGCAGCAGCGCGCCGGCACGCCGGCGTTTCGCAACTGTTTCGAGAACCAGAAATTTTCGAGGATGCGGCCTTTCACGGCTTCGTGGCCGCCGGCCCGCTGGTAGGCCGCGCGGTCAATCAGCAGAAACTGGCCCACCAAACCACGCCGCGGATAACGGTCGCCGATCACGGTAAAAGCTCCCGTGCCGGCCAGCATCACCAGGTTGAAGAAGGCGGAGAACTGCTCGTGAAAATCGCGGATCACATGATACGGCGCGACGGAGAGAGCGCCACCGCCGGCGGCTTGAAATTCCGCCAGCACCCGCGCCAGCCCATCCGGCTCGAACCAGGTGTCGGCATCGAGGAACATTAATCTTTGCCCCGCCGCGACCTGTGCGCCTTGATGACAAGCCCACGTCTTGCCACGCCACTCCTCCGGCAACGGAAGCGAATGGACGACCCGCGCCCCGTTTTGGCGGGCGACCTCGGCAGTGTGATCGGTGGAAGCGTCATCCACGACAATGATTTCCCCGGGGCGGACGGATTGGGCGGCGAGCGAGTGAAGCAGATTCGGCAGATTTTTTTCTTCGTTGCGCGCGGGAATGATGATGGAGAGACCTTCCACGGAGGCGGATGCCCACCCCGCCGCACCGGCACACTGACGGAGACGGCCCAGGACCAAAAAGCCTGCCGCCCATTGCGCCAGTGTGACCAGAAGCAAAATCATTTGTCCCACTCCACAATTTTCCTGGCGACGTTCTGGCCGCACAGCACGACCATCGGCATGCCGCCGCCGGGGTTGACCGAGCCGCCGACGAAAAACAAATTTGGATAGAGCGTGCTTTGCTTGGGCGCTTTGAACGCCAGATTTTTCCAGCGGTCGCTCACGACGCCGTAAATCGAGCCTTTGTTGGAATTGTATTGCGCGCGGATGTCGAGCGGCGTCCAAACATGCTCGAAGACAATGTGCTTGCGGAGATCCTTCAAGCCCGCGCGCTCCAGCTTGTCCAAGATGCGCTCCTTGAATTTCAAATAATCTTCGCGCGTCAACGGGTGCCCGTCGTCAATGCAGGGAATGTGCGGGAGAATCTTGAGACAATCACAACCTGCGGGTGCGACGGCCGGGTCGGTCCTGGACGCGGCCACGAGATAAATCGTCGGGTCATCGGGCAGTTCGTGTTTCTCGAACACTTTGACGAAATGGTCCTTCTGATGAGCGCTGAAAAAAAAGTTGTGGTGCGCGAGCCGGGGATATTGGCAATCCAAGCCAAGGTCAAGGACCAGCCCGGAGCAGGCGGGCTCCAGCTTTTTTTCCAGTGACGCGACGAGCGCCCGGTCCTCGCGCAACAACTTTTCGTAGGCCGGAATCACTTCCATGTTGGACACGATGATGCCGGCGGCGTGGAATTCGCCATTGGCCACGAGGCCGGTGACGCGCCCGTGTTCATGGCGGACTTCGCTGACCTCGGCGTTGAGATTGATTTTGATGCCGAGCTCATTCATCAACCGGCGCAGGCCGAGGGCGAGGTTGTAAAGCCCGCCGTCCACATACCAGAGGTCGTAGCGAAACTGAATGGTCGGCAGCGAATTCATGAACGCCGGCGCGCGGTACGCCGAGGAGCCCACGTATTTGATGAAGAAGTCGAAGATGTCGCGGAAGTAACGCGTCTGGAAATGCGCCGCCACGCCTTGGTGCATGGAACGGAACAGGTCGAACTGAAAAAACTTGAGCAAGCCATAGTGCCGGGCGAAACCACGCCAGTCATCCAAGCCCTGTTCGAAATAACCATCGTTTGTCAGGTCATAAAGGCCGGCGGAGTATTTTAGAAATCGTTCAATGTTCCCAGGTGGTTCGCCCGCTTTGCGCGCCTCGGCGGCCATTTTTTCGGGTTCGGGATACAAATCCAGCGTCACACCGTCCTCGAAAAAATTCCGCCAGTGCGGCCGCAAGGCGCGGATGGAAAAGTAATCGCCCATTTTTTTGCCCGACCGCACGAACAGCCGCTCGAAAATATGCGGCAGCGTCAGAATGGACGGCCCCAAATCAAAAGTGTAGCCTCGTTCGGCGAGCACATTAAGCTTGCCGCCGATCTGTGCGTTCTTTTCAAACACCTCGACAGCGTAGCCGGCTTGTTTCAGAGAGATGGCGGCGGACAAGCCGCCCAGGCCCGCGCCAATGACGCAGATTTTTTTGCGGCTCATTATTCGGTTTTCGTGACCCGTTTCAGGCCCGCCTGCGCCAGACCATCCTGCGGGTGCATCGCCAGCGCCTTGCGGAAATATTTTTCCGCTTCCGCGCGCTGTCCCAGTTTTTCGTAGGAGGAACCAATGAACGTCAGGCAGCTATCGTGGCCCCAGCGCGGGGCGAGCGGGGCCGCCGGTGTTTTGGCTTCAGCCTCAAAAAGTTTTTCCGCCGCGAGCAGGTTCGTCAGCGCTTCCCGCCGGGACTCGGCGCCAAACGCCGTGTAAAACTGGCTCATGCCCAACAAGTATTGCACCCGGGGATCCTTCCCGCCACCAGCCAGCGCAAGTTTGTATTCGCGCTGCACACGGGGGCCGAGCCATGCGGCCCGGACCATGTTTTCGCTGATCTTCATGCCATAAAGCGTGCCCAGCAACGCGTGGCTTTCGGCATGGTTTGCGTCAAGTTTCACCGCCTGCGTCAGAGCGTCCACCGCCGCGTCGAGTGCGTCCTCAGCGGCGTGCTGGTTGGCCTGGCTCTCCGGCAGACCCAGCAATTGCAGCATTCGATGAAACTCGGCCGCACCCAGCCAGTAATAATTCGTCACCGTGGCCCCGGGGTTGGCGCAGGCTCGCTGGAAAAGGTTCTCCGCCTTGACAAATCGCGCGCCGTCCCAAGCCTGATACGCGTTGGTGAATTCCGCAATGCCGGCCATCGTGAGATTGTCCGCCGCCGAATCCGCCCGCGCGACCAGGGCAGCCAGCAGCAGAATGGTCAAAACACGAATCATCGCTTGACGAAGTATTGGGAAGCGGCACAACGTAGCCAAGTCATTTATGGATTTTTCGGACCTCGTTCATCGCCAGGGCGCCTTTTTTCAAACCGGGACGACACGATCGCCCGGCTTCCGGCGCGAGCAGCTCCGAAAACTTTCCGCCGCGCTGAAGCGGCATGAATCCCGCCTGCTGGCCGCTCTGGAGGCGGATCTCCGCAAATCTTCGTTCCAAGGTTACACGTCAGAACTGGGTCCGTTGCAGGCGGAAATCCGCCACGCGCTGAAAAATCTCGCCCGCTGGATCGCGCCGGTGCGCCGTCGGACGCCCTGGTTTGTCGCCCCGGCGCGCGGCTGGGTGCAGCCGGAGCCTTTCGGCGTGGCGCTCATTATCGGCTCGTGGAATTATCCCGTCCAATTGCTGCTGTTGCCGCTGGTGAACGCCATCGCGGCGGGGAATTGCGCGGTGCTCAAACCATCCGAACTCGCGCCGGGCACGGCGCAAGTCATCGCGGCGCTCTTTAAGGAAACGTTCGCGGAAAATTTTATTTCCATCTGCAACGGGGGTGGGGACACCGCCGAGGCTTTGTTACGCGAGCGGTTTGATAAAATCTTTTTCACAGGGAGCACCCGGGTCGGGCGCGCGGTCATGGCCGCGGCGGCGAAGCATCTCACGCCTGTAACCCTGGAACTGGGCGGCAAATGCCCGGCCATCGTGTGTGACGACGCGGCCATCGAGCAGGCGGCGAAGCGGATCGCCTGGGGCAAATTTATGAACGCGGGCCAGACATGTGTCGCGCCGGATTTCGTGCTGGTGCAGCGCGGTGTGCGCGGCGCGTTCGTGGACGCCCTGAAGAAATCGATGCGCGAATTTTACGGCGAGGATGCCAGCCGGAGCGAGGATTACGGGCGTATCGTCAGCGCGCGGCATTTCGAACGATTAAAGAGTTACTTGAGTGACGGCGAAATTGCGCAAGGCGGCGCGCATGACGCCGAGGATTTATTCATTGCGCCGACGATTTTGGCGGACGTGTCGCCGGCGTCGCCGGTGATGCAGGAGGAAATCTTTGGACCGATTCTGCCGGTCCTGGAGTTCGGCACGTTGGACGAAACTGCCGCCTTGCTGCGCGGCAGGCCGACGCCGCTGGCGTTGTATTTATTCACCCGCGACCGCGCCAACGAAGCGCGTGTGCTGTCGGAAACACGTTCCGGTGGCGTTTGCGTGAACGACGTGTTGTCGCACACGATCGGTTCGGGGCTGCCATTCGGCGGATTGGGTGAAAGCGGCATGGGGGCGTACCACGGGCGCGCGGGGTTTGACGCGTTCTCGCATCAGCGCTCGATTTTGCGGCGGGCCACGTGGCTCGACACGCCGTTTCGTTATCCGCCGCAAAGAATCTCATTGGCAGGATTGAAGCGGGCGATGCGCGTCCTGCTGGGCGACTAAACTTGCCCATGCGGTTAATTTTGTTACGGTCATGCGCATGTCGCGTCGTGTGATCATCATTGGAGCGGGACCCGGAGGATTGGCTTCTGCTCTGCTGCTCGCAAAGGCCGGAGCGGAAGTCACCATTTTGGAAAAACAGCCGCGCGTGGGCGGCCGAACCTCGCTCATAGAGAGTGATGGTTATCGTTTTGATCTCGGCCCGACATTTTTTCTTTATCCGCAAATCCTCCAGGAAATTTTCCAGGAAGTCGGACGCGACCTTTACAAGGAAGTGCCGATGACCAAGCTCGACCCGCAATACCGCATCACCTTCGGCGCGGGCGGCGAGTTGAACGCGACGCCAGATCTCGAACGCATGGTGGCGGAGATTGCGAAACTGTCGCCGTCGGACGCGGAGGGCTTCCGGCGTTTCATGCGATACAACCGCCTGAAGCTGGAAAAATTTGCCCCCTGCCTGCAAACGCCCTTTCCCGGTTGGACGAGCCTGATCAGCCCGCGGCTGCTGGCGGTGCTGCCGTATTTGAAGCCGTGGAAATCGCTGCATGCGGAACTGGCGGGTTATTTCAAAGACCCGCGCCTGCGACTGGCTTTCACGTTTCAGGCAAAGTATCTCGGCATGTCGCCGTTTCAGTGCCCGAGCCTGTTTTCCATCCTGTCCTTCCTCGAATACGAGCACGGCATCTGGCATCCGACGGGCGGCTGCAATTCGGTGACGCGCAACCTGGCTCGCGTGGCACAGGAACTCGGCGTGAACATCCGGCTGAACACGGCCGTGGAGGAAATTATTGTTGAAGGCCGCCGCGTAGCGGGGGTGCGCACGGCGCAGGGCGAACAACGGGCTGACGCCGTGGTGCTGAACGCCGATTTTGCCGACGCCATCACGAAGCTCGTGCCGGACAAGCTGCGCCGCCGCTGGAGCAATGCGAAGGTGGCAAAAAAGGATTTTTCCTGCTCGACGTTCATGTTGTATCTCGGCGTCGAGGGAAAATTCGACCACCTCGCGCATCACAACATTTACGTGGCAAAAGATTATCGCCGGAACCTCAACGAGATCGAGCGGCAGCATGTATTGTCGGAAGACCCGTCGTTCTACGTCGCGAACCCGGCGCGCACCGACGCCACCATGGCTCCGCCCGGCCACAGCGCTTTGTATATCCTGCTGCCGGTGACGCACCAGCACCCGAATGTGGATTGGAATGCGGAGCGGGCGCGGTATCGCGGCGTGGCGCTGCGCCAGATCGCCAAGCTCGGCATAACCGGTCTTGAGAAACGCATCCGTTTCGAGCGCGTCGTGACGCCGGCGGACTGGGAGAGCAAAGCGGACGTCTATCGCGGCGCGACCTTCAACCTTGCGCACAGCTTCAAGCAGATGCTCCACCTGCGACCGCAAAATCGCTTCGAGGAATTCGACCGCATGTATCTCGTCGGCGGCGGCACGCATCCGGGCAGCGGCCTGCCGGTCATCTTCGAGTCGGCGCGCATCAGTTCAAGACTGTTGCTGGAAGATCTGAATTGAAGCCCCAAGTTTTGCCAAAACGCGCGCAGTTTTGGGTCCCGCAAGAGCAGCGCGGCTCACAGCCGGCGGTTCCCCGCCACGACCACGTATATTTGCCTTTCGCCCTGCTTTTCGGTTTTCCCGTCCGGAACGACCAACAGCGGGTCCTGCTGCAGGAAGCCTTTTGCGGCGACTGACAAGGCCGCTTCTTCCACGGCCATTTCTTCCCACATTCATTTTACGAATTTCGTGGTGCCAGCTTTGATGCCCGCCGAAGCGAAGCGCAGATTTTCGAGGTCGAGAATCAAACGATCCAATTCCATCGGAACGGCCGTCCGCACATCATCGTCTTTCACGTGCTTGGGTGTTGAGTCGCTCACTTGGATTACCAAGGCGCATCACACACCAATCCCCTGGTGACTAAAAGCCTCATTTTTCCTGCCAGGAAACCGGCGACCCATCAGGCGGGCAAGCCGATCCGCCCTTTGCCAGCAAGCCCGGCCCCGTCACCGGTCAGAACTCACACAACCCTTTTCAGGGAAAGTCACAGGGTCTTGCCGTACGCCAACCTTTTGTTGGCGAATGGCGCCGCGGCGAAACGCTGTCCGGATGCTCCACTTTAATGGCAGGCCGTCAACGTGATTCCGGTGCAACGGCGAAGACAAAAGCCCCGGCTCTGGACCGCACCGCCTCCGCCACGCGAAAAATATTCCCGGACCTGGTTGTTTGGGCTCCGTCCCATAAGAATTTTTCCCCTTTCATTTCAGCTCAACTGTTTTAAATTAGCGGCCTGATGAGCTCCAAGTTGCTTCGTTCCCTCGCCGCGTCCGCAGTGGCACTGGTTCTGGCCTCAACACTGCACGCCCAAACTCCACAAATCGATTTCCCGGCCGCCAGCCCGGCCTGCACCCTGAAACAGCGCGTCGGTTTGACCGACATCGAAATCGATTACTCCCGGCCCGGGGTCAAGAACCGCACCATCTTTGGCGGCATCGTCCCCTATGGCCAGGTCTGGCGAACGGGCGCCAATCAGGCCACCAAAATCACCTTCAGCACGCCGGTCAAGCTCGGCGGCGCGGACATACCCGCGGGCACCTACGCGCTTTTCACCATCCCGGGCGAAAGCGAATGGACCATCATCATCAACAAGGGCGCGGCGCAATGGGGAGCGTTCCAGTACAAGCAGGAGGATGATGTCGCCCGTTTCACCGTGCCGGCCCTGCCCATGGCGGAAACGATCGAGACGTTCACCATCGAATTCAACCGCATCCGCGATGAATCCGCGGTGCTCAATCTCGTCTGGGAACGCACCGTGGTGCCGATTCCCCTCCGGGTGGAAGTTGCGGGCATATTGGTGCCGCAAATCGAAGCGGCGATGGCCGCGCCGGGCAAAAAGACCGACGGTTTTTATTTTCAGGCCGCCACTTTTTATTACAACCACGATCAGGATCTCAAGAAGGCGCTGGAGTGGGTGAATGCCGGCCTGGCCGACAATCCCAGAATCGCCTATGAGATGCTGCATCTCAAGGCGCAGATTCTTGCCAAGCAAGGGGACAAAGCCGGCGCCATTGCCGCCGCCAAGCAGTCCAGTGAACTCGCCATAAAGGCGGAGGGAACGGGCAGTTCTTTCGTGAAGATGAACGACGATTTGATTTCCAGCCTTCAACCATGAGGAGATGAACGCCCGCCGCGCGGGTGGCTGAGTGGTCAAGGGCACCCGCCCGGAATCAGGGGCAGGGGCAACGGTGTCGTGGGTTTGAATCACACTCTTCCGCCAATTTTTTCCAAGAAATATTTGGTACGCCCAAAAAAATGGTTGCGGCTGCCAGTGGTGTGTGCTATAGGTCTTGCGCATTCGATGAAAACTTGCACGAACATATCAGCCACGAGTTGGCCGACGATGACCACCGCGAAAGCGGCCCGTCATGGCCGGCTGGTCCGCGGCCGCGTGTCCGGGCCTTCCCAGTCCATGTCGTATTTCGGCCAAAAGCCGGAAATTAATTTGGACGCAAAAGGCGTAAGCAGGTAGAGACTCGAAACAGACTTTCTCCCAACCCTGCTTACGGAAACGTAGGCGGGGTTTTTGTTTTCCCTGCGGAACTGACGGTGTCCCTGGCGGTTAACGAAGAACGAACGATCTGTGAACAAGAAAAGCGCGACATCCAGGTGATGTCTTCGGGCGACAAATTGATTTTGGTGGAAACGGGCGTTGAATCGTCACCGAGGTGGTGTGCCCACGCCGAGTCGATGTCATCGCCGGAACGCGCCGCACGAGTTTTACATTTTAATCTCAAGGGCTTCGGAGGAGGTGTGCCCTCAAACACCGAAAGAGCCGCCGTGAAACCGCGGGTTGGGATCGCATAGATCGCCAAGAGGTGTTTGTTCTTTGCTGAAACCCCGACCCAGGAGGTCGGGGTGATTGGCGTGGGCCGGGCGTGTGAAAACACCCGGCCCTTTTAATTTCCGCGGGGGCCGTCCACACGGACGCGTCCGCCGCTGCTTAACCATCAACGAAAGGAGGTCCCATGAAACCTGTCATCCGTTATCAAAGCCAGTTGCTCCCCCGCCGGAGCTACAAACCGGTTCGCGCGCTGCGCATCCGGCCGGTCCGGAGATTGAACGTGGTGTTCGTTCCGTCGCACCGGTTTGGCGCGAAGCCGAAGATCACCATTGTTCCCTAGCGGTCGGCGCGCCGGGATAGCGGGGTTTGCAGAGTTAATGCCTGCCCGCGAGCAGCCACTCTGGTTCTCCGCGACTCCGCGGCGCCGATTGTACCGAAGATTCCAATCCAAAACCTCAAAAAGGAAAACGCACATGAACCATGACATCATCGGCGCTGGCGCGGCCATCGCCCTGGTTGCCGCCGTAGTTGCGGCGGTTCAACTCCCGAAGTTTCGCCACTGCTTCCGCGTGCCGGAAGGCTGGGCGGGGCTTCTCTATCGTGACGGCCTGTATGTGCGTCGTAACAATGCCGGCCGCTCCCTGTTGTGGGGCTTCGGCTGGACCATGAACCTCGTTGACCTGCGCAAGGCCTCGCAGGCCGTCGCCGCCCAAGAGGTGCTCACGGCAGACAACGTCGGCCTGAAGCTCAGCCAGCTCGTCACTTACCAGGTGGCGGAACCGGTCAGGGCCGCGCACGAAACGCAAAACTGGCGGGACGAGCTTTGCCACAGCGCCCAGCTCGCGTTGCGCGCGGTCGTGGCCGGCGAAACCGTCGAGGCGCTGCTGAATCAGCGGCTCGAGATCGGGGCGCAATTGCTGGCCCGCGTGCAGCCGGAAGCGGTGAAGTTCGGCGTGAGCGTGCTCGCGGTCGAGGTGAGGGAAGTGGCGTTCCCCGACGACCTGCAGCGCGCCCTCGCCGAGATGCTCAAGGCGAGGGAAGCCCATGGCGCGGCCGTGTAAATAATCATCGTCCACACCAGTGGAATCAAAACGCCAGGAGGAAGTGACGCGGGCGGAGGCGAAAGTCTCCGCCCGCTTGTTTACCAGGCTGGCAAGGCGCTTGAGAGTTCGCCCCTTTCGCAGGAGGTGATTACGAAGCTAAAAGGCCTCCACGTATTGATGGAAAAGTCAGAGACTCGTCACCTCGTCTCCTACCGGTTCGATGGATCATTTGGGCTTCTCATCTCCGCGCCCGTTCTTCCAGCGCCTTCAGCAATTGCGGCAGCACTGATCCCGCCGCGCCGGCAAGGGCGAATTGCGCCTGCGCCGTGAGCGGCGTCGGTTGCGGATTAATCTCGACGACGGTTGCGCCGGTGCGCAGCGCTTCGAGCGGCAGCGCGGCGGCGGGATAGACGACCGTGGAAGTGCCGATGGAGAGGAAGAGGTCGCAGGTCCGGCTGGCGTTGGCGGCGCGTTCGATTTCCGCCTCGGGCAACGGCTCCTCGAACCAGACGACGTCGGGCCGCAACAGGCCGCCGCAATTCGGACATTTGGGCGGGACATCGCCGGTGTCCTTCCAGTTCGTGACGATGATGCCTTCATCAAAACATTTCGTGCGGGAGATGTTTCCGTGCAGCTCGATGACGCGCGTGCTGCCGGCGCGTTGATGCAGACCGTCCACGTTCTGGGTGATGAGATCGAACTGCGGGAAAAGCGCTTCCATTTGCGCGAGCGCGAGATGGGCGGGATTCGGTTGGGCATCGGTGACGAGTTTTCGACGCCACGCGTACCATTCCCAAACGAGGCGCGGGTTGCGGCGGAACGCGCGCGGCGTGGCGAGTTCCTCGGGGGTGTATTTCGCCCACAAACCGGTCTGGGCATCGCGAAAGGTGGGGACGCCGCTTTCGGCGGAGACGCCGGCACCGGTGAGCACGGCGACGCGTTGGGCGGCGGCGAGGCGGCGAAGCAATTCAGGCGGAATTGTCACGCAGGATTTTACCTCCGCGGCGGGGCAGGCCGCAACGGGGAATAATCGCAGGAAAACATCCGGAGTTGCAGAGAAACGCGAGGAGTTCTGAAAAGCCCCTCTCTCCGGCTCTCTCCCCGCGCTTCGCTGCGGGGCGAGAGAGAGCGGAAGCACGATGGGCGCGACCAAGCGCCGACCCTGCCTTCAAATTTAGCGACGCGAAATCCCGGTGCCGGTCAGGATTTCACAGGCCTGGCTGCGGCGGTTCAACTCCGCCTTCGCGTTGCTATTTTAATTTCCAGTCTTAATTGCGGAGCGCGGAACCGCCAGGCGGTAGTGCTTCAAGGTTTCGAGGGTTTGGTGGGACATATACCAATCATTTTTGACCAGGGTCAGAGTCTTGATGGTCGTGGTGCCGAAGTGGCGTTGGCGCGCTTGTTCGAGGGCGGCGGCGAATTGCTCGCCGTTTCGCAGCGGGGCGCAAAACCGGGCGACGGTCATGTGCGCAGTCACGAGCCGATAGCGCGCTTCCAACCGGCCGGCCAGGCCACTAGCGCGAAGCCGTTCGCGCAAACGGTCGCGGAGGTCATTCAAGGCGTCGGTATCGGGAAAGCCTTGAATCATGATTGCGCCCGGGGACGCGGTCACGCCGGCGAACTTAATCCGGATGGGCGCGGCCTGGCGCAAGACCGAGTCCATGGCGGCCACATACTTTTCCGTGTGCACGAGAAAGCGCCCGTGTTCGACCGTCGCGCCAAATGGCGAAAGGATGGTGAGGTGAAGGTCCGACGCGGGATAGTAGTGCTGGTCCGGTTCGAGGCGTCGGAGTTCGCGAAGAAACTTTAACACTCTTTCTCGCGCAGCCGCCGAGGGCCGGGCGATGAGCGTGAGGCCGCGTCGGCGGTCAACCGATCCGGCGGCGAGCACGCGGTCGGATTCGATTTTGCCGGCGCGAATTTTGCCGATGGCGTCCGACCACAACTCGTCGTAGCGCTTTCGCAGGCGGCGGAGGGAGTAGTTTTCGGACACCGGGGGCGAGCCGCGTTTGCGCATGGAGGGATGATTTCAAGGCAGCGCGGATTCGCAACTTTAATTACAGGCTATCTCATAAATAGAGCCGCCGGCAGGGCGCGCACTCGGTGCGCACCGCGTTTGCAGTCATGCGGCGGGCAAGGGACTGCCCGCCCTACCATTTATGAGATGAGTTGCAGAGTTGTCCCGCCCTTTCAGGGCTTGAGGGATTTTGGAACTTGAACCCAGGGCGGCACTTCGTTTGCCCTGGGCTATCCTGTTTCGCCCCGATGGGGCCTGGAAAAGGCGAACGCGAAAGATTTCCTTCGGGCGGGCTGGGCGCGGGGAATCGTGGCTTGACGGGGGATGGGACGGTTGAAAAGCTGGCCGGCATCATCATGGTGAAACGAGCCGAAAGCGGCTTCAATGTTCGATTACGATATGATTGCCAGAAATCCGCCGGTTTGACCACGTTGAAGCAGGCCAGGGCGTATCTGGAAATATTGTGGCCACCCGGCCGGGCTGGGATGTGGTCGGCGAGGGCGCCAACCACGGCACGCGAGGGCGCGTGCGCTCCCCGGGAAAGGAATCCCGCGCCACACTATTTCTGGAAATGGCGTAAAACCCGCGCCCCGGAAAATAAATGACGTGGCCGCAAAATTATGCGCCGTGGGGCAGCGTGGGCGTCTCGACGCTGATCGCCGCGCTGCCGGTGGTGACGCTGCTGGGGTTGCTGGCGTTCTGGCACGTCCGCGCGCACCGGGCGGCGCTGGCGGCATGGCTGGTGGCCGCGGTCATCGCCACGGTGGTGTATCACATGCCGGCGCGGCTGGCGCTGGCGGCGGCGGTTTATGGCGGGGCGTTCGGGTTGTTTCCCATCGGCTGGATCATGTTGAACGCGATTTTCATCTACAACCTGAGCGTGGAGGCCGGGCAGTTTGCGGTGCTGCAAAGGCAGTTGTCCGGCGTGTCGCGCGACCGGCGGATCCAGGCGCTGCTGATTGCGTTCAGCTTCGGCGCGTTCATCGAGGGGGCGGCCGGGTTCGGCGCGCCGGTGGCCATCAGCGGGGCGTTGTTGATCGGGCTCGGGTTTCGTCCGCTGGAGGCGGCCAAGCTGGCGCTCATCGGCAACACGGCGCCGGTGGCGTTCGGGTCGCTCGGAATCCCGCTGGTCACGCTGGCGAAGGTGACGAACCTGGATTTGCATCTGCTCAGCGCGATGGTCGGGCGGCAGCTAGCGTT
>Ga0181516_10002224_pt1 | contig 14035 bp, 11 predicted proteins | sample PEATcosm2014_Bin_25_FD_121104 | JGI IMG/M metagenome (GOLD analysis project Ga0181516, IMG submission 121104) | Peatland microbial communities from MTU Mesocosm Facility, Houghton, MI, USA - PEATcosm2014_Bin01_10_metaG | ecosystem: Environmental > Terrestrial > Soil > Wetlands > Peat | place... | reverse complement strand
TCCTCGCCCAACGCGATGGCCTCCATGATCGCCAACAAGGACCTCTACGACGTCGCCTGGGCCTGCGACACCGACCACGACCGCCACGGCATCGTCACCAAATCCTCCGGCCTGCTGAACCCCAACCACTACCTTGCCGTCAGCATCCAGTACCTGTTCACGCATCGACCGGCGTGGTCCGCCAAAGTCGGTATCGGCAAAACCCTGGTCTCCTCGTCCATCATCGACCGTGTCGCCAAAGGCCTGGGCCGACCTATGCTGGAAGTGCCCGTCGGCTTCAAGTGGTTCGTCGACGGGCTGATCGACGGGACCCTCGGCTTCGTCGGCGAAGAGTCCGCCGGCGCCAGCTTCCTCCGCCGCAACGGCTCGGTCTGGACCACCGACAAGGACGGCCTGATCATGGGTCTGCTCGCCGCGGAGATGACCGCCGTCACCGGCAAAGATCCCGGCCAGCTCTACGGTGAGCTGACCGCAAAATACGGCAACCCTATCTACCAGCGCATCGACGCTGCGGCCACCAAGGAGCAGAAGGCCAAGCTCGGCAAGCTCTCGCCCGCGCAGGTCACCGCCACCACACTCGCCGGCGAAGCGATTACGTCGATCCTAACGGAGGCGCCAGGCAATCACGCCCCCATCGGCGGCCTTAAGGTGACCACGGAAAATGGTTGGTTCGCCGCCCGCCCCTCCGGCACGGAAGACGTCTACAAAATCTATGCAGAGTCCTTCAACGGCGAAGCTCACCTCAAACGAATTCAAACCGAGGCCCAGGCACTTGTCACTGCCGCAATAGCCTGACTATTTGCTTTGCGCGAGGGTATGAAATGCGGGGATTCTTCGCTCCGCTCAGAATGACAAACGGAAGGGAATTCCGCCTCACTTCACCAGCACCGGCTGTAGCCACGCTCCATCTCCAGCGGCATCCCACACCGCCAGCCTCACCCACTTCTTCCCCGTCGCGTCGAACGGAATCCGTAGCGTCTTCGTGCCGAACGCCGTCGTGTCCGTCAGGCTGACGATCTTGCGGTCCACCGTCGTCCCATCGCTCCACACCACCTCCGCAAAGTCCAGCGGAAAGGTGTACTCGATACTCGCCGTATAGACGCTCTTCGCGCCCGAGCCCTCTATCTTCCAGTCGTGGAACAGGATCTCGCCCGTCGTGCCAAAGAAGTTCCCTTCGTGCAGTCCCTCCACCACCGGCGCCCAGCTCTCATTCCACAACGGAACCTTGTCCATCTTCACGTAGTTGATCGCCAGGAACGGATAGGTGTCATCGTCCGGCCGCTTCATGTAGGTGTCGCCCTCGGCCAGCATGAACTTCGGCTTCGGCGCCCAGTTGCTCATCTCGTCGTTCAGGCCGAAGCACCGCACCTCGCACAGCCGCGCCTGGCTCAGATCCGCCGGCAGCGACTCCCACGACCCGCCAATCCACCGGTCGCTCAGGAAGAAATCCTTGTCCTTGTACATGTCCGGAAAGATGGCCGAGCTCTTCGTCCGCGGATGCGCCGTCCACATGATCGAACCCGTCTCGTTCACCATCTTGAACATCTGGTCCGCCGAGCCGACGTGGTACACCGTGCCGTACCCCGGCACGTCCTCCTCGAACTGCCGCCCCTTTTCCTCCGCGGCCGAATGCGTAAAGTACACCGGCTTCGGCGTCATCAGATACCAGTGCCCATCGAAGTACGAGTTCACCTCTTCCTCCGGCATCACCAGGAAGTTCTTGTCGGAGAGCTTGCGCGCCGCCTCGAAGTAAGCCTTCTGCTCCGGCAGGCGCTTCGGTCCCGGGTCGTGCTGGTCGGAGTCGTCATGGAAGTCGCCGAGGTACACCACGTTGATGCCCAGCCCGCGAAACACCGGCACCCACGTCGGCTGGAAGTCCGAGGTACCGCGGTCGCGCACCATCTCGTTCAGCTCCAGATGGAAGTGCCCCGTCACCGTCTTGAATCCGGCGACCGGCTTGTACGTATCCCCATGCGTGTACGCCAGCACCGCCTGCTGCGTGGCGTGGCTGCCGGTCGCGCTCAGGTAGTAGTACACGGCCATGCGCTGCACCGTGCCCGGAGGCGCGTTGTACAGCGCATAGTTCAGCTCCTGGTTGCGCGCCGTCCCCGCGCGGTGCTTCCACACCTCATCGCTCACGCCCCACGGCTTGTAGCCTTCGCCTCGCTCGGGCTGCATCACGCCCAGCGAGAACGAGCTGTCCGAGTCCTTGCGGTAGTACACATACCCCAGGTTGACCTCATTCTCGCGCGCAAAGAAGAACTTGTGAGGCGCCGGAAAGATCCCCAGCGAACCCGCGCCTGTATCCAGAATCTCCAGCCGGTTGCGCGCCTGCACATTCACCGGTGCCTGGTTCGTGTCGCCGCCAAAATCCTGTTCCTGCCAGACCTGCGACGTGTCCTCCCACACCACCTTGCTCTCATTGGCCGTCGAGAATCCCTTCAGGCCGGCCTTGTAGATAAAGGCCACGTCCTTCGCGCTGGTGCTTGCCAGTGCCTCCTGCCGCAGCAGGTTCGATCCCTTGTACGCCGTAAACTGCAAATCGCCCGCAAACAGCCCCAGGCTCAAGCCGTCGAAGGTCACGCTCACCTGGTCGCCATCCGACTTCACCGTACACACGCCGGATTTGTAACTCACCTTGGCGCGCGCAATCTCGTCGTTGGTCCGCGCCGGCCCCACCAGGTGGCTGCTGTCGTAGCCCGGCACCGCCAGCGGCGCATCCCAAAAGACATTCCACTTGTACCGCTCCTCGTTCTCCGGTGTGTCCTTCCCTAGCCGCACCAGAATGTCCTTCTCCGTCTTCGACATCCTCCGCTTGCCGGTCGTCACCTCAAACTGCGGCGTCAGATCTTTCCCCAGCTCAACCCACGCGCCGCCCGCCTTGCGCGCGGCCAGCTCCGCCACCACCGGCTGCCCATCTCGCAGCGCGAAGGCCGCCCGCAGCTCCTGCTGTCCTTCTCCCTGCCAGGTCAGGGTCACCCCGCCGCGTGTCGCCACCGCGGTCACTCCGTCCACGGCCTTGTACCCCTGCATGCTGCAATTCACACCCTGCGCGGCACACGCCATCGGCAACAATCCCAAACCCAGCACCACGACAAATCGATTCATCGCTTTTCCCTGCTTCCACAGAATTTAATCCGCTCCACGCCACTCCAACCCCGCGGCGGAAGCGAAGCAGAACCACTGTACGCTTCCCGCTGTCCTCTGCGCAGCGACCCGCACTCCGCCTGCTACAATCAAGGCATCCTGAGGAGACCCGGCGCGGTGCCGGGCCTTCTCGTTTAACACCCGGACGCGCCTGCTTCCCGGCGCTCCGCTAAGTCGTTCTCCCATGCCCGGTGCCGCTCTCAACTCGTCCGCGACCTCCCATCGCATCCCCCCGCTCCGCCGCTGGTTCATCCTGCCAACCCTGGTCGTCGCGCTTCTCGTCTCCGCCAACGTCCGCGCGCAGGATTTCTCCCACCCGGACACCGAGCCCTCCCCGCAAGCCGCCCTCGCGGTCCAGGCCAACGACGCCCTCTCATCCGGCGACTTCGCCACCGCCCTCAAGCTGCTCACCGACCTAAACGCCAAGTCGCCCAACAACCCGCAGGTCCTCTACGACCTCGGACTCACCTTGGAAGCCATGGAGCCGGCCTCGCCTGCAGCCGCTCCCACAGCCGGTCCAACCGCCCTCACCGCCGAATCCTGCTACCGCAGGTCCATCGACGCCAACCCGGCCTTCCCGCCGCCTCATATCGGCCTGGGCCTGCTGCTGGCCCGCACCAACCGGATCGTCGAGGCGCGCACCCAGCTCACGCTCGCCATCACCCTCCCGGACATAGAACCCGCGCTGAAAGCCCGTGCCTACCGCGCCCTCGCCAAGCTCGACCAGCAGGCCACGCCCCCGGACCTGGCCGCGGCCACCTCGGAGCTGCTTGCCGCAGTCCGCCTGACCCCGGAGCAGCCCGACGACATCCTGCTCTCCGCCCAGATCGCCGATGCCTCCGCCGATCTCCCCGCCGCCGAGCAGGCCTATCGCCGCTATCTTGCGCTACCCGCCGTCAACGGCGATCCCCAGGTCACCGCTGCTCTCGCCCACATCCTGCTCGCCGAGCACCGCCCCGCGGACGCCGAAGCCATCCTCACCACCGCCCTCGTGCAGCATCCCGGCGACCCCACCTTCACCGCCCAGCTCGCCCAGGCCTACCTCCAATCAGGCGACCCTACCAAGACCATCCGCGCCGCACCTATGCTCGTCCAGCTCCACGCCGACCACCCCGACGACCGTGCGATCACCCGCGTTCTCGCCCGGGTCTACCTTGAGGCGGACCACGCCGACCAGGCCGAGGCGCTCTACGCCTCGCTAATCGCTGGCTCCGGCGACCACCCCGACCCCACCCTGCTCGACGCCCGCGCCGAGGCGCTCCTCAGCCTCCACCGTCCCGCGGAAGCTGAGAAACTGCTCAAACAGGCCATCGCCAACCCAGCCGGCTTTCCCACCCCCGACGCCTTCGGCGATGCCGCCACCCGGCTCGCCTTCGCCGCCTCGGAGATCGACGACCCAAGAACCACCTTGCAAGCGCTGGCTATACGTGCTACAGTCCAGCAACCTTCGCCCTCGTCCCTGTTCCTGGAGGCGACGGCGAACGACGATTTGCATCAAACCAGCAAGGCGATCGCGTTGTACAAGCAGTTTCTTGTCGCAGCCGGGGGAAAATTCCCCGATCAGGAGTCGCAGGCCCGCAAACGGCTCACTGAGCTCCAACACACGAAGTAAGCACAAGATCACCTCGAGGTGACTCATGAGCTTTATCCTTCGTTCCTTCGACCCCCGCCCCCACCGCCTCGCCACAGCCTTGCGCTTCGCCACCATCGGTCTGGCCTCCGCACTCTGGCTCACTATCCCCGCCCGCGCCGCCGCCATCGACGAAACCATCCCCACCGCCGACGGGTTGGCACAGTTGGAACTGCGTGCCAGCCAGGCCAGCCCCCGCGAGCAATGCTTCCTGTACACCCAGATCGTCCACACCATGACGGAGAAGGCCGGCAAGGAGCTCTCCAGCGGCGACACGGCCGCCGCGACCTCCACCCTCAAGCAGGTCAACCACTACGCCCACCTCATCCAGCTCAACCTCGCCCACGACACCAAGCGCCTGAAGGACGCCCAGGAGCTGATGCACCACACCACTTACCGCCTCGCCCAGTACCTCCATCTTGTCTCCGATGATGACCGCCAGACCGTGCAGGAGACTCTCAAGCAGCTCAACCAGGTCAACGACGACCTCCTCACCCAGGTCTTCGCCCACTAGAATTCAACCATCGCCAATCTGTTGCCTTTCCGGCGCCTTTCGCCCCGGGCTTCTGAGGTCTCGTTTGCGCTATCCGATTCTTCCGCGCCGCACCGCACTCCTCTTCACCCTCGGCCTTCTTGTCTTTGCATCGCTCGCTCGCCCACTCCACGCCCAGATCCCCCAATCCGCCCTCACCAACAAGGAAGTCGAGCAGATCCGCGACTCGCGCTACGTCCCCATGGACTGCGTCCTCCTCTTCGTCAAATTTCTAGACCTCCGCACCCAGGAGCTCCACGACCTCTACGCCAAACCTCGCCGCCCCGGCCGCGAGGAGGATACCCGCGAGCTCTTCGACCAGTTCACCTCCATTGCGGACGAGCTCTCCGACAACCTGGACGACTACGGCACGCGCCACCTCGACCTCCGCAAGGCCCTTCCCAAGATCCTCGACGCCACGGATCGCTGGGCCACCGCACTCAAGTCCATCCCCGCTGGCGACGCCTACGAAGTCCCGCGCAAACTGGCCCTGGAATCCACCCGGGACCTCCGCGAAGACGCCACCGAACTGGCCGCCACCCAGGCCGCCTGGTTCAAAGCGCATCCCCCCGCCAAGGCCGAACAAAACGGCGAGGCGCCCCCCATCGACATCCCCCGCTGAGCCCCATCAAATCCGCTGCTACTCCTGCGCCCGCAGCGCCGAATCCACCCACGCCCCGATGCAGATTGCGACCCAGTACGCCACGATGTCCCACCAGGAAAAGTACCGCCCCAGCAGCAGAATCCCCGGCAACGTCCCGCGGAACGCATCCATCCCCGGCGACCGGTACAGCTTGAAAAATTCCACCGCTGTCGCCATCGTCCCTGCCAGCAGCACCAGCGGCACCGGCCCCGTCCGCCGCAGCACGGTCGAAACCACCCAGTAAATCATCAGCGCCCACATCGCTGAACCGCCATACTTCACCCAGAACGCCGGCAGTCCCAGCGGAGCATAACGAAACGCCAGCCCCACCGCCATCGTCCCCGCCATTGCCGCCGCCGACACCGCACCCGAACGAGCCCGCACCCCCACAGTCTACGGCCCGCCAGTTTACGACGCGTGGAAAAATCCATCCCGCTCCATCACCTGGACCTTCACCCCAAACAACTCGCTCAGCGCCTGCGGCGTCAGCAGCTTGGCCTTCGGGCCATCCGCCACAATCCGCCCCGCGCGCATCAGGATCACCCGCTCGATCTCCGGCAGAATGTCCGCAATGTGGTGGGTAATCAGCAGAATCCCTGTTCCGCGCTGGGCCAGTCCGCGCAGCATCGTCCGCAAGCCCTGCTGCGCCGCCAGGTCCAGCGCATTCGACGGCTCATCCAGCAGCAGCATCTGGCTCCCGGCGCTCGTCCCCGAACCCGCCAGGGCGCGCCCAATCATCACCCGCCGCTGCTCCCCGGCGGACATCTCTCCCACCGGCTTGTCCGCGATCGCCATCGCCCCCACCAGCGCCAGCACCTCTTCCGCCCGCTCCCGCATGGACTCGGTTACGGTCAGGTTCGGCCACAGCGTGGAGCTCGAAAAGAACCCCGTCAGCACGGCATCGCGCCCGGTCGTCTTTAGAGTGGCCCTGCCCGGCAGCTCCGGAGAAACCACTCCCAGCCGCTTCTTCAGCTCGGTCAGGTCCCAGCGCTCGCGCCCGAAGATGCTTACTCGCGTCCCGTCCAGCGCCAGCGGATAGCACTCGCACGTCATCGTCTTGATCAGCGTCGACTTGCCGCAGCCATTCGGCCCCAGGATCGCGACATGCTCGCCCTCGCCGATCGTCAGGTTCACATCGTGCAGCACCACTGTCTCGCCGCGCGCCACGTTGACATGTTCCAGTTCCAGGAAAGACCGCATGGTGTCCAGAATAACCGCCCCGACGCAGCCCCTTATAATCGACTCTACTGCCACCCAATGCTCTCCCAGGACAACTCGACCAACGGCGCCTCCAGCCTCGCGAAGTCGCTGCTGCTGGCAGTCGCTGTCCTCTGGTGCGTGTACTGGTTCGTCCACGCCTGGCACTACTGGGAAGACGACGCCTACATCCATCTGGAGTTCGCGCGCAGCTTTGCGGCCGGCCGCGGCTTCGCCTTCAACGGCCATGTGGTCGCAGGCGATACCTCGCCGCTGTGGGTTATGCTCCTGGTCGCCATGCACGCGCTCATCCCGGACTGGCTGCTCGCCGGCAAAGTCCTCGCCGTACTCGGCGCAATCGCCGGATTCAGCGGGACCTACGGCTTCGCGCGCCGCCTGGCACAATCGCTTTCCCTGCCCGGCGCGGCGCTCTTTCCCGCCGCCATGGTGCTGCTGGTCGCAGTCAACCCCTACACCTGTTACTGGCTCTTCTCCGGCATGGAAGCGTTCGCCGCCGCGGGCCTGGCCTGCTTCGCCGTCCTCGCCGCCACCCGCGCCGCACCCTCGACGCGGAGATCCCTCACCGGTTGCCTGCTCACCGGCATTGCCCCGCTGGTGCGGCCGGAGATGACCTTTCTCGCCGTCCTGCTTGCGCTGCCGCTGCTGGCGCAGTGGTCTCGTCTGCCCAAGTCGCCGGCAAAGCCAGCCACCTTCGCAGCCGGGGCCGTGCTGCTGTGTGCGCCGCTGGTCCGCTGGATGCTCTACTCACTGCACAACTTCGGCCACCTGCTCCCCAACACGAACGCAGCCAAGCGCGCCGCGGCGTCCGACTCAGTCGCCCTGCACCTCGCGCAGATTTACTCCTTCGGCTTCCCGCTGATCTTCTGCGGCCTGGTTGCCGGCGTTGCCGTGCTGCTGCTGCGTACCGCATCCGTGCGCCGCTCGTTGAGTAGCGCCATCGCCTCAGCCTTCCAGCCATTGCAGCAGAGCTCGCGCAACTTTCCGCTCGCCGCATGGCTCTTCATCGCATGGGCGCTCATCAACACCACCTTCTACATCGCCAACCACACCTACGTGCAGACGCGCTATATCCTGGTCACCGCACCCGGCCTAACGGTCGTTATCCTGGCCGCGACATTTGCGGCCTCGCGCCGTGCCGGCCGTATCGTGTACGTCCTGGCGCTGCTCGTCGCCGCCGCCTCCAGCATCCTCATCGTCCGGCCGTTCCTCCGCAACAAGGCGTACAACTGCCAGACCGACCGCGACCTCGCACTGTTCCTGCGCAACCAGCTCCCGCCCGACGCCCCGGTCGCCGTCTACAGCATCGGCGAGATCGCCTTCGTCTCCGAGCACCCCATCGTCGATACCGGCGGAATCACCCGTCCCGGCGCAATCCCCTACCAGAACGCACCCGGACAGTTGCTCCGCTGGGCGCAGTCCGAGGGAGCGCAGTACTACATCGGCCAGCAGCCGCAACCGGACGCAGTTCTCATCGATAGCGTAGACAACAAGTTCATCGGCTGGACTCTGCGCTCCAGCGCCTACGACACCACATTTCCGGTCCAGCTCTGGAAGCTGAGCCCAGCCGCCGCTCCTTCCCTGCCCACGCTGCCGGCGCAAGTCCACCCCTGATAGCATGCGCACAGATGCTGCGAGTGCCCTATAGCGACCTCTACGAAGCGCTCCTCCGCGCCATGGAGCATCTTGGCCTGCGCGGCGATCGCGCCGCCCTGTGCGCGCGCCTGTTCGCGGATACCACCTGCGACGGCGTCTACACCCATGGCCTGGACCGCTTTCCCCGCTTTGCCGAGATGGTCGCCAACGGCTGCATCGACGTCACCGCCTCGCCGACTCAAGTCGCGGGCCTCGGCGCACTGGAGCGCTGGGATGGGCATCTCGGTCCCGGCAATCTGAACGCGCACGCCGCCATGCAGCGCGCCATCGCACTGGCCCGCGAGCACGGGCTGGGCGGTGTCGCACTGGCCAACACCAACCACTGGATGCGTGGCGGAAGCTATGGCTGGCTCGCCGCGGATGCCGGAGTCTTCGCCCTCTGCTGGACCAATACGCTGGCCAATCTACCCGCGTGGGGAGCGGCCACTCCCACTGTCGGCAACAACCCGCTGGTCATCGCCGTTCCCCGCCCCCACGGCACCCACGTCGTGCTCGACATGGCGATGTCGCAGTTCTCCTACGGCGCGCTCTCCGCCTACGCCGCCCGCGGCGCGCAACTTCCGGTCCCGGGCGGCTACGACCAGGACGGCAACCTCACCACCGATCCCGCAGCCATTGAAGCCTCCAAGCGCGCACTCGCCATCGGCTACTGGAAGGGCTCCGGCCTATCGCTGGTGCTAGACATGCTCGCCGCCATGCTCTCCGGGGGCCGCGCCTCCCACGAGATTCCGCAGATTCCCACGCAGGAGTCCGGCGTCAGCCAGATCTTCCTCGCCATCGACCCCTCCAGCTTTGCCGCTCCCGCAGAACTCGACCGCATCGCAGACGGCATCCTGGCGTCGCTCCGCGCCGCCGAGCCCATCGATCCCGCCAAGCCCGTCCGCTACCCCGGCGAACAGACGCTCCACCTGCGCGCAGAAAATCAAAAGCTCGGCGTGCCGGTCACGCCTGAGGTCTGGGAGAAGCTGCTGTCGCTGTCCTTTTAGTCCATCGTGCCCTACGGAGTCGCCGTATCCGTCGCACCCTGTCCCGACGCCGCACCCGACACCCGCGGATAGTATCCGCTACGCGTCCGCACCGACAGCTTGGCGTAGCCCTTCTCCTTGGCGTCCACATGAACCCGGCGATATCCGCCCAGCGCGGGCGATTTCGTCGAGTGATACGCAATCGTGTACTGCGTCCGGATGTCGTTCGCGACCTCCTTGGCGATTGCGTCCACATCCTTCACCGACTTGGGGAAGTAGGCCTGGCCACCGGTCTCCTCGGAGAGGGTCTCCAGCACGCGGCGCGCGGTACGCGACTCGCTCTTGGAGGTGTCGTCGCCGAACAGCAGACCGATGGAATAGATAACCGGCCCGTCGAAGTCCTGGATGCGCCGAATCGCAGCCTCCAGCGTCGCACTGGACGCATTGTCCTCGCCGTCCGTAATCACCAGCAGCACCTGCTTGGGATGCTTCGCGTTCTTGGAGAGGTAATCCGCGGAGGCTACCAGCGCGTCGTAGATCGCCGTGCCGCCCGAGGACTTGATGTAGCTGAGCCCCTGCTGCAGCTTGTTGATGTCGGAGGTAAAGTCCTGGTCGATGAACGCCTCCCAGGAGAAGTCCACCAGGAACGCCTCGTCCTCGGGATTGGACAGCTTCACCAGGTCCAGCGATGCCTCATCCACCGCGGCGCGCTTGTCGTACATGGAACCCGAGCTGTCGATGAGGATGCCGAGCGACACTGGCAGGTCCTCGTGCCGGAAGCTGGCAAGCGTCTGCGGCACGCCGTCCTCATAGACATGGAATGCGTCCTTGTCCAGCGTCTGGATGCTATGGCCGGACTGGTCGAAGACCGAGGCATTCAGCCGGACCTCGTACGCATCCTCGCGCAGGGTATATCGCCCGCCCGCGCCGCGAGCGATGGACGCCAGCGGTACCGGCGGCTCATTGCCAATCGGCTGCGCTGCCGGATCGGGGTCGGGAGATGGCACCGGGTCGCGGTCCACATCCAGCGGCGGCTGCGCAATCGCTGCCCCGGAGGGCACGCTCACGGCTGGAGGCTGGGCCATCGCAGGCGACTTCGCCGCGGCCACACCTGTACTCAACGCGAGCAGTAAATACCCCGCCGCACCCAAACAAAGGCCAGGAAGGTTGTCGTTATTCCGAAGGTGCATAGTACCCCTGGCGAAAATGAACAGTCAGTTGCGGAAGCCCTGGCGGCGGAAGAAGCTTCACCTTCAATTTACGCCAGTTCCCATCGTGCGCTGCTTCCGTAGGCGTGTACCCGACGACGTACTGATTGCGCAGCTCCTGTGAGATACGCGATGCAATGTCCTGCAGATCGTTCAGATCGCTGCCCACGTTGAACAGCCGCCCTCCGGTCATCTCGCAGATCTCCTTCAGCAGGTCCGGGCCTGCTACCTCTTCTGCCGTCGGCGCATAGTTGTCGAAGATGCCGATCGAGTAGATCTGCAGATCGCTCTCGCGGACCACTTTGCGCAGTTCGCCCTCGGTGTAGCGGCTGCGGTTGTCGCCGCCGTCGGAGATGATCAGCAGCGCCTTGCGCTCGTACTTGGCCTGGCGCAGATGATCCACCCCCAGATACACCGCGTCGATCAGCGCGGTCCGGTTCTCCGGCTTCAGCATCACCATCCGCGCCTCCACATCGTCGGGGTCGGAGGTATAGTCCACAATCACCGATGGGCGATCGTTGAAGCCGACCACAAAGAACTCGTCCTGCGGATTCGACGTACGCAGAAACTCGGTCAGCGCCTTGCGTGCGCGCACGAACTTCGACGACATGCTTCCGCTCAGATCGAAGATAATGCCAATCGTCAGCGGCGCATCCTCGCTGGAAAAGTACCGGATCGTCTGGCCGATGTTGTTGTCGTAGAGGGCAAAGTTCTCCTTCTCCAGCCCGGTCACCAGGCGGTTCATCGGGTCGGTCACGGTCATGGGAACCTGCACCAGGTTCACGTCCACCCGCAGCCGCGCGTCACGGTGCGAGGTTGCCTCCGCCGTCACGTTGCCGGCGCCCTCGATCACCGGCTTCAGCTCCTCCGGCGTCTTCGGCTTCGGCGGGGGAACCGGCGTATCGACATTGCCCAGCGGGTTCTCCTGCGCCCCGCAACACACCGGCAACGCAGCCAGCGCGAAGACCGCCAGGCACAGCGCCAGCGCCGTCCGGGTCCAGGCCGCCAGACCGCCCCGTACCGTCCCTCTCGCGGAATGCCGGATAATGGAACCCATGTCGCTCACGAGACCTCTATCTTCTCCCATCCTGGCGTTCCCGCGCACTCGTTCAGGCTGGAGAGTTTGATGCGCGCTTCCGGCCCACAGGCGGCGCCCACCGCAGACCAGAAGATTAAACCCACCACTTCTGACTCGGCACACGATGGGAAGGATAGCGGCCTTGGCGCTCGCACCTTTGCGATCCTGACCCTGGGCGCCGCCGGAATGGCGTGCCTGATGGCGCTGCTGCCCGCCGCGGGCCACGACCAGATGTGGTGCCTCTACATGGCGCGCCTCGTGCTTCACGGAGTCAGGCTCTACGGCCCGCAGTTGTTTGAGTCCAACCCGCCCCTGATCGTCTGGATATCGATGCTGCCAGAGACTTTGTCCGACTGGCTCCATCTGGCGCCGACCGCCGTGGGCAAGCTTCTGGTCGTCGCGCTGGAGGCCGGTGTCGCCGCCGTCTCGCTCCGGCTCTTCCGTTCCCTGCGCCCGCGCGCGGACAAGGCCACTCTGTGGGTCCTCGCCTTCGCCTTCGTCGTGGTATTCGCGGGGTTGCCCGCACGCGACTTCGGTCAGCGCGACCATATCCTCGCTCTCCTGTGTCTTCCCTACGTTCTGGCCGCAGCCCTGGATGCAACCGGCCGCCCGCTACCTACGCGGTTCGCTGTCCTGGTCGGGCTGGCTGCAGCCGTTGGAATCGCCCTGAAGCCGCACGAAGTTCTGCTCCCCATTGCCGTGGAGACGACGCTGCTGGCCCTGCGTTCCCGCGACCGTGGCCGCCGGGTATTCCGGCCGGAACAGTTCGCCCTCGTCACCGTCGGGCTCGCCTACCTCTTCGCCATCCGTCACTTTGCTGCCGACTACTTCACCCAGGTCATCCCGGTGCTGCGCTCCACCTACTGGGCGTTCGGCCACCTCACCTGGCCACAACTGGTGGGCGAATCCATCCAGTTGCACATCCTTGCCGCCGTCACCCTGGCAGCGTTCTTCGTCACGGGCCGGCGCTCCCGTTCCGCCTTGACCACTCTGACCGCGCTGCTCATCGCTGCTGGAATTGCCGGCACCTTCGCCTACTATCTGCAGGGCACCGGATGGTACTATCAGCAGCTTCCCGCGCTCAGCTTCTTCTCGCTTGCCCTCACATTGCTGGCCGTGGACGCGGCGCAGGCCTTCCGCCTGGCGATGCCCGCCTGGGCGCCGAAGGCAGCAGCAGGGCTCGCGGTGCTGGCACTGGCGCTCACCACGCACTTCGCCGGCTATCCGTTTACCGCGGCGCGCAGCTTCCCCATCGACACGCCCGATCCGGCCTTCTACGCCGGTCTGGCGCCGGGAACGCCGGTCGCAACGCTCACCACCACACTCGACTACACCGTTCCCCTTGCGTTCAAGTTCAACCTGGCCCTCGCGCAGCGCTATCCCCATCTGTGGATGCTGCCCGCCATCCTTCGCGGCGAGAGCGGCGACCGCAGGCTGCCTCCGCCGCGCCTGGCCGAGCTGGAGCAACTGCAGCACGCGGCCATGCTCCAGGACTTTGCCCGCTGGCAGCCGCGGCTGGTGCTGGTGGAGCGCTGCCAGGACCCAACCGTCCACTGCCAGGTGCTGGAAGACCGGCACGACGACCTGCTCGCCTGGTTCCTGCGCGACCCGGCCTTCCGCGAGGTTTTCCGCAACTACCACTACCTGCGCTCGTCGGGCACTTTCGACGCCTATGTCCCAAACTGACGGGGCTTGCAAGCTTTGTCACCAGAATGCACATCGCCTCCCCGTACAATCGAATCAGATCCTTTCAGGAGAACCCAGACCGAGCATGGCCCGCATCTACCCATTCCGCGCACTTCGCTACGACACCTCCCGCGTCCAGATGGAGGACGTCGTCACTCAGCCCTACGACAAGATCTCCCCCGAGATGCAGCAGCGTTACTACGAGCGCAGCCCGTACAACCTGATCCGCATCATCCTGGGCAAGCGCGAACCCGGCGATACCGAGCCGCAGGAGT
>Ga0181516_10002222_pt1 | contig 14044 bp, 12 predicted proteins | sample PEATcosm2014_Bin_25_FD_121104 | JGI IMG/M metagenome (GOLD analysis project Ga0181516, IMG submission 121104) | Peatland microbial communities from MTU Mesocosm Facility, Houghton, MI, USA - PEATcosm2014_Bin01_10_metaG | ecosystem: Environmental > Terrestrial > Soil > Wetlands > Peat | place... | reverse complement strand
TCATAGCTGATTCTGCGCAAAGTCTTCAATCCGCACATCGACTCCTATTCCTCATTCTTTGAACACGATCGCACGACTCCTACCGGACTGCATGGCTACCTGCGCGAACGCCACCTGAACCGCGTCTTTCTTTCCGGGCTTGCCTATGACTTCTGCGTCGGCTCCTCGGCGTTGGACGCGCGGCACGTTGGCTTGACGGCACTCATCGTCCGCGATGCCTGCAGATCGATCGACGTGGATGGCTCGGTTACAAAGATGGAGGCACAGTTCGCCAAGACCGGAGTGTCTGTAGTCGAAAGCTCGGACCTGCTCGCATAGAGCACACAGTAGAATCGTTGCAGGCTGTGAATTGAGTATGTCGCGCAACTTCTACATCCTGTCCGGTACGCTGCTGTTCTTCGCGCTGGCATCGGCGGCCATGACGCTGGTCCCCTCGGCCTTTCAGCCAGAATTGCCGGCCAATGGGTCGCTGTGGCGCACGGTGGCGATGTTTCTGCTGCTGTTCGGGCTGATCTCAGCATTGATCGGCGTAATGAGCCACCTGTTTGAGCAGGTAGACCGGCGCAGCGAAGAGTCGCGGCAGGCAGCGCGACGGAAACGCCGTGGTCCCCACGAATAGGTCCTCATTCGTGGGGTATAGGCCGCGGGGCGGCTTTTCGGTTTGATCGGGGATAACGCCAAATCAAACGAGAGTCTCAGGAACCTCGTCCACTACTCGACACCGATTTGGATTCGGTTTTTCCCTCTCTTCTCTCGCCATCTCAAGCAGCCGCTTTCTCCGCCCCTCATCACAAGACGGCGGAATCGAGGACGCTTCCCTTTCAATGTACTCCGCCGCTACCTCCGTCCATTTGATCAACCGAATTGTCTGTGCCATATCGAAATCCTACTCACCCCGCAAGCGCGGGTTTGCATGTTACTGCATATAATAACCGCATCCGAGGGAAGACACGATGAAAGAATGGGAGCCATTTTTCGCGGTGCTTGCCGTCGCCATTTTTGTTGGTTATTCGATCTCAGATGTAGGGAAAGTACTCGGAAAGCGAGTAGACGAATTACACGAAAAGATGGATGACTTGCAAGAAAAAATCGAAGAGATAGAAAGGAAAGTAGATGATATCTAAGCGAATTAGCCGCAGAGACACTTCTTCAATCCAATCCTCACCCCAGCAACGCGCCAAAAGGACACCACCGGCGGGGCGGGGGATCTCAGGATTAAAACGATAGAATGGAATGTGGGACGCCTTCCCGCACAGGACGAGAGCAGACGCCGATGTATGAAGTCACCGTGGAGGCTGGATTCTCCTCCGGCCACTATCTCCGCAACTACAAGGGCAAGTGCGAAAACCCGCACGGGCACAACTACAAAGTCCGCGTCACGCTGGCGGGAACAGCGCTGGATGAAGCCGGCCTGCTGCTCGACTTCAAGCTGCTGAAGCAAGTAATGCGCCCGGTCATCGATCGCATCGACCACCAGATGCTGAACGATCTGGAGCCCTTTACGGTGCTCAATCCATCCGCTGAAAATATCGCCAAATATTTCTATGACCAGACCAGCCAGCAACTGTCCGGAATGACCGCGGGCCGCGTTCGCGTGAAGGACTGCACCATTTGGGAGACAGACACCACGACGGCGACTTACTTCGAGTAGACTTGCTCACGCCGGCTTGCGCGCCACAAGAATCCGCAGCGGCGGGAAGGTTCCGGTCCAGTCCAGCCCGCACATCTCCACGGCCAGTCCTGCGCCCTGAAACTCCTCCGCGTACTCCCGCATGTGTCTGAAGTCGGAGATCACCGCCATGCCGCCGGGCTTGAGCACACGCGCAATCTCGCGGCAGGCTTTGCCCCGGCCTGTTCTGTCGTAGATGTTGTGCAGGCACAGGTTGGAGACAACCACGTCGAACGAGCCATCGGCAAAGCTCATTTGGCGCGCATCTTCGCTCTTCACTGTGGTCTTAGCGGCAACGTTTTCAATGGCGATATTCTTCAGCAAAGCCTCAGGGCCGTTGCCGGACAGGTCTTCCGCGTTCCAAATATCAATGCCCGTGGCATGGCCCATGCCGAGCCGCTTGGCCGCGCCAATCACAAGCAGTCCGCGGCCCGCGCCCACATCCAGAACCGACTCCGTGCCCGTCCAGCGGACCTTCGCCAGCATGCGGTCGCGATGACGAAACTTGCCGGCCTTCGCATAGACCAGCATCAGGACGGCGGGAATCGCAAACCAAACCGCCGTGTACAACAGGCCCGGGTAGAAAATGAATGTGACCTGAGCAACGGTCAAAGAGGGAACGAACAAACCCACCAGAACGCAGACAACCGCCGCGAGCAGAAGGTTGCGAATGACGTTGGGCGCGTCAATCCCGTAGTTTGGCTTTTCCGTCATGGCTGGCCTTCCCGTCTTGAGCAGCGTGCGCTAGCCCGGAATGCTGAAATCGTACCACGCGCCAAAGCGGTCACAATCAAAGGAGGCCGAGGCTTCAGTTCATCTGGTTGGATTTCGATTTCAAATACTTGTCGAAGGGGATCTCGAAGTAGAAAAGCTCGTTGCCGTCCGAGTCGCGCAACGCGTGGAGGTGGAGCTTGGCGCCCACAAGCGGGTGGGTAAGCTCCGAGACATCGTAAAACAGAAATCCGGCGCGTGTCGTGTGCGGCTCAACCACCAGGGCGCCATATTCGAAGTTGCTGAAGTCCGCCTCGATCTCCTGATTGCTGGCCTTGGGCTTGAGCTTGATCTTGGGAATTGGCGCGGGCATGGGGATTTTGGCGCCCTCACGCTCCTTGCGCGTCATGAGCCGCTCTACATCCTCCGGCTCGGCGGCTTGAATGCGGTCTCCCCCGGCGGTTTGAAAAAGAATCCGTGCGTCGCGCAGCGAGATGGGCTTGTCGCCAAGGTTGGTGACAATGAGCCGAATCGGCATGACGCCGTGGCTCAAATAATCGACACGAAAGATGGACTCTTTCTCCTTGGTGTCGTATGGCTCGGCCGCAATGGCCACGTTCTCGTCTTTGTGGATCTCAACATCGGCAAAGGCTGTGGCAGCCTGCACGGGCGGCGGAGTGTGATCCGTAGCACTGGCCGGCAGAACCAGCCAAAGCAGAGAGAGCGGAATGGCCCGCAAAGTCTTCATAGCGTTCGCCTGTATCATTTTAGACTTAGACCTCGGGAAGGCACGTTCTGTCACGCATGATTTTGTTTTTTTACAATCTGGCATTGCTCGCTGCACTGATCGCCGGTGCGCCGTGGTGGCTTTGGAAGATGGCCACCACCCACAAGTACCGCGAAGGACTTGCGCAGCGGCTGGGCTGGGTTCCAAGGCGGATTCGAGCGTTGCGGGCTACGCAAGTTGAACGCCCGATCCTCTGGGTCCATGCGGTTTCCGTAGGCGAGGTGCTTGCGGTGAGCCGGCTGGTGAAGGAGTTGGACAGCGAGTTTCCGAAGTTTCGGGTGGTGATCTCCACCACGACTCGTACAGGGCAGGAGCTTGCGCAAGAACGTTTCGGCGCGGAGCGTGTTTTTTATTGTCCGCTTGATTTGCCCTGGGCCGTGCACGCCTATTTGAATGCCCTTCAGCCAAGAATTCTCGTTCTCGCCGAGACCGAGTTCTGGCCGAATCTGCTCACCGGATCCTTTCGGCACAGGATTCTGGTGACTGTGGTCAATGCGCGCATCTCAGATCGCTCATGGCCGAGATATCGGATGCTGCGCGGTTTTTGGCGGCCATTTCTGGCACGGGTGAGCCGAGTGCTCGCGCAGACCGAAACCGACGCCGAACGGCTGCGCGCGCTTGGCTGTTTGCCGCAGAGAGTCTCTGTCGCCGGGAATCTCAAATTCGATGTGCGGGCCGCTCAGGAGGCCGAAGCAACGCGGCTATTGAAGGCGCAGGGACAAAGCTTGCGATTCGTTGTGGCCGGAAGCACGCTCGAAGGCGAAGAGGCGGCGCTGCTGCGGGCATGGCCGCTGCTGCTGGAGGCCGATCCGCAGTTGTCGCTGGTTCTGGCTCCGCGGCATCCTGAGCGGTTTGCCGGTGTGGCGGCTCTGCTTGAACGCTCGGGCATCACGTGGGTCCGCCGGTCCGATTGGGGCGCGCAACCGGCCCCAAAGCTCCAGCCCGGCGCGATCGTTTTGCTCGACACGATCGGCGAGCTGGCTTCGGTTTACTCGCACGCTGCCGTTGCATTTGTCGGAGGCAGCCTGATTCCGGCGGGCGGACACAATCCTCTGGAGCCGGCGCAGTTCGGCGTGCCCATCGTGATGGGCCCGCACTACGCCAACTTCCGCGCCATCACCGACGACCTGCGCGCGCACGACGCCATTCGTATCTTGTCTGAGCACGAGCTTGCGGCAACATTGATTGAACTCTTGCGCGACCGGGGGTCTGCGGCATCCATGGGCACGCGCGCCAAGCAGGTCTTCGACCAGCAGGCAGGCGCCACCGAGCGCTGCGTCGAGGCACTGCGCAAACTTCTGCCCGCACAAGGGCATACAGGGCGTTCAACATGAGCCGCCCCTGGCTGCAGCCGCTGGTTCCGGTCTACCGCCTTGCGCTTGCTCTGCGCGAAATGCGGCTGCGCTCGGGCCTCGAGCCGGTGCGAAGGTTGCGCTGGCCTGTCATCAGCATCGGAAACCTGTCAACCGGCGGCACCGGCAAGACACCGCTGACCATCGCGCTTGCCAGGACACTCACCGCGCGCGGCACGCATGTGGACGTGCTCTCCCGCGGCTACGGCCGCCGCTCCGCGCTTCCACTCCAGGTCAACCCCTCAGGCACAGCAGAGGATTTTGGCGACGAGCCCCTGCTGATTGCGCGTGAAGCCGGCGTACCCGTCTATGTGGCCGCGCAGCGCTACGAGGCCGGCCTGATGGCCGAGGCCGCCTGGCCGCAGAATGAAGGAGAAAGCCAACAAGTTCGAGCGCACATTCTCGACGACGGCTTCCAGCACCGCCAGCTCCATCGCGATGTAGACATTGTGCTCATCAATCGCCACGACTGGCTTGACCGTTTGCTTCCCGCAGGCAATCTCCGCGAGCCGCTTCGTGCTCTCTTCCGCGCAAGCGTCATCGCAATTCCTGCGGAAGATCCGCAGTTCGAAGCTGAGCTGAAAGCGTTCGGCTGGCAGGGTCCCATCTGGCGATTGCGCCGCAAGATGGAGATAGATATGGAAGACGGTCCGGTCGACGGTCCCGTCGCTGCCTTCTGCGGCATCGCACGGCCGGGCCAGTTCTTTCACGGCTTAGAGAAAGGAGGGCTCCGGCTGGCCGCGCGCATTCCCTTTCCCGACCACTACCAATACACCGAGGCGCGAGTGCGTCATCTGCTTGCCGCCGCCGAAAGCACGGGCGCTACTGCGTTGATGACCACCGAAAAGGACCTTGTCCGGCTGGGCCATCTCGCGGCAATGTTCCCTGAATCGCTTCCGCTGAAGACAGCGCACCTGACGATTGAAATTGAGGACGAAGCCGCGGCCATGGAATGGCTTGTAGCGAAACTGAAATAGACCAGCCCGCTACCGCATCCGCGCCAGGTCGCGAAGTTGCCGCGCGGTGGCTTCCAAAAATGTTTCCACGCTGAAGCCTTCCGGAATCTCAAGGCCCGATTTTGCCGTTATAGCGGTAGCAATGCGCTGTGCGATGGTTCCCCGCGTGGCCATGCTCATATCCAGCCGGCGCGCGAAGAAGCTCTCCAGCACCTCCAGGTCCGCGGACGATAGCTTGGCGATGCCCGAAGCGGGAAGCGTGAGAGCGGTGTGTGGCTCCGGCGCAGGCGCATTGGCCGAAAAGATTTGGGCCGTAAATGTCCGCGCGCCGGAGTCGCCCCAGGCCGGGTCCTCCTCCTCGCGATCCCGAACCACCAGCGTCCCAGCGGCCAGGTCGCCCAGGCGCTGGTGCTGCTTGGTGCAGAACATGGTAATCACGCCAACGACGTAAACTCCTGGAATCTGGTCGATGTAGCGGACGAAATTGCGCGCCATCGATTCAAACAGTCCAATCGCCCGTCCCGACCGCTGGATCACGCGAATCCGTGCCACGCGCTTGCCGGGAGTGCGTCCGTTCCACAAGGCCTCAAAGAGGGTGAAGTAGCCCCAGTTAAACAGGAAAACCAGAAAGATGACGATAGCGGTGGCCCATTGCTCAGAGATCTTTGAGAAGGCATGAATCGCGGGCATCGTGATTGAAAAGAAAATGGCAAGAACGATAAAAGCGGCTGTCCAAATAAGGTAGTCGACCAGCAGCGCGATAAAGCGGCTGCCGATTCCGGCCAGCGGCATCTCAATCGAGACCAGCTCCGGCGTATCGATCTCAAGCTGGTCTGAATTAAGTTGCGACGCGTTATGCTGGATTGGGTTAAGCTGGTCTGAACTCAATTCCATGGCACATGTCCTCTCAAACCAGTGGATTCAGAAGCGCCGCCCGCACTGGGAACGGCTCTCGGCGCTGCTGTCGCAGTCGGGCGCAGGCGGCCTGGGGCAACTGACACGCGCGGAGCTGCAGGAGCTGGCGCTGCTCTACCGGCAGATTGCCGCCGACCTTTCCGTGCTCCGCCAGGACCCCACCGCCCGCACTTACACGCAGCATGTGAATCAATTGCTGGCTCGCGCCCACCATATCATTTATTCGGGCCGGAAGACCAATCTGCTCACGCTGTTTCGCTTTCTCCGCGACCAGTATCCCGTGATTTTTCAGCGGCAAATCGGGTACGTAGCGGCTTCGGTTGCGGTGACCGTGGCGTGGGGAATTCTGGGAGCGGCGCTGACCACTGCGCGGCCGGAATTCATGCGGCACTTTGTCGGTCCTGAGATGATTGCCACCATGGAGCGCCATGAGATGTGGACCAAGGATGTGATCAGCGTCGCGCCCCTGGCAACCAGCGCCATCATGACCAACAATCTGACCGTAAGCTTTGTCACCTTTGCCGGCGGAATTGTATTCGGCCTGGGAACATTCGGGGCGCTGCTTGAAAACGGATTGATGCTCGGCGTAATCGGAGCGGCATGTCACCAATACAGCATGTCGGTGGCACTGTGGAGCTTTGTCGCGCCGCACGGCTCGCTGGAGCTGCCTGCAATCCTGATCGCCGGCGCAGCCGGGTTCCGTCTCGGCCACGCCATGCTCTTTCCGGGGGCGCTCAGGTGGAAGGAATCCATTGCGCGCGGCGGCATTGAGGCCACCCAACTGGTGGCCGGAATCATTCCCATGCTGGTGGTTGCCGGGTGCCTGGAGGGATTCTTTTCGCCTTCAAATGCACCCGTATGGCTGAAATTCACCGTCGGCGGCCTACTGTTTACGCTGCTGAATCTATGGCTGTTCCGCCCGGTAAAGCCCGCGCCTGCTCAGGATTATTAAGAACTTATCCGTAAATAGTTAGCGCCGTCTCAGGCCACAGGTAGCGCCGGCTTCCCAGCCGGCTGTCGCGTGGGTCTCCTGACCCACGCCAATCTCTGAACGCCAGTTTCCTGTCTCTAACGTTCATAACCAAACAGAGGTTGTCATTCTGAGCGAACGGGGCCCCGAACGCCTCTCAGTTCGGGGGGGTGAGTCGAAGAATCTGCTTGTGCTTTTCGTGAGGCGCGTGGCGCATCCTAAGGTTTTGAAATCTTGACCATCCCACCCCTGAGGGGTGCCCCAGCCTTTCCGCAGTCTTATCGCGGAAAGCCTGGGAAAGCATGAACCTCGACACTCCGGCTTCGTCGAGCCTTCAATTGCAATTGATGCCAAATCGCCTGGTCACATTTCCAGGCGGCGCTGCTCTGGAAACGTGAGTCGGCCTGTGCGAATCGGTTGGCCTCCTCAGCCGCGGCCGTTTGCCGGACCCAGTCCAACTCCCGGTTCACAGTCGATGAGCGTCTCACTTCTATCGTTATTTCAGCGACGGAATCCATCCAGTGCGCGGGCTACGGAGTTGGCCGTACCGATTCCGCAACCGATAGATACTGGTACTTCGCGCGGTTAGCATCGGGTCCGTGGGTGATGGTCTTGCCCAGATGGAGGATGGCCCCATCCGCGTCGTAACGCGGCCAACCTGGCAACCCCGCTCCGTTCGGATCGCCGGTCTTTGCGAAGTTGGTCCAGTAATCCATCATCTGCAGGCTGAGGTTGCGATCTTCAGGCTTCCAGGTTGCGCCCTGCCGCACATCCAGCGTTCCGAAGACGTATTCGAGCTCCGCGGAATGGAAGGCTTTCGCGGTTGGATGAAGGCGCTCCTGCGGTGAGGGTTCGTCGAAGCTGTAGCGGTAGACGGGCGCCTTGCCGGTTGCCACATCGGCCTCCGCCCATCGCCAGGTGGACAAGCCGATAAACTGCGCCGTGGTCAAGTCATCGGCAGAGTGGATGGCCTGTTGATCCGTGCCCCCTGGAAACACCTTCAGGAAGTCATTCGCGTGGGGGCCATAGTGCTCCGTTGCGTAGGCTTTCCACTTCTCCGCGGTCATGTCCTTGCTCAACGTTCCGGTCCGTTCGTCGTGATTCCAGCCGATGATTGCAGGCACGTGCGCCTGGCGACCGGCGGCATACACGTCCGGCACGGATTGCGGAAGGAACTGGCCGTCCAGCACAGGCGAAAATGCGATGCCTTTGCTGTTTCTCGCTGCGTCCAGAATCCTGTCTGCGGGGAGAGCTCGCAATTCAGCCAGTGTCTTTGCGCCCAGGCCGTCGGCCCATGCTTGGTCAAGCTTGCAGCGCTGCTCCAGGCTCCCCATGGGAATGGCGCCGTTGAACAGAGCGCCACTCTCGCCAATCACCTTTTGAAACAGTCCCTGGGCGCCTGGAACCGCCGTCAGCGTGCTCACTGCGAACGAGCCGGCGCTTTCGCCAAAGATGGTGACGTTATTCGCGTTCCCGCCAAACGCGCCTATGTTTGCCTTCACCCACTTGAGCGCGGCTACCATGTCCATGAGGCCATAGTTACCGGCGTGACCGCCGTTCTCTTTGGCGAGATCATCCGTAGCCAGGAAGCCGAAGACGCCAAGGCGATAGTTCAGCGTCACCAGCACTACGTCGCGATCCACCAGCGGCGAGTCAGAGTAGCGCGGTTCCGATCCTGCACCGGCGATAAATCCACCGCCGTGAATCCAGACCATGACCGGCAGCTTGCTGGCGGGCGTCGCTTTGGCGGGCGTATAGACGTTCAGAAACAGGCAGTCTTCCGACGGGCCTGCATCCTGAAAGATGTAATCGTCCCAGACATGCCACTGCTCGCAACGGGCGCCAAACTTCGTGGCATCGCGTACGCCGGTCCAGGAGAGCGCCTTTTGCGGAGCCTTCCAACGCAGATCGCCAACCGGCGGGGCAGCATATGGCAATCCGAGAAACGCCTTCTGCGTTCCATTGCGGACCAGCTTTCCTATGGCGCTGCCCTGCGATGTGGTTACGACAGGAGCTTGGCCGAGAGCGAAGCCAGGGCCCAGCAGCAATGCGAAATGGATGGGCAAGAGGGCGCGGAGGAGGTTCATCTTCATCGGAAAGGACCTTTGGGAAACGCATCTACGATAGCCGCTGCAAGGACCTTTTGACCAGCGAGTAGTGGCAATGCGTATTCCCGGAAGACGTACGAATCATCGCCAAGTCACGAATCGAAGTCGGCCTCGGGCATTTTCTGGAAGGGAGAACCGACCCCGCATTCCGAGGGGATGGCGGGCTGCCCATTGTTCCTTACGTGAGCGCCCTTCGTGAGCTAACCTGCTCCCTTAAATCATCTTTGAACGCGCTGCCGATAATTACCCTCTCTTGGCGCACAATGGGAACTTGAGGGGCCTTCATGCCAGATGCACCGGACCCAAAATGTCTGGGATGTGGCCGGTCGATACCCCACCCCCTCCCATACCGTACCTCTACCCCCCACCCCTCCCCCCGGAAACCTGCCCCATTTTCAGGGTGCATTTCAAGTAAACACTTAAGAATAAGCAATATAGAGAGCAAGCCTGTTTATATATTGGGACGATTATCCACTTGACACAGAAATAAAATTGAGTCATACTTCTATCAGGTTGAGGTAAATCTATGAATCTGATAGATGTTGCACGCGAGTTGGCAACCGATGAAGAATGTTTCGCTTTCCTCGAATCCCAGAGATGGCCGGATGGAGTTCGCTGTGTAGTCTGCGGCTGTGACCGCATCAGCCGGATCACCCGGAAAGCTCCTTCAAAGAACAAACGCGCGAATCTCTACCAATGCCTTGAGCCTACCTGTAAACAGCAATTCTCAGTCACATCCGGCACCATCTTCCATGATGCCCGCGTTCCCTTATCGAAGTGGTTCATGGCGATCTCGCTCGTCATGGATGCCAAGAAGGGGCTGAGTGCCAAGCAACTCCAACGCCATTTGGGGCTGGGCAGCTACCAGACCGCATGGCACATGGCCCATCGTATCCGCGAAGCGATGGGCAATCCGCCCGACGATCCTGAGCAGCTTACCGGCACCGTTGAAATGGACGAAACCTACCTGGGCGGCAAGACGCAAGGCCGCGATTGGAGACGGCGTAAGGTGAAGCAGGTTGTGGTCGGCATGAAACAGCGCGGCGGTAAGTTGAGGCTGATGCACACGCCGGACGCAAAGATAGAGACGCTGGCAGAGTGCATCCGAGAGCATGTCAGTGCGGATGTAGAAGCGATCATGACTGACGAGTTGCCAGCCTACCCAAAGGCACTCCGTATCTCAGGCCATGACGAGATGAAGCACAAAACCGTAAACCACAGTGCGCAAATTTATGTGGACGGCGATGTGACCACAAACGGCATCGAATCGGCATTCTCATTGTTCAAGCGCGGCGTGATAGGCAGCTTCCACAAGATTTCGATAAAGCACCTGCACCGCTATCTGAGCGAGTTTGAATTCAGGTTCAATGAGCGGAAGAACGGGGAACGGTTCGAGAAGATGGTCAGTATGACGGCTCAGACTTCGCCTCTGACTTACCGGAGGCTTGTGGATGGGATTGACCCGGTTCCGTTCTAGGCGGAACTATCGTTCCGGCGGTCTTCCGGTGGCCGATCCTCTCATCCTTGCGGGCAGTCGGCTCCTGTTTGAGCAAGTTACCGACGATGCGCTCAAATTGGCTACGGTCAACCTTCATGAGTCCCATGATACACTTTCAGACAGGCAAAAGGCGCGGCTCCTAACCGCGCCCCTCACCTCACCGGTGATGCTCCCGTCCCTCTGGGTCCAAGTGGTTTCGGCCGTCCAAAGCCTTGCCACTCCTCGGGGATGGCCATTTTCTTTTGCGGAGGGTGCCTGCCTGGTGGCAGTACGGGGATTTATACCCCCTATCATCCCTAGCCGGACTGGAGTTCGATTCTCCCGCCCTCCGCTCAACTGCTCAAAGACTGCTCGCGTACGCAAGCTAGCTAAACTGCGTATGCTTTATAAGCATAAAGCATGTACACAAGGTGTAACAAGTGTAATCAGTGAAACAAGTGTAATTGGTGCAATTTTACCCCGCAAAAGCGAAAATGTTGCGTAAATGAGAACACGTTTTTCACGCTCAAGCGGCTCCAATCAGATTATCTGTGTGATCTGGATATTTGTCTATATTGGTAAACAAACCCCTGCATTTTGCCCTCGTTTTAGCCGCTTTTGATGGGAAAACTGGGCTGAATTGAGCCCAAAACCGCCGAAAACGCCCGAGAATCGCACTTCTCAAGCGTTCCGAATCAACGCCAAAACACTGATCTGCTCAGCTCACTATTTCGGAGAAACCGGCTGCAACCAAGCGCCGTTTCCTGCCGAATCCCAGACGGCGAAGCGGATCCATTTTTTGCCCGCTGCGTCGAAGGGGATGCGGAAGCTCTTGCTGCCGAAGGGTTCAGTATCGGTCAGCTTGATGATCTTGCGGTCCACCGTTGTGCCGTCGCTCCAGACCAGCTCCGCAAATTCGAGCGGAAAGGTGTACTCGATGCTTGCCGTGTAGACGCTCTTCGCGCCCGATCCTTCGATTCCCCATTTGTGGAACAGAATCTCGCCAGTCGTGCCGAAGAAGTTGCCCTCGTGCAGTCCTTCGACGATAGGGCTCCAGCTCTCGTTCCATGCCGGGACTTTGTCGAGCTTCAGATAGTTGATAGCCAGCATGGGATAGGTTTCGTCGCCGGGAACCTTCATGTAGGTGTCGCCCTCGGCCAGCATGTGCTTCGGCTGCGGCGCCCAGTTGCTCATGTCGTCGTTGGTGCCGAAGCAGCGCACCTCGCAGAGGCGCTGCTGCGAGAGATCGACGGGCAGCGACTCCCACGACTCGCCAAAGAAGCGGTCGTTGAGGAAGTAGTCTTTGTCCTTGTACATGTCTGGGAACAGGGCCGAGCTCTTGGTGCGCGGATGCGCGGTCCAGATGATGCTGCGCTCTTTCTCGATCATCTTCATCAGGTCGTCGATTGAGGCGAGGTGATAGACGTGTCCGTAGACCGGATCGTCCTGCTCAAAGGCCTGGCCGGCCGCGAGAGATTTGGCGTGCGTGAAGTAAACCGGTCGCGGCATCATGACGTAAGTGTGTCCGTCAATGTAGGCGTTGACCTCTTCGGCGGGAATGACGAGAAAGTCCTTGTCGCTGAGCTTGCGCGAAGCTTCGAAGTAGGCCTTCTGCTCGGGAAGGCGCTTGGGGCCGGGATCGTTGCCGTCCGAGTCGTCGTGGAAGTCGCCAAGGTAGACGATGTTGATGCCCAGGCCGCGGAAGACGGGAACCCACGTCGGCATGAAGTCCGCCGTGCCGCGGTCGCGGACTGCTTCGTTGAGCTCGAGATGGAAATGCCCAGTGACGGTCTTGAAACCTGCCACTGGCTTGTAGGCGTCGTCGTGGGTATAGGCCATGATGGCCTGCTGCGTAGCGCGCGTACCGGTTGGGCTCAGGTAGTAGTAGACCGCCATGCGCTGCACGGTTCCGGGAGGCGCATTGTAGAGCGCGTAGTTGTAGACCTGCGAGCGCGCCACCTCGGTCCGGCGCGTCCACACTTCGTTCGACACGCCCCAGGGCGCATAACCCACGCCGTGTTCGGGCATCATGACACCAAGAGAGAACGAAGAGTCACTGTCTTTGCGGTAGTAGACGTAGCCAAGGTTGACCTCGTTCTCGCGGGCGAAGAAGAACTTGTGCGGCGGCGGAAAGACGGCCAGCGAGCCTGCGCCGGGATCGAGGATCTCAAGACGGTTGCGCGCCTGGAGATCGACTGGCTGCTGATTGATGTCGCCGCCAAAAGCGTACTGCTGCCAGATTTGTGAGGTGTCGCGCCACTGGAGCTTGGTGTCGCTCTTGATCGCGAAACCCTTCAGGCCGGCCTTGTAGATGAAGGCAACGTCTTTGGCGTCGGTGCTGGCGAGGGCTTCCTGGCGGAGAAGGTTCGAGCCTTTGTAGACGGTGAACTGGAGGTCGCCGGCGAAGAGACCCAGGGTGAGGCCGTTGAAGACGACGCTGACCTGATCGCCATCGGATTTGACGCGGCAGGTCGAGGATTTATACGTCGATGTCCCGCGAGCAATTTCATCCGGTGTCCGGCCGGGCCCGACAAGATGGCTGTCGTGGCCGGGAACCTCAAGGGGCGCGTCCCAGAAGACGTTCCACTTGTAGATCTCCTCGTTCGCAGGCGTGTCCTGGTGGAGGCGCTTGAGAATGCCCAGCTCCGTCGTGGAGATGCGGCGGCGGCCGGTGGTGACTTGAAATTCGGGAGTCAGATCTTTGCCGAGCTCGATCCATGCACCACCCGAAGCTCTCGCGGCTAGCTCTTCAATGAGAGGCTGGCCGTCGCGCAGGGTGAAGCGGGCGCGCAACTGCTGGCCTTTTTCACCGGGCCAGACGATCTCAACCGCGCTGTGGTTGGCGGTGACGGTTACGCCGGCAACCGATTTGAAGTCTTTCATGTCGCAGTTGAAGGATTGCGCGGCAGCAACTGTTGAGAGGAAGGCCAAACCAAAGACCATGCAGCGGAACTTCATTTGAATCTCCATGTGTTCTGTTTGCGTGTAACGGTGAAAGCTCTTTCCCGCGCGCGTCACACTTTCAAGAAGATCCTCTTGCGGTAGAGTATCCAGACCGGTAGGAAGCAAACCAGGGCATACCAGGTTGAGAAGGCAAAC
>Ga0181516_10002220_pt1 | contig 14048 bp, 11 predicted proteins | sample PEATcosm2014_Bin_25_FD_121104 | JGI IMG/M metagenome (GOLD analysis project Ga0181516, IMG submission 121104) | Peatland microbial communities from MTU Mesocosm Facility, Houghton, MI, USA - PEATcosm2014_Bin01_10_metaG | ecosystem: Environmental > Terrestrial > Soil > Wetlands > Peat | place... | reverse complement strand
GTAAAGGATAGGCTCCCTCAGCGCACCCTGAGCACAGAGCAGGAACGTAATGAGCAGCCGTCCAAGTCTGCCATTGCCGTCCAGGAATGGGTGGATGGTCTCAAACTGCACATGCACAAGGCCCGCGCGAACGAGCAACGGCAGCCGCGTCTGCTCGTCGTGCAAGAAAAGCTCAAGCTGATTCAGACACTCATCCAGCAGCTCTGGCGGCGGGGGTACGAAGACAGCATTGCCGGGGCGGCTGCCACCAATCCAATTCTGGCTGTGGCGGAACTCGCCGGGCTGCTTGCCGCTGCCGCGTCCCTTGGATAGCAGGATCTCGTGAATCTCCCGAATCAGACGGAGGCTCAACGGAAAGCCTGAGCGCATTCGCTCCAGGCCGTGGTTCATTGCCGCGACATAATTCGAGACCTCCTGCACATCCTCGATGGGCGCGCCCGGCGCCTCATCGTTCTCGTACAGCAAAAGATCAGAGAGCGACGACTGCGTGCCCTCGATTTGGGAAGAGAGCACAGCTTCTTTGCGAACGTAGGTGTAGAGGAGCAGCGAAAGGTCTGGCAGTAGCGAAGCCAGCCCGTCGAGCCTGCCAACGGCCTGGTTGGCCTGTTCCAGTAGAATTTGGAAACGCGAGAGATCGACCGGAGGATCGGGCGGCAATGGCGGAGGCACGAAGGCGCGGACAGCTTCGCCGTGAAACTGCTTTAGGACATAACGTCCTTGCCGGGCGTTGTGATCGGTGTCTGGCACGGCATCCTTTCGTTAGTTTTTCTGTAACGAAAGGATAGTTTATTATCGTTTCGTTAAAGATCCTAGAGAAAAATTTTGGGGGTATAGATTATGGTATAGATTCGAATCCAGATTTTAGCATTATGTTCATTCTATTTAACTTAGCTATGTATTCGAATCCCCATCTCGCCATAAAGTAGAATTCCAACCTTTCGATTCAGCCTGCGATGTGGCGCGGTCACGACCTGTATAAATACATAAGTTAAGCCGGTTACCAGGCTAATCCCCGGCAGCGATCTTTTCCGGCTCCTGGCGCATTTTCCAACTCTTCCATTCGTCGGCGCTGAGCTCCCAAGTCTCCGATTTCAACCGGCCGGCCACGTAGTTCTTTTCTCCCGCGCCGGTCAAGCGCATGCCTTGCTTTAGAGAGATGCGGCGCGAAGCGAGGTTATCGGCTGCCTTGGAGACGCGGAGCAACGGCATCCCCAGCCGCTCAAACCAGAAGTCGTTGGCCCACACACAGGCCTCTGTCATGATGCCCTGCCGGTGCCAGGGCAAACCGAGCCAAAATCCGCGGTTGTCTTCGCCGCGCATCAGCGAGATCATCCCGATCAGCCGCTCCGGTCCGGTGGCCAGCCGGATGGTCCAGTGCCACGCCTCGCCGCGCTCCACCTGGGGCAGGGCGACTTCGCGGAAATACTCTTCCGCGCCGTTTGGCGGATAAGGCCAGGGAACGCGATTCTGCAGGTAGCGCACAATCTCCCAGCGCGGAAAAAGCTCCTGCGCCTGGGCCGCGTCGGGTAACTGCAGCGGGACAAGCAGCAGACGCCGGGTTCTGCCCTCGAAATCCATGCGAAATGATATCAACCTCGTTTCTCAAGAATCCGCGATAATAGACCCAGGAGCACCAAGCACACTTGAAATCAGGATTTGTCGCCATATTGGGCCGGCCAAACGCCGGAAAAAGCACGCTGTTGAACGCCCTCACCGGCGAAAAGGTGGCGATTGTTTCCGCCAAGCCGCAAACCACGCGCAACCGCATTGCCGGAGTCGTGGAAGTGCCGGCGCAGAAGGGCCGCCACCCGGCCGCGCAGATTGTGTTCGTGGATACGCCCGGGGTACATAAACCGGGTTCGCAGCTCGACCGGCGCATGCTGCAGGAGATTTACGAGGCCCTTGAGACCCGCGACCTGGTGCTGGTGTTGATGGACGCCACGCGGCGGGTACAGTTGGAAGAAGCAGGGAATAGGGAACAGGGAATAGGGAATAGGGATCAGGGGGCAGGGTCGCTGGAGACGGCGGGGGGGGATTCGCCTGAAGCCGCATCTCCTTCGCCTTTGCCGCCTGTCACCAAAAACGAGCGCACCAACTGGGCCAGTGAAGACGAGTTTCTGTTCGGACTGATCCGCAAGCTCGATTGCCCGGTCTTTCTGATCCTCACCAAGATCGACCTGGTTCCCAAAGACCAGTTGCTGCCGCTGATCGATACGCTGACCAAGCAGTTCAACTTTGCCCAGATCATTCCCATCAGCGCCCGCAAGCGCGACGGCATGGACATCCTGGTGGAGAAGATCGTCGAGGCGCTGCCCACCGGCGAGCGCTTCTATCCCAAGGACCAGTACACCGACCAGCCGCAGCGCTTCATGGTGGCCGAGCTGATCCGCGAACGCATCCTGGTGGAGACGGGCGAAGAGGTTCCCTACGCCTCGGCGGTGGTGATCGAGCGCTTTGAGGAGCCGCCTGCTGCGCCGCCGCGCAAGAAAGGCGCCGCCCCTCCGGCCAAGCTGCCGCTCACACGCATCGCTGCCGCTATCTACTGCGAGCGCGACGGCCAGAAAGCGATTCTGATTGGCAAAGGCGGATCGAAACTCAAGGAGATCGGCACCGGGGCCCGCCGCCAGATTGAGTCGCTGCTGGGCACGCGGGTTTATCTCGAGCTCCACGTCATCGTAGAGCCTGGATGGCGGGAATCGAAGGCGTTTGTGGAACAACTGGACTGGCGCAACCAACTGGAGCGCCTGGGCGAGGAGCAAGACAGCAAGGAACTCCTCGATCCTGAGTAGCAGCATGGACTCTGCGCAAAAGGGAATTGCACGGATTCGCCGGAATAGATCGAAAGCGAGGTACGGTGGCTGACTGGGATGCACGTTTTCTGGAATTGGCAAAGCTGGTGTCAACATGGAGCAAGGACCCCAGCACGCAAGTTGGCGCCGTCATCACCCGGGACAAGTTTGTTGTTTCTCTCGGCTTCAACGGCCACCCCAAGGGTGTCAAGGACTCGCCGGACCGGTTGGAGAACCGCGAGGTGAAGTACCGCACCATCATCCACGCGGAGATCAACGCGATTCTCACGGCCAAACAGGATCTGGACGGCTGCACGATTTACTTGTGGCCGTTTATGCCGTGCTCACAGTGCGGCGCGGCGATTGTGCAATCGGGGATTCGGCGGGTGGTTGCCCCGGAGGCGGAAAACGACCGCTGGGCGGAGAGTTTCCGGTTCACAACGGAGATGTTCAGCGAGGCCGGCGTGGAGTTGGTCATCCTGCCCCGCCCTGCCTGCGTTTGACGGAATAACACACGGATTCCCCGGATCGCGAACCCGCGTCAGAAGCGCGAGGCGCTTTCCAGTGCGCGGATGTTCTTGTTCACCATCGCTTTCAACTCTTCTCTGCTGGCGGGGAAATGCTGGCGGCTGGTCTCCGGCAGGGCTTCCAAAAGCTGCTCGACCGGCGTCGCCTCGCATCCCTGGAATGCTGGGAAGCCTGCCGCGTCGGCCAGGCGGCAACTGATCCGTATCACCTCGGCAACCGACCAGGGAGCATCCGCGGCCCTGGGCGAATGATGCTGGCTGACAATGGGCATAAAATCGCCCGGCATCTGCCATCCTTCAACAACTCTGTTACCGATCTCGCAGTGATCGTAGCCGAACAGTTCCCGCTCGCCTTGAAAGATGCTCTCCGGCGGCCCGGTGTGGGTGCGGAGCAGGTTGTCGTACATGTTGGGATTGACGACGGCGAGGGCCAGACGGCCCACGTCGTGCAAAATGCCGGCCGTGTAAGCTGCGTCGCTGTCGATGGTTCCCGTGGCCGTGATTCTCTCTGCCACAATGGCGCAGGCCAGGTTATGCCGCCAGACGATTTGCATGGCAGGGCGGCGCAGCAGGTTGCCCAGATACGACCGGACGCCGACCGTCATGCAGATGCCGCGCAGGCGATTGCTGCCGAGCATGGCGATAGCGTGCAGGATGCTGGTGACCGGGAATGGCGGGGCGTAGAGAGAAGAATTGGCGATCGAGATGACTTCCAGGGCAAAAGCCGCATCGGCCGAGATGAGCCGGTCAAGCTGCTGCAACGACACGGTGTCGTCGTTTGCCAACTGCAGAACGGTCACGGCAACGCGGGGGAAAGGCGGAAGACGCAGGTGCGCCCAGGGGAACTCCGAAACGTGCTGTGGATGATCTGCCAAGGCCTGGTTCTACCCCTTGTGTGCTCTATCTACTCTGGAAACATACACTATCGGTCTAAGCATTCATACTCATCAATCGCGGCCAGGGAACTGGACTCCGCGCGTGTTGCGCCGGGCAGGTGCGTGGGCGCGGCGGTTATCCTGAACTGTGACCGCACAAATGGAACTGCCTGCCGGAAAGCTCCCGCGAAAGAAAACTCTCCTCCTCTTCCTTCGCTGGCTTGCGATCGTGGTGGCGGCGCTTTGGCTGCTGGCGGCGCTCACGCTGGTGGGCTTGCGCTGGATTGACCCGCCCACGACGGCGGTGCATTTGCAGCGCCGGGTTCAGGCATGGATACACAACAAGCCGTACCATGAACGCTACCAATTTGTGCCCCTCGGCGAAATCTCGCCCAACCTGCAGCACGCGGTGATTGCCGCCGAGGACGCCCGCTTCTACCAGCACCACGGCTTCGACTGGGAGGCGATCGAGGACGCCGCCAAGGAAGATATGGAGGGCGGCCGCACCCGCGGAGGCTCCACGCTGACGCAGCAACTGGTGAAGAACCTGTTCTTCGGCACGGGCCGCTCGTTCGTGCGCAAGGGCGTGGAGGCCACACTGGTGCCGGTGGCGGAACTGGTGCTGGGCAAGCAGCGCATTCTCGAACTCTATCTGAACGTCGTGGAGTGGGGTCCTGGCGTGTATGGCGCGGAGGCGGCCTGCCGGGCGCACGAGACAACGACGGCCCGCGCCATTGGCCGCCAGCAGGCTGCGCAACTGGCGGCGATTTTGCCGGCTCCGCTGAAGCGGCGACCAGAACGCATGGTGCACTACAGCGCGGTGATCCTGCGCCGCATGAGCCAAATGGGCTGGTGAGTGGCTACGGGCGGTCCGTTTGCTCCCCGGCGCCTCGTATGGCCTCGGTAACCGCGGCAAACAGGGTTGGCTTGGCCCCGATCGGGACTTCCCCCTGCGCCAGGTCGGCCGAGCCGCCGCCGCGCAGGCCCATTTGGGCCAGCGCCTCGCGCAGAATCTTGCCGCAATTGAAATCGAGGTCCGAGCTGCGGGCAACAACGACACGGGCTGCATCGCCTTCCCTGGCGGAGAAGACGACGGCCGTAGCAGGCGCGGCGGCGGCCGTGCGCGAGGCCAGCATCTTTACGTAGTCGAAGTCGCGATCGGTCCAATCGCGCACGAGCAGCCGCAGGCCGTTCTCGATGGGCTCCTCGGCGGCCAGCGCCGCAGCGTGCAGCAGGGCCAACTCCTCGCGCAGCTTTTGCCGTTCGCGCGCGGCGGCCTTGCTCTGGGCGAGGAGGCGGCTTACCGTCTCCGGCAACTCGGGTGCGCCAGTGGAGAGCAAAGTGCGGGTTTCCGTCAGCAGGGCGGCATCGGAGCGCGCAGACCGCACCGCGCGGGAGCCGCACACAAACTCCACGCGGACGCCGCGGCTCACCTTTTCAATGCCGCGCAACAGCAAGGCGCCGATCTGGCCGGTGGAGCGGACGTGGGTGCCGCCGCAGGCATTGCGGTCGCAATCGGCGATGTCGATCAGGCGGATGGCGCCCTCGCGGGCAGGCAGCTTGCGCAAGTCGCCGGCGGCCTGCATGGCTTCGGCCTCTTCGCGCTGCGCGTAGCTGACGGTGACGGGCCGGTCTTCAAAGATGACCCGGTTTGCGATCCGCTCCACTTGCTCCAGGCTCTGGGCAGACGGTTGGCTGCCGGCCAAGTCGATGGTGGAGGCAAACTCTCCCAGGTGAAAGGAGACCGTGGGCATCTGCAACTCGCGGAAGAAGACGGCGGAGAGCAGGTGCTGCCCGGTGTGTTGCTGCATGTGGTCGAAGCGGCGGTCCCAATCGATGCGGCCCTCGACGACGGTTCCGGGCGCAAGTGGTTCGCCGATCACATGCCACACCGCGCCTGCTTCGTCTTCCTCGACTTGCTGGACGGCGATCTGGCGTGGGCTGGCCCCGGGCGCGGTCAACAGAAGCGTGCCGGTATCGAACGGCTGGCCGCCGCTGGTTGGATAGAAAGCGGTTCGATCGAGCTCGACCTGCCAAAGGGCGGAGCCGCCAGTCGCGGCAAAATCGCGCAACTGGGTCACGGAGGCGGTGAACGTGTTGAGAAAGGAATCTTCGTAATAGAGGCGCTGCGAGGTGGGCAAGCTCAAATCTCCGGCCGGCGCAGGCAAGTGGCTCGGCGCGCTGCAAATGTTCCAGATCCAGTGTAGTGCGTGGGGAGAGCGCGATGAGACCGCGGGTTCCGAGGCTGGGCACCGGGAGACGCATCGCGGTCGAGTGATTTAAATCACTTTGTTGAGGTGAACAACGGTGGGAATATCTGGCATGCGAGTTAACCTCATCACCGAGCCCGTTCCCCGCTCCAAGTCAAGGGCGGGAAAGATGCCAATCTCCCTCACCATTCGTCCTGCGTGTGGAATGCCGGGCGACTTTCAATGTCCAACCGACAGCGAGGCTCTGATGAGCCTGCTACGGAAGAAGACCAAACTGCCCGCCTCGGCACTGGAGAGGTTTGAAACCAAGCTGACCACGCCAACGGCGGCGCGGTTGCTGGGGGTTGAACTGAGCGAGCGCGTGCTGACCGAGATCGGCTACTTTGTGGATTAACCCAGTGGGCATGTTTCGAGGCCGGACGTTTGACCTTCGGCAGCGCCAAGTCTACAAATTTATAGCTCGATCTGTATGACTCGCCATGGGGAGTTAAATCGCGGCGTGGACCGGGAGGCCGGCGCTACTCCGTCCTTCGGGCTAGATGGTCTTGAATGCTTCTTGCGCGGCGGCGATGGTTGCCGATATCTCCTCCGGGCCATGAGTCGTCCCTAGAAAAGCTGCCTCAAATTGCGAGGGCGGCAGCCATACGCCCTGCTCCATCATGGCGCGATGGAAGCGCCCGAAGGCGGCGGTATCGCTCCTGGCCGCTCCGGCATAATCCGTCACGCTGTCGGGCGTAAAGAACCAGGTCCACATCGACCCCACGCGGTTCAGCGTAAGCGGCACACCGGCTTTGGCCGCCGCGGCCGCTACCCCTTCGGCCACGGCCTTCGCCGCGGCCTCGAGCTGGGGATAGATCTCGCCTGCGTGCTGCTGCAAATAGCCCAGGGTAGCCGTGCCCGCGGCCATGGCCAGCGGGTTGCCGCTGAGCGTGCCTGCCTGGTAGACGGGGCCGAGTGGGGCCAGCAAATCCATGTAGCCGCGTTTGCCGCCGAAGACGCCCACGGGCAGCCCTCCGCCCACGATCTTGCCCAAGGTCACCAGGTCGGCGTCGATGCCATAAAGCTCAAGCGCGCCGCCCAGTGCCAGCCGAAAACCGGTCATCACCTCGTCCACGATGAGCAGGGCGCCTTCGCGGGCGGTGAGTTGGCGCAGTCCTTCCAGGTAGCCCGCGGCAGGCGCAATGCAGCCGGCGTTGCCCACCACCGGCTCCAGAATAATGGCGGCGATCGCGCCGGGATGCGCGGCAAACGCCGCCTCCACGGCGGGCAGATCGTTGTAGGGCAAGGCCAGCGTAAGCCCGGCGATCTCTTCCGGCACGCCTGCCGAGCCGGGAATGCCGAAGGTGGCGACACCGGAGCCGGCCTTCACGAGTAGTCCGTCGGCGTGGCCGTGATAGCAGCCCTCAAACTTCACAATGATCTTGCGGCCGGTCGCCGCGCGCGCCAGCCGGATGGCAGACATGGTGGCCTCGGTGCCGGAGCTTACGAAGCGCAGCTTCTCGATGGCCGGGTAGCAGGCAATCACCCGCTCCGCCAGGTCGCCCTCGGCAGCCGTCGATGCGCCGAAGCTGGCGGAGTTGCGGGCCGCGCGCTCAATCGCCTCCACGACCGGCGGAAAGGCATGGCCGAGGATCATCGGTCCCCACGAGCCGAAGTAGTCGATATAGCGGTTGCCGTCGGCGTCGAAGAGCCAGGGTCCCTGGGCGCGCTCGATAAAGGGCGGTTGGCCGCCTACCGCGCGAAAGGCGCGTACCGGGGAGTTGACGCCGCCAGGGAACAGGCGCTCGGCGCGCTCTGCCAGCGCCTGCGAACGAGTATGCGGGTAGGATCTTGCCGGGGAACTCATGGTGGGTCCAGTATAGAGGGCTGGCCGGAGGCGGTGTTTCCGCATTCCCCAGCACGCATTCCCCGCCCTGCCCGCGCCAGGCAAGTGTCCGCGAACTATAATCGGCGCATGTTCTACAGCAACGATCCGCGCCGCCGCGCCGTGGCTTTACTCACGGTTGGGTTCGTGCTGGTTTTCGGTTTGCTGGGCGCCCTGCAGGCCTTCAACACTTCGAGCGTGGGCTTTTTGAACCCGGAGACTTCGGGCGCAACGCTGGCTTTTACGGCGCTCACTGTTCTGGTGTTCCTGCTGCTGGTGGTGTTGTCGATGCTGCTGCTGCGGAATGTTCTCAAGCTCTATGCCAGCCAGAGCAGCAGCGCAGTGGGCTCGCGGTTGCGAACCCGGATGGTGCTGGGCGCCATCCTCATCGCGCTCACGCCGGCGATCTTCATGTTCCTGTTCAGCTTTGGGTTGATGAATCGGTCCATCGACCGCTGGTTTTCGCCCAACACGTCGGAACTGCGCGAGGACTCGACCCGTGTGGTGCTGGAACTGGCGCAATATGTCACCAGCAACGCACGCGGCGAGGCGGAGTCGATCGCAGCCACCGGCGCCACCGATCGCGACCTCGCCACGCTGCGAGATGTGCTGGTGGCGCACCGGGTTACGCTCGATGGCGGCTTTGTGGTGGTCTATGGCAAGGATCGGCACATCTTTACCACGTTTGACGCGCCTCCAGACTCCAGTGCGGCAAGCCTGATTCCGTGGCTGCCAGAGAAAAATGACGAGAGCGTTCCGGTGACTTCGATACCGCTGCATGGCCCGCTCTACACCAACCTGCTGGCCTTGGCGCAGCGCACGGATGAGCCGGTGGTGCGGATCCTGGGTCAGGATTACGCCCTGGGCATGGGCATCGCCGCATCCGGCAAAGTGGTGCTCGCGGCATTGCCCATGCCCCAGGGACTGAGCCAGACGACGGCCCGCATCCGCGCCGGAGCCGACGAGTATTGGCAGCTCTTCCGTTCGCGCAATCGCGTGCGGACCACGTTCTTTCTACTTCTTCTGCTCCTCACCGTTTTTGTGTTTTTTTCCAGCGTCTGGCTGGCGCTGTTTTTGTCCAAACAGATCACGCGGCCGGTGGAAGCCCTGGCTGACGCCATGGACCGTATCGCCGCGGGCAGATATGACCACCGCGTTGCCCTGGTAACCACCGGCGAAATGGGCGACCTGGTGCGGTCCTTTAACCACATGGCTGCCGACTTGGATACGAGCAGGCAACTGGCGGAGAGTTCGTCGGCACAACTGACCGCAGCCAACCTGTCCATCGAAGAACGCCGGCGCGAACTCGAGACGATCGTCGAGACCATCCCCAGCGGCGTGGTCACCCTCGATGCTGCTGGAGTTGTGCTGCAGTCCAACCGCGCTTTTGCGGTGCTGATGGGCCGGCGGCCCGATGCGGGTCTCCGTGGCGAAACGATCGAGTCGCTGCTGCCGGCCGACTGCGCTGAGGACATCGCCAGCGTGATCCGCCGCGGACACCGCATGGGCGCGGCCTCCACTGAAATCGAGTTCCAGGCCCGCGGCCGCACCGTTCACCTCGCCATTACCAGCGCCCGTCTGGAGCTGGCCAACGCGCAGAACGGATCGGTGCTGGTGGTCGAAGACACCACCGACTTGCTGCGCGCGCAACGGCAACTGGCATGGAAGGAAGTGGCGCAGCGCGTGGCGCACGAGATCAAGAATCCGCTGACCCCGATTGCGCTCTCCGCCGAACGCATCGGACGGCATCTCGATCGCGGCCAGCCGGACTCGCCCAACGTGATCCGCAAATGCAGCGAGGTCATTCTGGGCTGCGTGGGTACGCTGCGCACGCTGGTTGACCAGTTTTCCGCGCTGGCCCAGTTTCCCGCGCCGCAGCCGCGCATGTGCGACATAAACCGCGTGGCCGAGGAGGCGCTGGCCCTGTTTGCCGGCCGGCTCGACGGCATCACGGTGCAGTGGGACCTGGAGCCCGGACTGCCGGAGGTGATGGCCGACCCGGAGGCAATCCGGCGCGCTCTGGCCAACCTCATCGACAACGCCGCCGAAGCGATGCAGGGCAGCCTGTTGCGCGTTCTCGCATTGCAAAGCGCGCTCAGCGAAGACGGCACATCGGTGGAGTTGTCGGTCGCGGACACCGGACACGGCCTCACGGACGAGATCCGCGAGCGGCTGTTTCTGCCTTTCTACTCCACCAAGCAGCGCGGCACCGGCCTCGGCCTCTCGATTGCGGCAAAGATCGTGCAGGAGCACGGCGGAACGCTGCGGGCTGAATCGAACAGCCCCAAGGGCGCGCGCTTTATTTTGCGCCTGCCCTTGCTCGAACCCATTGCCACCGCGGCACATTCCGTCGAAAATGGCGAAGCTGCGCCGGCCAGCGATACGCAGTCCTGGGGATCACACGCATGAATCACATCCTGGTGGTAGACGACGAGGCGGAGATCCGCAGTTCCCTGGAAGAGATCCTTCGCGAAGAGGGGTACGGTGTGGCCTCGGCGGCCACCGCGGCAGAGGCCCTGGTGCTGCTGGACGATGCGCCCTACGACGTGGTTCTGCTCGATATCTGGCTCCCGGATCGAGACGGCCTCGACGTCCTGGCCGACATGCACCATGCACCCGCTGAAACGCGTCCGGAGGTGGTAATCATCAGCGGCCACGGCACAGTGGAAGCTGCCGTCAAAGCCACCAAGCTGGGCGCTTACGACTTTCTGGAGAAGCCGCTCTCGCTGGAACGTACGCTCATTGTGCTGAAGAATGCGGTGGAGGCGCGGCGGCTGCGCACGGAGAACCTGGAGTTCAAGCGCCAGTTTGCTGTCGGTTCGGTCCTCACCGGCGAAAGCGTCCCGGCCAAGGCGCTGCGCCAGCAGATTCGACTCATGGCGCCCACCAACGGCCGCGTGCTCATCTACGGGGAGTCGGGCACCGGCAAGGAACTCATTGCTCGTTCCATCCATGCCGAGAGCCTGCGCCGTGAGCGCGTGTTTGTGGAGTTGAACTGCGCCGCCATTCCGGAAGCGCACATTGAGGCGGAACTGTTTGGCTACCGGCACGGCGCCCAGCCCGGCGGCCCGACAGAGCAGCGCGGCACCCTGGAGCGGGCCGACGGCGGAACGCTTTTCCTGGACGAAGTGGGCGACATGAGCCTGAAAACCCAGGCCAAAGTGCTGTCCGCACTCGACGACCAGCTCTTTACGCCTGTGGGAGGCACCCAGCCGCTGCGCGTCGATGTGCGCCTCATCGCCTCCACCAACAAGGACCTCGAAGAAGAGATCGCCAAGGGCAACTTTCGCGAAGACCTTTTCTACCGCCTCAACGTGGTTCCCTTCCTGGTGCCGCCCTTGCGCGAGCGCCGGCAGGATATCCCGCTGCTGGTGCGCGAATTTCTGGCCGAGTTTGGCCGCCAATATGGCCGCCCCCGCATGGAAATCACCGAAGAGGCCCTGGAAACGCTGGGCAAATATCACTGGCCCGGCAATGTGCGCGAGCTCAAGAATGTCGTCGAACGCGTGCTGATTCTCAATCCCCGCGTCCTGCGCATCGAACGGAAACACCTGCCGCCGCTCACCCACAAGGCGGGCAACCGTTCCACGGAAGAATTCTCCACGCTGCAGCAGGCCCGCGACGCCTACGAGCGCGAGTTCATCCTGAAGAAGATCGAAGAAGCGCGCAACAACATCAGCCACGCCGCCGAACTGTTGGGCCTGGAGCGCAGCCACCTGTACCGCAAGATGAAGGCGCTGGGGATCGGCGTCCGGGAGTAGGACGATGTCCGCAATTGGACAAAGGATTGCGGAAGTGGACGAAGCGCGTTGGGGCGGACGCTCGTGGGCAAAGTTACGCCGCGCAGAATCATGGGGTTGCAGGATCAAGCCTGGCGGCAAGTTTGGCTGCTGAATTGCTCGTAACGCCTGTAGCTTTTGATCCGACTCAGGGCACGACCCATCTACGGAGGCTTGGCCATGGCATATTTTGAGCGGGTTCGCGATGTGGTTTCCGGGCCGTTCAGCCCGGATGTGATCCAACAGCGGATGGCGGCTGGCTGGCAATTGATTTCTATAGAGTGGCGGCGCGAGTTGCCCGACTCCGAGCGTCCGCCCGAGGGCGGCTTCAGCGAAGACATCCCCTACGGCCTGCGCATCTCCGACGACTGCAGCCGACTCGAGCCCGATCCGCGCGAACACCAGGCGCTGATGTTGATGATGGAGCTGCTTGTCCAGGATTTCTCCTATTCCAGCATCGTCAGCGATCTCAACGAGAAGGGCTTCCGCATGCGCAACGGCAAGCCGTGGAGCCGCGTGGCGGTCTTCAACATGGTTCCACGGCTTATCGAGGTTGGCCCGCGGTTCTTCTCAAGCGACGAGTGGGAAAAGCGCCGGCAGAGGTTTGCCCGCGTCAAATCGCCCGAAATCTAACGCCGGCAGGCCGCGGACCCTTCCTGCGGTCGTTAGCCCTGCGGTTCAGCGGGGGGAAAAGAAGCTGCTGGGAGATTCTCAGCCCCGTCGGCGCGGCGCAAAAGGCGACCTTGTCCACACGGGACATTTTCATGCCGTTGCTGTTGATGCAACGGCCCACGCCAACCATGTCCAAATGCGCACTGCGATAGAATGGGAGCCACTTCGGGGGCCACGTAAAAACATGCGGATTTTGGGGCTGGCAACACTTCTTGTGCTGTGTTGCTTGCAGGCGTTTGCAGATAAAACTGAAAAGCCGGCTTTGGTTCCGGTGCAGGCCGAGCTGATGGCGGATCTGAGCGCCGGCCCGCTCAAGGCCGGCGCCAAGGTATTCGTGCATGTGGCCACCGACTGGCATGGAACAGGCTGCGACCTGCGCACCGGTGCGATTGTAGAAGCGCACGTGACCTCGGTGGTCCATCGGACCAAGGGGTTGAAGGAATCCGAACTCGGCCTCGCGTTTACCAGCGCGCAATGCGGAAGTTTGAAGATGAGCGAATTCGACTTCAAATTGGTTGCCGTTGCCGGTCCGCCCAAGAAAAGCGACGTTGGGCTCATCATGGACAGCCTGCCCATTCGATTTTCTGGCGTGGGCGGCAACGCGGCGCTCGCCGACGTCAAAAGCACCGGGAAGCTCAGCTTCCGCATGGAGACATCGGTCTATGAATTCCCGGAACTTGCCCACATGCAATCGGGCCAGGTCTCCGGCATCAAGGGATTAAAGCTGACCGTAGGAGCGACGCCGGGGTCCGGTTCCGTTCTGACGTCGAAAGACAAGGATGTGGAGCTGGAAAAGCACACCACGTTTGTGCTGGTTCCCGCGAGTGCGATTCCGCCTCCACGGGCGAACGCACCTCGTCCGGTAATGAGCGCCGGGGAGACGGCCAGCCAACCTGCCGCCGCAGAATCGGCGGCAACGGCGTTTCCCCCCGCGGATAGCGCGCCCTTCCCACCGATTGAAGACGACGTCGAGTTGTGCGCGCCACCGCAATGCAACGCCGTGCTGCCGGCCGCTCCGGTTGAAGGCGAGGGCGCCCCGCTGGCCACCGTCGCGGTGCGGCAGCTTGGATATACGCCGCGGCCGCAAAAGGCGATGGAGAACTTCGACAACGACGACGCCCTGGCCTACCTCGGCGCCAACGAGTTGCTGGTCGCATTCAATCCGCACCAGTTGGCCACCAGGCACATGCTGGGCCAGTGGGGAGCGACGGTCCGTGTCGTCCGCGCCGTCATCATGGATACCCGGACGCGCAAGGTTACGCACACGGTGAATTGGGAGCTGCTTGACGATAGGCAATACCTTTGGCCACTCGCTGGCGCCCGCGTCCTTGT
>Ga0181516_10002219_pt1 | contig 14052 bp, 12 predicted proteins | sample PEATcosm2014_Bin_25_FD_121104 | JGI IMG/M metagenome (GOLD analysis project Ga0181516, IMG submission 121104) | Peatland microbial communities from MTU Mesocosm Facility, Houghton, MI, USA - PEATcosm2014_Bin01_10_metaG | ecosystem: Environmental > Terrestrial > Soil > Wetlands > Peat | place... | reverse complement strand
CGCACCCTCGCACACCATGGTGACCGTACTGCTGACGGTCAAGGAGCTCGGGAGACTAAGGGGAGCAAAAATATTCATGAATTTGTACTGGCCTCGCGCGTGCTTGAAGTCTATGGTTCAGGCGGCCTTGGGAGAACGTTCGCCCGGGGAGAAGTGCAATTACGTGAAAACGACGGGATAATTGTCCCCGTCGCGGGAATTGATAAATGAATGCCGAGATAAAGACCAAGATGCCGCTCGCGGCCAGAATCAGCGCCACCGGATTGTTCATCGTGGAGGCGGTGTTTCGCCCCCACCAGATTGGCGCGGTGCTGCCCAGCTCCCAAAAACTCTCGGCGGCGATGGCTCGCTGGCTCCCGCGTGACAACGACGCCTACGCGCTCGAACTTGGCCCCGGCACCGGCTCGGTTACCGAAGCGCTCATCAACCGCGGCCTGCGCGAAGACCGCCTCATTGCCATCGAAAAATCTCCCAAAATGGCCGAGTTGCTCCGCGCCCGTTTTCCCCGCGCCATCATCATCACCGGCGATGCTTTTCAACTCGACCTGCTCCTCAAGGAGCACGCGCCCCATGTGAACGGCGTTGGCACGGTTTTTTGCAGCCTCCCACTGCGTAATTTCCGGGCCCGCGTCGCGGATGATCTCGCCAAGAGAGTCCGTGCCCTGCTCCTGCCCGGCGGCCGCCTCGTCCAGTACACCTATCGCATCGCCAGCGGGCCGCCCAAGGCCGAGGCGCATTTCCGCCCCATCCTTTCCAAGATTGTCTGGTTCAACGTCCCGCCCGCGCGCGTCAGCGTTTACCAAAAGTAACCCGCCTCCGCAAAGTTCCGGCTAGGCGTTCCCGCGCCAAACTGATACGTTGTACCCATGAACCGCTGGATTACTGATTACCTCAAGGCCCAAAAAGCCGCGCTGGATTCCATCCCCGCCGACGCCGTCGCCAAGCTGATTGGCATCTTCGCCAAGGCGCTCAAGGAAGACCGCCAGATTTTCGTCTTTGGCAATGGCGGCAGCGCGATGAACGCCTCCCATTTCGCCACCGACCTGGGCAAGGGCTCCTCGGACAAGGTCGGCAAGCGCTTCCGCGTCATTTCCCTCAATGACAATGTCTCCTGGATGACCGCCATCGGCAACGACTACGCGTACGACCAGATTTTTGTCCGCCAGCTCGAAAACTACGGCCGGCCCGGCGATCTCGTGCTCGCCATCAGCGTCAGCGGCAATTCCCCCAACGCCGTCAAGGCCCTTGAATGGGCGGCGGCCAAGGACCTGCACACGATCGCGCTCGTGGGCGGCAAACGCGGGCGTATGGCGGAAATTGCGCGCGACGCGGTGGTCATCGATTCCGTGCATTACGGCCGCGTCGAGGACGCGCAAATGGCCATCTGCCACTTGATTTGCTACGCGTTCATGGAAAACCCCGAGTGGGCGAAGGTCTAATTTTCGCCTTCTAAGCCGTTTTCCGCTTCGCTCGATATTCTCGCGGTTGGATCTGCCCGACGGGAATCTGCTAACTGGCGGTCGGAAGACGATCATCCCCTCTCCTGGGGGAGAGGGACAGGGTGAGGGCGAGCTTCAGTCCAATTTTTTTCGTCCTCGGATGGTGCAATCGGATTCCCGGGGTGTTATAAATAATCACTGGTGTCAACGCCGTCGGCCATCCGCAAAAAACTGCAGGAGCTGCCCCACAAACCGGGCATCTACCTGATGAAGGACCGGTTCGGCACGGTCATTTACGTGGGCAAGGCGCGCGATTTGCGCCGGCGCGTCACCTCCTATTTCCAGCCCTCGCGCCGCCTCGGCTGGGACCCCAAGTTCAAGGCGCTCGTCGAAGCCATCCACGACCTGGACGTCCACGTCGTCCGCAGCGAACCGGAGGCGTTGCTGCTCGAAAGCAGGCTCATCAAGGAGTTTCATCCGCGCTACAACGTCAGCTTCCGCGACGACAAGCGCTTCCTCATGCTCAAGGTGAACCTCAACGACCCCATCCCGCGCTTCACCCTCACCCGCTTCAAGCAGGACGACGGCGCGCGGTATTTCGGGCCGTTCGTCCATTCCGCCGCCCTGCGCAACACTTTGAACCTCATCCGTCGGCAGTTTCATCTCCGCGGCTGCCGTCCGCTCACGCCCAACGAGCGCGATTACAAGCATTGCCTCTACGGCAACCTGAAGTTCTGCACCGCCCCGTGCATCGCCAACGTCACGCGCGAACAGTACCTGAACCAGGTCCTCGCCGCCTGCGATTTTCTTTCCGGCCAGTGCGAAGAAATGCGCGAACAGCTCGACGGCGAAATGAAAAAGGCCGCGCTCGCCCAGGATTACGAGCGCGCGGCGATGTACCGCGACGCCATCTCCGACCTGCGCCACAGCACCGCCAAGAGCAAATCCTTCGACCGCGTGCCCTACACCCTGCCGCTCGCGCTCGACCCGCAAAAGGACCTCGCGGAACTCGGCGAGGCGCTGGGACTGCCCGGCCCGCCCGCCCGCATCGAGGGCTTCGACATCTCGAACATCAGCGGCACCTTCGCCGTCGCATCGCTGGTCAGCTTCAAAAACGGCCGGCCTGACCGCTCCAATTACCGGAAATTCAGAATCAAAACGGTAGAGGGCCAGGATGATTTTGCCTCAATGGCTGAAGTCGTGCGTCGGCGCTACTCGCGATTGTTGAAGGAATCCAAAGAGCCGGCCCTGCCAGCGGACGGCCAGACGGCTGAGAAGCCCGGTTCAAAAAGGCCCGGCCCTCCGACCCTCCCCGATCTCATTCTCATCGACGGCGGCAAAGGCCAGCTTGGTGTGGCCTGCGCGGAACTGGAAAAACTTGGGCTGGCGCGCATTCCCGTGATCGGCCTGGCCAAGGAGTTCGAGGAAATTCATCGTCCCGGCGAAAGCGAACCCCTGCGCCTGCCCCACACCAGCGGCGCGCTCAAACTCCTCCAGCGCGTCCGCGATGAGTCCCATCGCCTCGCCAACACTTACAACGCCGAATTGCGCCTGAAGAAAATCTCCGAAAGCATCCTCGACGAATTCCCCGGCATCGGCGGCCAGCGCAAGGCCGCGCTTCTGAAAAAATTCGGTTCCGTCCACCGTCTCCGCCTCGCCACTGTCGAAAAAATCGCGGAAGTGCCCGGCTTCGGCGGCAAAATTGCCGCCGACCTCAAGGCATTTCTCGCGGCGCGGTCCTGAACTGGACGGGATCCGGCTTAAGGAGCCGGCGCCGACGCCTCAATCTTGACTTCGCCCGTTTTGAGATCCGGCGAAGACGCGGATAGCACAATTTCTCCGGGCCCTGTGGCGCGGACGATCACCAGGCAAAGCCCGTTGAAGGCATTTCGCTCCGTTGCGTGAAAGGGCTCGAGGCAGGTCGGGTCGCCGTTGTCCACGGCCACAATCTCGCCCGGTCCATTCACGCTGAAAACCAGGTGGTTGTTCGCCCGCGGCGCGGTCACGCCCGACCTGTCCTGCACGGTCACCGTCACGTAGGACAAATCCGCGCCGTCCGCCGCGATGGTGGTGCGGTCGGCCTCGGCCTTGAGCTTCGCCGCCGGGCCGGCCGTCTTCATGGTGTCCGTCGCCCATTTTTTACCGTCCTTGTAGGACACCACCTTCAGTTCGCCGGGAGCATAAACCACGTCGTCCCACCGCAGGCGAAATTGAAACGGCTCCTTTTTCTTGCGTCCCAGCGATTTTCCATTCAGGAACAATTCCGCCTCGTCGCCCGAGGTATAAACGTGCACCGGCGTGACCTGGCCGACGCGTTCCGGCCAGGTCCAATGCGGCAATATGTGCGCCATCGCCAGTTCCGGCCGCCAATGCGCCTGGTAAAGATAAAACCGGTCCTTCTTGAACCCGCACAAATCAAGAATGCCAAAATACGAACTCCGCGACGGATCGTTGCCCTCGCCCCAGGGCGTGGGTTCGCCGAGGTAGTCGAATCCCGTCCACACAAATTCCCCCGCCACAAACGGATTGCGCGTCTGCGCCGTGAACTCGACGTCCGGCGATGTCGCCCACCGCGGGCGATAAATGTCATACGAGCTCATCTGATGCGCGACGACATCTTCTCCGTTGCTGGTGTTGATGGATACGTCGTATGCCGTGGATACGGGAAACGTGTAGACGCCGCGGGTGCTGATGGTCGAGGCCGTCTCGCTGCCGTAGATCCCCTTGTTGGGATTGGCCTCGCGGGCCGCGCCATAGCGGGTGGGTTTGTAGTTGTAGCCGAATACATCCACAACATTCGCAAAACCGTTGAACGCCGCATTCGCGTTGTTGCAAGCCACCGACACATAGCGCGTGGTGTCCTCCGAATGCACAATCTGCTGCAAATCCGAACCAATCCGCACTCCCGCCGGCGAGCCCATTTCTTCGACTTCATTGCCGATGCTCCAAATGATGACGCTCGGATGGTTCCGGTCGCGCCGCACCTCCGCGCGCAGGTCGCGCTCGTGCCAGTCCTTGAACAGCATCCCGTAGTCGTAGCGGTTCTTGCCACGTTCCCAGCAATCGAAGGATTCGTCCATCACCAGCATCCCCATCGAATCGCACAGGTCCAGCAACTCCGGTGCGGGCATGTTGTGGCTCGTGCGAATCGCGTTGCAACCCATCTCCTTCAACAACTCGATCTGCCGCGTCAGCGCCCGCATATTGATCGCCGTGCCAATCGGGCCCAGGTCATGGTGATCGCACACGCCGTTGATCGGCACCCGTTCGCCATTCAACAAAAATCCGTCCGTGACGGTGAATTCAATGGTGCGGACGCCGAAGGGCGTTTCATACACGTCCAGCACCTGGTCGTCCTGCTTGACCGTGGTCACGGCCACGTAACGCGCGGGATTCTTCAGGTTCCACAGCACGGGATTCTCGATCCGCAAACTCATTGCGCCCGTCGCATTGGTGTTCGCTGCCACGCTCAGGGTGATGGGATCAACTGACGCCACTCTCGCCCCGGTCTTCTTGCCCTGTGTGTCGATCGGGAATATCTCCGTTCCAACCTTTACCGTGGCGTCCGCGGTCGAATCATTGTCCACGGTCACCTTGAGATTCACCTTGGCCGTGTCTTTCTGCACCACCGGCGTGGTCACGAACGTCCCCCACTGGGCCACGTGCACCGGCGAAGCCTTGACCAGCCAGACGTTGCGGTAAATGCCCCCGCCCGGATACCACCGCGAGGAGCTGCGGGGATTGTCCAGCCGGATCGCGATGACATTGTCCGCGCCCGGCTTGAGATACGGGGTCAAATCAAGGTAGAACGACGAGTAACCGTAGGGCCAGCCGCCCACAAACTTCCCGTTCAACCAGACCGTCGGATAAGCCATCGCGCCGTCCATCTCCAGATAAACCTTCCGTCCCTCGTCACCTGCCGGCACGCTGAAATGTTTCCGGTACCAGCCCACACCGGCCCACGCCAGCCTTCCCGTGTTGCCCGGCAGTTTTGGGTCAAAGCCCCCGTCCACACCCCAGTCATGCGGCAGGTTCAGCTTCCGCCAGGCGCTGTCGTCAAATCCCGGCTGCGTGTAGGCCACGTCCGCCCCGAGGTCGCCGTCCGGGCGCGGAAACGAACCGTTCGTGCTGAACTCCGAGCCGGACGCCATGAACCAGGGCTTGATGGTCGCGTAGTTCAGGGCGTCGCCCGTGCCGTCGGGATCATTCCTCGTGAAACGCCAGTCCGCATTGAATGAAAGCCGTTCGCGCGGCGATGGCGGCATGGCCGCATCCGCGGCGGGGGAACGGGTCGCAAACACTGCCAGCGCTCCCAGCACGGTGGCGCTAACTTGGATGAAACGCGCGGAAAAAAAATGGCGGGCAGAATTCCGGGCGAAAAGCGGTGAGGTTGACATGCCGCCGAATCTAACCTGCTCCCTTTTCTCACGCCAGACTTTTCAGGCCGGCCACCGGCGCGGCGTTGCCCGGCGGTCAGCCGCCGTGCTTCCCGGAAATTTTCACCGCCCATTGCTGGCCGCACTTTCCCAGGTCACCCATAAACTTGGGCGCGGAATCAACGAGAACCTGAACGCGGCCCGCGGTTCCTGCCGGCACCGGCAGGATGTCCCCGGGCTTGATTTCCCCGAGTTGCCCCGCCGTCATTTCCATGCCGAACCATTCGGCGCTGACCCGCATCTCGACCTGATTGAATCCGGGGTTCCATTGGACGGGAGGCGGAGCCTTTGGCTTGCTGCCCTTGTCGCTGTTTTCAATGTCCGCATTGAGCTTGAGCAGCAGCGCCTCCAGCGCCGGATGCGGGAACGACATTTGAATCTGCTCCACCACATCGCCAATCCTGACCTCCATGCCCAGCACCAGCAGCATCAGGTCGGGCGCATGGATTTGCACATACCGTCCGCAGGTTTCATGGCGGAGCAGCACCGGCCGGCATTCCAGCGCGTCGCGCCAGGTGTTGCACCATTCCATCGTGATAAGGTCAATCGTCCGGGAAAGCAGCCGGACCTCCATCTTGGTGAGGTCCCGCGGATCGTCCGGAAAAACACCGGGACCTCCGAGCTCGCGGTCAATCATGCTCAGCCCCAGGCGCGGCGGGATTTCCAGCAGACAAATGCTCCCCAGCGGGTCCAACCGGAGCAGGGCGAGGTGCGTCGGATTCGCCAAGCCCTCCATCAATGGCTGGAAACGCGCCGTTTCCAGCTTGGACATCTGCAGGCCGCACTCAATGCGAAGATGCCCGGACAGCCGGCCTCCCAGTTGCCGGATGTATTCCTCGTGCCGCACCCGCAGCGTCCGCAATTCGCTCGCGGAAAAGGACGACATCTGCGGGAACTCGTGCCGGTGCGGCGAGCCCTGGCCCGACGCCGCGTCCTTGAGCGAAGGAATGGGCGAAGCCAGGGAGGGATCCTGCGCCTCGACGGTCGCCAGCAGCCGTTCGACGTCAGCCTGGGACATCGTCTGGCTTTGCGGCATCGGCGGAGGCTCGGTACTCATACGTTGGCGGATGCGTGGATGGGCAAGTTGGCCATGGCAGGATTAAAACCTGGGTTTCTGGCGGATTTCTTCCAGATCGATTTCGCCGTCGCCTTCGAGGCGGCGGACGGTCGCAATGATTTCGCCCTGCGCTTCCTCGATTTCGCGGAGCTTGAGCGGGCCCAGAAAACTCATCTCCTCCCGCACATTTTCGGCCGCCCGTTTCGAGATGCACGACAGGAGGGCGGTTTTCAGACCGTCGCCCGCCGTCTTCAGCGCCACCGCCAGGGTCCGCATGTCGACTTCCTGCATGATCTTCTGCAGTGTCTTGGAATTCAGGCCCTGCAATTCGTCGAACGTGAGCATCTTCTTGAGCACTTCCTCGCCGAGGTCCGAGTTGCGCTCCTTGAGTGCGACGAGAATCGAGTCGGCCACGTTCTTGGGAAGCCCGTTGAGCACCTGGGCGGCGATCTTCACGCCACCGGTGTGGCTCAGCGCCTGGGTGCGGTTGCCGGCCAGCTTGCTGTGCAATTCCTCCGCCACGCTCTCGACGACTTCGACGGAGGTCGGCGCCAGGGTGGCCAGCCGTTCAATCACCTTTTCCCGCAGGTCCGGCCGCACGAGCGTCAGCATCTGCGAAGCCTTGTCCGGCGGCAGATAACTCACCACCAGCGCGATGGTCTGAAGCTGTTCGTAACGGAGCACATTGAACACCTGGCGGGTGTCCATCTCCACAATCTGCTGCATCGCCGCCACGGACGGCAGTTGGGGCGAAACGCGGCCGATGATGTCCGCGGCCCGGTACGTTCCCACTGACTTTTCCAGCAGACCTTTCGCCCGGTCCACGCCGCCCTGCACCGCCGACGCCGCCTCCACCGCGACTGTTGAAAACTCCCGCAGCAAATCATATTGCATCTCCTGTGAAATCATCGTGAACTTCGCCATCTCGGCGGAAACGGCCTCCAGCTCCGGCTCTTCGAATTGCGCCATCAACTTGGCCGCATTGTCGGTGTCGAGCACCAGCAGGAGGGCCGCCAGCTTCTGGATGCCGGTCAGGCTCGCGAATTCCGATGTCGCGCCCGCACCAGCCTGATTCGTGGATTCCATATTCGCAGTTCTCTTCCGTCCATCCGCGCCGCATCGCCGTCCGCAGGCAATACGCCAGTAATTGGAAATATATCGGAAGATTCCCGAACAAACCTTAGCCGCTGAATCGGCCCAATCGGCGTTCGACCTGCCGTCCGGGCCGGGCCCGGGCCAAGCTGGACCATCAGAGCATCAATGGGTTATACGATGCGCCGCGCGCCGGGTTCATCCGGCGACGGCCGCGGTCGTGGCCGACGCGGCTGATCCCAGCGCGGCCAGGGCTTCATTGAAGCTCTTGGCAAACACCCAAGACTGCGAGTCAGCGTAGGTCCGGCAGCCGGCTTTCACCGCGTCCGAGCAGATGACGGCGCTCTTGAGCGAGAGCTTGCCGCAGGCCTGGATGGTCGCGAGCACCTGTTCGATGATGGGGAGCGAGGGTGACTCAATCTGGTTAAGATCGATGATGATCTTGTCTCCGCCGGCCTCGACCACGGCGGTCAGTTGCTCGTCCAGTCGCGCTGAAACCTCCGTGGCCACGGCCGCATGAAAGTCGTTCGGCAGAGTCAAAGTCAGGATTCCTTCGCGTTGCTGGTAGTACTTGTACGAAGTTTCAAGCTTCAAAGCCCGGGAAATCTTGCCCTTCAATTCGGTGCAATCAATGGGTTTCGTCACCATGCCGGCGAATCCCGTTTGCTGCGCGCGGGCCTGTTCCGCCGTCGCGGTCTTCACGCAAAGTCCGAACACCGGGATGGACGTCGTGTTGGCATAGCCGCGCAGGCTTTGAAACAGCATGTAGGCTCCGTCCTTGGGCAGCGACAAACTCACCAGCACCACGTCCACGCCCTGCGCCATGCAAATATCGAATGCCTGCCCCTGCTGGTCGGCGCTGTTCACCTTCCAGGGCGTGCCGGCCAGGCCGGTCCGGATCTGTTCCACAATCGCCGGCTTGTCGTCCACCACCAGGATGTTGATCGGATCGTCAAACCGCTTGGGCCGGACCGCCTCGGCCGATTTCAGCTTGAGGGTCACGACGCGGCCCACCCGTTCGATGAGCAATTCCTCCTTGAACGGCTTGATGAGGTAATCGCGCACGCCCAGTTTGGCTATCTTCGTCACCGTCTCGCGCCCGGCTTCCGCCGTGAGCATGATCACGGGCGTCGCCTTCAGGTCGGGGTCGGCCCGCAGCCGCGCCAGCACCTCGAACCCGTCCATCACCGGCATGGTGTAATCCAGCAATATGATGTCGGGCTTCTCGCGGCTGGCCACCGCCAGACCCTCCACGCCGTTGGCGGCCTCGAGGATGGTGCAGGTGTGCGCCTTGAAGGCCTTTGCCACAATCAGGCGGATGGTTTTGCTGTCATCCACAGTCAGGATTTTTGTGCTCATAATCTCTCAGGGTTGTGAATCTTTAAGGAGGATTTCCGCAAGCAATTGATTCGTGCCATCGCGGAAACCCAGGACTTTCTTTTTAATGGACGAGGAGCCCTCCACGCTCATTTGCTGCCCCCGCACGATGGACGGGATGGTGAGGGTGCAGGGCACCTCTCCGTTGGCGATGTGGGATTTCACATAGCCGACGACCATGTTGCTCAACTCGCCCATCGCGTCATTCACCGTCTCGTCCCCGTCCACGTCCGCCTCCGCGACGCCCAGCATTTTGCTCGCAATGGTCTTCGCAAACGCAAGGTCCACGTACAAATGGATGACGCCCGTGGCTTCGCCGATGAAACCCACCGAGGCGATGATTTGCTCCACCGGCTCGTGCGGCTCTTGATCCGGCTCCGCCACGGACAGGTCCATCGATACCATGCTGTGAAAGACTTTTCGGACCGCCTCCTGGGTCAGAGCCTCAATTTGTTCAATTTGATTGTTCATTCTATTTGTCCTTTGGTGTCCGACCGCATTCACGCCGTCTCCCCGGCTTTCTGCAGGCTTCCGGCCATTGCGGCGCGCCGCGCCGGAGCCGCGGATTGCCCGCAAATCAACTGGTCCAGCCGCGGTCCGATGAGTTCCAACGGCACCACGTGTTGGGCGGCGCCCAGCAGTATGGCCTCCCGCGGCATGCCGAAAACGACGCACGTCTCCTCGTTTTGGGCGATGGTCGCGGCCCCTTCCTGCCGCAGACGCAGCAGGCCCGCGGCCCCGTCCGAACCCATGCCCGTGAGCAACGCTGCCGCCGCATGGGGCGCGGCGCCCGCCTTGATCGCGGAATCGAAGAGCACATCCACCGCGGGACGCTGATGATGAATCGGCGGTCCCTGGTTCAATTCCACCACATACCGGCACGCCTGCCACCGGAGCAGCATGTGGTATCCGCCGGGCGCGACGAGGGCCAGCCCCGGCCGCACAGCATCGTTGTGCACCGCTTCCCGGACTTCCATCGAACAAAGCTCGTTCAACCGGTCGGCAAACGCCTTGGAGAAATGCGCCGGTATGTGCTGGACAATGCAAATCCCCGGGAGATCGCCCCGCATCGAGGTCAGCACACTCTTCAACGCCTCCGTGCCGCCGGTGGAGGCGCCCAGCAGAATGACATTCCGCGCGGGGAAGGATCGGGCGTCCGATGCAATCACGCGATTCTGCGCCGTCCCGGGGCGCGGGTCCGGCGCGGGCAGACCGGGAAAGAGGCGCACGCGGGCGCCCGCCGCCGCCCGGACCTTCTCCGCCAGACGGGTTCCATCGGCGCAGGCCGAATAAGAGCCCGCCGGTTTTTCCATCACGTCCACCGCTCCCGCCTGCAGCGCCTCAAGCGCCTTCTTCGATCCCGTCTCGGTGAGCGAACTGATGATGATCACCGGCATGGGGCGGTGCTTCATGATCCGCTTCAAAAAAGTGATGCCATCCATGCGCGGCATTTCAATGTCCAGGGTCATCACGTCCGGGTTCAATTCCAGAATCTTGTCCCGCGCCACGTAGGGATCCACCGCCGTGCCGACAATCTCGATGTCCTTGTGCGGAGCGAGGCTTGACGTGATGGCCTTGCGCGCCAGCGCGGAATCGTCAACCACCAGCAATCGTATGGGTTTGGCGTTCATGACTGTTCCGACGAGATCCAGCGGGTTTGTTTCACCGCCAACGCGGTCTGCAGGGTGAAAACCTCCAAATCCCGCGTGGTCAGTTCCAGCAGCTCCAGAACTTCACCCCGGCCGCGCACGGCGAAGGCCTGATGACCCGGTCCCTGCCCGAGGCAATGGGCAATCATGTCGCCCACATAAACTTCCGCCGCCAGTTGCTCGTGGGGGCGGGCCTGGACGGGGTCATGGTGATGCCTTACGGCAACCACGAGGCTCTCCGGGAAATTCCACCGCGCCAGCAACCGGCCGCCGGCTTCGGCATGATCCACCCCCAGGATGGATTTCTCCGCCTCGAGAAATGAGTGCCCGGAAGATCCGGTTTCCTTGATGACGGCTTCATACGCGCCCTCCAGCGACTGGCTCAACACCAGTTTGCCCAGGTCGTGCAACAGCCCGGCGGTGAAGGCAAGGTTTGCTTCCGTCCCGGCCGATTGCGCAACGACCTTCGCGGCCAGGGCGGTGGTGACGGAGTGCTGCCACAATTCTCCGGCCGCAATCCCGTAGCCGGACTGGGCCGGCCCCAGGATGCTTTCACCGACGACGCCGGCCACCATGCGGTAGATTTCGTCAAAGCCCAGCCGGGTCACCGCGTCGGAAAGATTGTGAACCGGATCCGCCGAGCCGCTCGCGGCGCTGTTGCAACGCTGAATGACCTTGGCCGTCAGGGCCGGGTCAAAGGTGACGAGATCCACGATGTCCGAAGCATGCACGTCCTCCTCGCGCAACAAGTCCAGCAACTGGCAAAGCACCCGCGGCGCGGGCGGCAGGGTCTTTACCTCGTCGATGTAATGGTCTATTGAATGCATGATCAGCCCTTGCACAATATGGTTTCGGCTGTTTGGCCCGATGTCTTGAGGCGGACTTCGCCGGTTCCTACGTTCAATTGAATGGTCCGGCTGACCAGTCCCCCAACCTCCTCGGAGATGATGGTCAGGCAGTGTTCCCGCAGCAGGTTTGTCAAGGCGGTGTAATTCCGCTGGCCGATGTTGAAGAAGCCGGTTTTGTCCATGAATTGGGCACCGCCCGCGACGCAAATCCGCACGCGCCGCTTCTCGGCGTGCAACTGGTAGGCGGCGCGGAACAAGGCGGCCAGGCCGGTGTCGACGAACATCCCCGGCTGCTCGGCCGCCTTCACCGAGTTGATGGACGAGTCCGGCAACATGGCATGCAACAACCCGCCCGCGCGCGCCACCGGATCGTAAATGGTGATGCCCAGGCACGAGCCGAGCGAGTAGGTCATCAGCACCGCCCCCAGGTTGTTTGACACCGCCAGGCCGCCCACGCCGACCACCAGCTTGCGGTCAAATCCTGTCAGACTGTCCAGTGAGGGCGAGCCCATGGTCAGGTCGCGCTCCTTTGATAAACACTCGGCTGCCGGCACCGCAACGGCACGTTCAAGCCGTTCAAGCTTTCCGAGTGCCCGATGAACAGGTAACCCTTCGGCACCAGAAACCGGCACAGTTGATTGACGAGCTGCTCCTGCGTGGCGCGGTCGAAATAAATCATCACATTCCGGCAGAAGATGGCGTGGAACATCTGCGGATGGTTGTACGGCGCAATCAGATTGATTTGCTGAAAGTGCACGCGTTCCGCAATGAAGCGCTTGACCCGGTAATGCCCCTCCCAGTGGCCCGTCCCCCTTTGAAAGTATTTCCGGAGCCACTCCCGCGGCACCGTCTCCACCCGTTCCTCCGGATAAACCGCCTGCCGCGCCTTGTCCAGGACCTTCGTGGAAATGTCCGAGGCCGCAATCTGCCAGTCCCAGCCCGAGGCCAGGGGGTAATGCTCGGCCAGATAAAACGCCATCGTGAAGGGCTCCTCGCCGGAGGAACTGGCCGCGCTCCAGATGTGAAATTTCCGCGCTCCCTGCGGCAGCACCTCGGGCAGCGCCTGCTTGACCAGCAGTTCGAAGTGCTCCTCCTCCCGCAGGAAATTCGTGAAATTGGTCGTCAACGCGTCCACCACCAGGGTGAATTCGTCGGCGTCGGCCCGGGTCCGCAGAAATTCGCAATACTCCACCAGCCCACCCAGCTGGTGGTGGCGGATGCGCTTGCCCAGGCGCGCGCGGATGAGCGCCTCCTTGCCGTTGTGGAGCCGGATGCGGCAGCGTTCATAAATCAAATCAACGATGTACCGGCACGCCTCCGCCTCGGCGGCGGCGGTCTCCACCAATGGCGAGCCCGGGGGATGTGAGTGACTGCGGGTACGACTCATGCAGCAGCTTCCAGGGGCGCCGATTCAAGATAAACCAGCGCCTGCGGATCGAGAATCAACCCCACTCGTCCGTCGCCCAGGATCGCCGCGCCGGCCACATACCGGTTGCGGCGAAAAGTCTCGCCCAAAGTCTTGATGACCACCTCCTGCTTGCCCAGCAACTGGTCCACCAGGATGCACCGCACGCCGCTGCCCGCCTCAACGACGATCACAATCGAATCGCACGGCTCGGTGGAAGCCGGCTGGATTTCCAGGTGCTCGTAGAGGCGCAGCACCGGGCGCAACCGCCCGCGCACATCGATCATCTCCCCGCGGCCGTTCACCTTGTGAATCATCCCCGGCTTCGGGCGGAATGATTCGCAGACCGAGAGCGTGGGGATGATGTAACGGTGTTCGCCCACGCCCACCAGCAGGCCGTCAATGATGGCCAGCGTGAGCGGCAGGTAGATCCGGAACGTCGACCCCCTGCCGGGCGTGGATTGAATCTCAATCTTGCCCCGCAATTTTTCGATGTTCCGCCGCACCACGTCCATGCCCACTCCGCGGCCGGAGAGATCCGTGACTTTTTCGGCCGTGGAAAAACCCGCGCCCATGATGAGATTGAAAACTTCGCTGTCCGCGAGCTGCTCGTCGGGCCGCACCAGCCCCTTTTCCACCGCCTTGGCCAGGATGCGCTCGCGGTCCAGCCCGTTGCCGTCGTCCTTGACCTCGATCACAATGCTGCCGCCCTGATGATAGGCTTTGAGCGTCACCGTGCCCTGTTCGGG
>Ga0181516_10002218_pt1 | contig 14052 bp, 13 predicted proteins | sample PEATcosm2014_Bin_25_FD_121104 | JGI IMG/M metagenome (GOLD analysis project Ga0181516, IMG submission 121104) | Peatland microbial communities from MTU Mesocosm Facility, Houghton, MI, USA - PEATcosm2014_Bin01_10_metaG | ecosystem: Environmental > Terrestrial > Soil > Wetlands > Peat | place... | reverse complement strand
TGTCAGATGCCATTCCCGCGCGAACACAAACGGCAGCCGGAAAACATCATACGACACCGTCGCCGCAAATCCCGCGACCGCTCCAATCAGCACCAGGCGGCATAAATGCCCGTCCCCCCGCGCGGCGTCCGCCCCCGCAATCACCCCCAGCCCGACCACCGCCGGCGCGAACACGAAAAATGTGAACTCCCGCATCGGACACAGCCCGTAAAACTCCACCAGCAGCGACGCGATCGACGTCGCCGCCAGCGCGAACACCACCGCCCGCCATGGCGTCGTCCACCGGTCGGGCCGGTTCTTCCATTTCGTTGCCGTTTTTGAATCCATGGTCATCTGCTGGGTGGGGCCATCTTGACCGCCTTGCGGCGGCCAAGCCAGCGTGTTTTCAAACGAATGTGAATCGCAAGGGGCTCCGTGCGGCCCGATTCACCCGCCTGCAAATCAGTTTCGCTCATGCTTGACATCAGCCTGTGCGCTCCATACCGTCGGCGAGAATCGCAGGCGGGAAGAAGGATGGAGTTGCTACCGGGGTGTCGATGACAACGAAAGCGAGAGTTTATAAGGAAGCACGGACTGACAGGACTGCACCGGCTGTTTCCACCGACGCAACCGGGAATACATCGCCCGCGTTCACGCTCATCGAGTTGCTCGTGGTCATCGCCATCATCGCCATACTGGCCGGCCTGCTCCTGCCCGCTCTCGCCTCCGCCAAGAAGGCGGCCCAAAGGGCCATTTGCCAGTCGAATCAGCGGCAATTGGCCATCGCCTCCCTGACCTATTCGCTGGACAACGGCGACTGGCTCAACCCGCTCCAAACCGCCGTGCCCAACTCCGGGGTCGAGACAACCTATCGAGTCATTCTATGGAGCTACGTGGCGGGCATGCCCAGCGTCTTCGACTGTCCTGCCGAGCGCAACGCGGTCTATGCCGATGGTATCTCCGCTTATGACGCCTCCTACGGCGGCTTCTCGCTGACCGCTGGCACGGATTGGAGCCAAACGGGCATCGGCGTCGCCGGGCCTGATGTGGCCGACGCCGGTGGCGATTATGAGAAATGGAACCAGAGCGGCATCGGCGTTGCCGGCGCCCACTGGATTCACGTGGATGGCAATCCGGACCCGACGGCGCAGGTCAGCAGCATGCCGTTCGGCCGGCCCAAGCCCGATTATTACGAAGGCATGCACCGCTCCACGGAAATCACCACCGCCTCGAAGCTGATTTGGTACGGGGACGGCGGCTGCGGCAGCCCCACAACCTGGGCGGATGACAGTTGGTGGATCAAGAACTCGGACACAACCGGAAATGGCTCCGAGGACGCACCCGGCTTCAACCGGCTGCTCGAGGACCAATACGGCTGCCAGCGGCATGAGGGCAAGGCCAATTACGCCTTCGCCGACGGCCATGTGCAATTGCTCAACGCCAACGAGATTCCTTGCAGCACGGAAGCATGCTGGTGGTCGATCAATATTTTGTATCACCAGACTCAGCCGCAGTGAAGACGCAGGCCAAATCTGTCCTTGTCAACGCGGGTGTCGCCGTGCTCATCGCCTTGGCGCTCATCTTCCTCGTTGCCAAAGTGAGGCATTTTCGAGACGACAACGAGACCGGGGCCAGGGTCTGGTTTTACGACCAAAAGGCAGGCCGGTTGTATCCCGCGCCGCGCGACCTTGTTCCGCCGGACGGAGACGGCGAGGCGCGGGTGCGCGCAATGGTGATTGGATTCCAAGGGATGGGGAACGACGTAAGCCGGCTCAAAATTGCCTACTTGGAGAAATACAGCCCCGATTTCAAGGCCCTGCTGGAGCGGGCGGAAGCGGCCCACGCCGCCAAACGGCCGTTCGAGGAGAAGATTCCTTCGCAGAACAGCCCCTACTTTCAAGACAACACCTTGATAAAACGTCCCGGCGAGGATTCCTGGCACACCGCCGGAACCGCCGAGGCCCGCGAGCTCATGGCCGGGTGGCGCAAGTGGCGCGGGCCCGACGGCCAGATGCCGGTCGTCTCCGTTCCCTGAATCAGCGCAGAAAAATCTGCTCCATCTCCTTCGTCGCGGCGTCCAGGTCCTTCAACAGGCTGTCCCAGTCCACTTTCACTCCCTGGCTCGCGGTCGCCGCGTCCAGCGTGGCGCCTTCCAGCGCATGCACATCCACCAATCGTTGCGACACTTCCTTTTGTTGCAGATATTCGAAGAATCTTTCCGCCGCCGCCGGATGCGGCGCGCCGCGCACCACCGCGACGGTGTTCGCCAGAAACAAGGTGTCGTCGCCCACCGGCAGCGCGATGACCGGCGACCCGTTGTTCTGTTCCGCCGCGATGTCGTCCGAGTCCGCGAACCCGATCCACGCCTCGCCGCGGCCCACCAGTTTCGCGGCCACGGAATTGCCGTCCACGACCTTCGGCTGGTTGGCCGCCAGCGCGCGGCACCACGTCTGCCACGCTGCATCGCCCCAGCGCTGACGCAGCGCGAGAAAATGCGTCGATGTCGTCCCGAACAGCGGATATGCCAGCGCCACCTTCCCGCGCCAGATGACGTTGGTGACGTCGCTGAAAGTCTTCGGGGCGTTCGCGGGCGACAGCAGGTTGGTGTTGATGACCATGCGCCGCGAGCGGTAGCCCAGCTCCGCCCACGCGTTGGTTTCGCGAAACACCCCGTGCGCCAGGAGTTGACGCGTGCGGAACTCCTCGTTGTTCCAGAAAACGTCGCACTGCGGATTGGCGCTTTCCTGCAGCAGCCGGTTCACCAACCCCACGGTTTTCACCGCCTCGCTGTCGTAAACCGGCCGCACCCGGATGCCCGTCTGCTGCTCGAAATCCTTGAAGATGGGCTCGGCGTACACCTCATCCTGGGAAGTGTAAATCACCACCTCGGGAGATTTCCCGCCGCAACCCGCCATCACCATCGTCACGGCGGCAAGCACCCCGGCAATCCAATATTTCATATGCCGTCCAGTGAACCGCGGAAGTCCCGCGGGCGCAACCCCGCGGTTCACCGAACTTTGCCTGCGCTACTTCTTGTCGTCGGCTTTCGCCTTTGCCTTGGCCGCCGCGTCGTCAATGTCCTTCAGGTACTTGTTGGGGTCCCTCATGAAGTCGGCCTGCTCGGACTTGTCGCACACCTTGATCTCGCGGCCTTGATACACGAACGTGAATGGTTTGCTGCCCATTTCGCCGAGCTTCATGCCGCATACCGCGCACGTGTCCAGCGGATACGGTGTCACGGCGTTCGTCGATGTTTGGTCGGCGCGCACGGCCCAGGCGCCGAGGATGCCTGCCGCGAGCACCGCGATTAATGCCAGTCTTCTTGTAATTTTCATAACGTGATTTGGTCTTCTTTTGTTTTGGTTGGTTGTTCGTTAAGGATAATGCAAATGGTTGTCAGCTCAAACCGCTAAAACATGAAGCTGAGCGACACCTTGAACAGCACCGGCGCCACCAGTTGATTGCCCGTCATGTGTTGATAAACCGGAAACTCCGCGTCCGCGTACAGGCTCCACGGATGCCGGTCGAACTCCAGTCCCGGCGAGAGCAGCACCCGCTCGTAGCCCGAGTCCGGACCGTCCGCCGGATCGTCATTGGCCCCGCCGGAGGCGTTGGCTCCGCTGTCGCTCATCCGATACGAGCCCAGCACCTGCGCCAGCGGCTCGATGCTCACGCCGCCGTACGAAAGCCCCTTGTAATAGACACCGGTGCCGGCGTCCAGTTCCAGCCCCGGACGATACTCGTCCCGGAACATTATGGGCAGATCCAGTTGCGCCTCCGCAAACCAGTCGAACCCGCCCCCGAGATTTTGGCGGCTGAATCCGCCGAGAAGTACGTCCGTGCTGCCGGTTCCCGTTTCCGAGTCCCGGTCCACGTCGCCATACGCATCGTTATAGGTGTAATTGCCCGACGGCAGCTTGAACCCGAAGGTCAATCCCGTGGACATGTCCGCCGAAAACCCGGTGTATATCCCTTTCACGCGAATATCGCCGAGGTCGCCCCAGTTCAGAGTGACCAGGCCTCCCGACGGCGCGGCGGTGGCGGTTGTGAAGGTCCGGTTCACGTAAGGCACCTCCACCTGCAGGCCCCAGTTGCGGTCGAAAAAGTATTGCAACCCGGCGGTGACAAAGTGTGTCTGGATCGCCTTGTCACCGTTGTTTTCATCCGGCGCGTGGGAGTGTCCGCTCCAGTTCTGGTTCTGGTCCTGGAAGTCGTACTGCAGAAACGCCATGCCGCCCGGCCCCATGGGAAACATCGAGGCGGTGCCGACGTCGAAGATGCCGCAGCCGCAGGCGCATGGCCGGCCGGTGTTCGGCGCCAGCGCCGCCGCCAGCACCGTCGCGACACCCAGGCCGCGCGGTATTTGCGCCCAGCCTTGCATGGCCCGGCGCGTCAAACTGTCATTTTTTCTGTTGGATCTGTTTTTCTTGAGTTTCATGTTGATAATCTAATGTTGCGGGCACGCCGCATCAGCGGCGGCCCAAAATTAAAGGAAAAAACCAACGCCCGCGCCCACACGGCGCGGACATCAGACACGGTGGATAATCAGGCGGGGATTTCCCGCGGGGGAGGCGTCGGCGGGGATTCGGTCAGCAGCGGCGCGGATGAACTGCGTTCAGCCGGCAGGAAAAAATGGTTCGGCGGGCAGAAGACGAAGACGGCGGACTCCAGCGAGTATTCGAGCTTTTTTGATTCCGTTTGCGCGTCGGATTTCTTTTCCGACTGCCTTTGCTTGGCAATTTGCAGGCAGAGAGGGCAGGGATGCCGGCCGTCGAAAGTTTTGGTGATGGCATCCGCGAGGCATTCGGTTCGCGCGTTGGTCGCGAGCATCGTGGCCCACGCCACGGACTGCAGCATCGCCAACTGGCCGCCCGTCGCGCACAACAGCGCCACAATCAGCAGCCCATGGCCGAATCGTTTGAACACAGCCTCCCTCATAGCCGACGATGTGCCCGCTGTCAAGCGGACCTATGCTCAATGGCCCGCAGCCAGGACGCTAAGCCGCCTTCGCCAGTTTCTTGACCAGCACCTTGGAATTGCGCCCGCTCGTGTCGTATTTCTCGCGCCGCGCCGGCGGCAAATCATCCGGCGTTCCTTCACTAAATCCCGCCTTGGATTGAAAATACGTGAACGCCTGCGTCGAAAGCGTCAGCAATTCGCCCAGCCCCGTTTCCCGCGCCTTGCTTTCCACGAATTGAATCAGCTTCTGCCCGATGCCCTGGTTCTCGTGCGACGGATTCACATACAGGCACGCCAGTTCGCCCTTCTTCAAGTCCGGATACACGTGCAACGCCACGCACGCCACCGGGTTCTTGTCGATTTCAAAAATGTAGTAGTCGTTGAGCTGCTTTTCAATCGTGGCCCGCGTGCGCTTCACCATCTCCTCGTTTTCCACCGAGTTCTTCGTCAGCATCTGGATGCTGCGCACGTCCTTCTTTTTCGCCGGGCGGATTTGCTGGTATTCATTCGCGTAAATCAGCGTCCCGATGCCCTCGTTCGAGAACACCTCCGCCAGCAGGCCCTCGTCCACCTTGCCGTTGATGACATGCACCCGCTGCACCCCCGCCGTGCAGGCCGCCGCCGCGTGCCGCGCCTTGGACAACATCTCCGGCGGAAAACTCGATTTGGCCAGCAGCGCGTTCAAGTCCGCCACGAGCATCTGCCGGATGAGCTGGCCCTGGTGCATCAAGCCGTCGCTTGTGGTGATGAAGATGAGCTTGATTGCCTTCAACGCGTCCGCCACCGCCACCGCCACGCTGTCCGAATTCACGCGGTAAGTCTTGCCGTCGCCGTCAAAACCCAGCGGCGGAATCACCGGCACGATTCCCTGCGCCAGCAGCGTCTGCAGCAGCTCCGTGTCCACGCGCTCGACGCGGCCCGTGAACAAATGGTCCACGCCCTGGATGATGCCCATCGGGTGCGCAATGATCGCGTTGGAGGACGCCGCCCGCAGGTCGTTCGCCGACAACCCCTCCAGAATCTCGTGCGTCAGGCGGTTCGCCGCCGTCAACGCCAGCTTCAACGTGTCCGCGTCCGTCACGCCCGTGCCGTCCACGTCCGACGGCTTCACGTGCTGTTCCTCCGCCAGCGCCTTCACCTGCGCCCCCGCCCCGTGCGCCAGCACCACGCGGATGTTCAGCGAGCGCAACACCGCCACGTCCAGCAGGATGTTCGCGAAATTTTCGTCGGTGATGATGGCGCCGTCCACGCTGATGATGAACGTCTTCTCCCGGAAGCGCGGAATGTATTGCAGGATGCCCCGCAGGTCGGTGGGTTTCACTTTGTAATCAGTTGTTCGCTCGCATGATAAGTAATCGCTCTGGCAAGGGTTTCAATACTTATTTCGGCGCACACCGGGTCAAAGCGCTTTCTTCAACGCCGCCAGGCAGCGCTCGTTCTCCTTCGCCGTGCCGATCGAAATCCGCACCCACTCCGGCAAATCATACCCGCCCATCGGCCGCACAATCACGCCCAACTTCTGCAGCTCGTCGAATACCCGCTTGCCGTCGCCCACCCGCGCGAGAATAAAATTGCCGGCGGACGGAATGTATTCCACGCCCAGTTCGCGCAGCCCCGCGCTCACCTGCCGCAAGCCCGCCGCGTTGTTCGCCCGGGTTTTTCGCACATGCCCGGGGTCTTCCAGCGCCGCCAGCGCCCCCGCCTGCGCGATGGAATTGATGTTGAACGGCTGCCGGATCGTCTCCAGCCCCGCAATCAATTCCGGCGACGCCATCCCGTAACCGATGCGCAAACCCGCCAGGCCGAATATTTTTGAAAACGTCCGCATGATGAGCAGGTTCGGTTTTCCCCCGCGCACCAGCGGCAGCAAATCCACCGGCTCCTCAAGGAATTCAATGTACGCCTCATCCATCACCAGCAACACCCGCTCCGGCACTTCGTTGACAAAACGGACCAATTCCTCCGTCGATGCCACCGTGCCCGTCGGGTTGTTGGGGTTGGCCACGAACACCACCTTGGTTTGCGGCGTGATGGCCGCCAGCATCGCCGGCAAATCATGCCCGTAATTCCGCGCCGGCACGACGATGGGGTTCGCGCCGAACAACCGCGTCACCAGCAGATATATCGCGAAGGAATACTGCGACATCACCACGTCCACGCCCGGCCCGATCAGCGCGTGCCCGGCAAACTCGATGATTTCGCTGGAGCCGTTTCCCAGAATCAAATTCTCCGGCGTCAACCCGAGTTTCGCCGCGAGCTTCCGCTTCAAATAAAACGCGTTGCCGTCCGGGTACAAGTTCAGGCCGGCGATGACTTTTTGCATCGCCGCCAGCGCGGCGGGGGATGGGCCGAGCGGATTTTCATTCGACGCCAGCTTGATGATGTCCGCCGCGGGCAGGCCCATTTCGCGCGCAACTTCTTCAATCGGGCGGCCACCTTGGTAGACCGGCACGTTTCGCAGCGCCGGATTGAGGGGCAGGGGTGAGGACATGATGAAAGGACTTTAGAGAGACTTGAGGATGCGCTTCACATCCACGCTGCTGGCAATCAAATCGCGAATCAACGTGATCTTGTGCGCGTCTTCCGGCCGCGTTTTCACGGTCAGGTCGTGCACCTTGGACGCCACCTGGTAGCTGTCCTGGGCGGCGAGCATCACCGGGATGGGCATCGCGCGAATCACCTTCATCACGTTCTGGCTCGGGCGCAGGTCGCCGGTCAGCACGATGCCCGCCATCATTTCGCCGTTGGCGCCGTCCAGGCTCGTGCAAGCCGCGAGGATGATGTCCTCGCGGTCCCCCGGCGTAATCAGCAGCACGCCCGCCTTGAAAAAACTCAGCGCGTTGTGCGCGCCCATCGCTCCGACCGTCACGTCCTCCACCAGGTTCTGCAACCCGCCCGTCTCGTTCAACATCTCCCCGTTCAATTCCTCGCGGATCAGGCCGATCGTCGGGTTCGAGAGCATCGGCCGGTGCGGAATCACTCCCAGCAACTCGAGGCCCTTGCGCTTGAACCCGCGCCGCGTGAACTCGGTGACGTAATCCAGCTTCGCGCCCAGCACCTTGTTGACAATCACCCCGATGATTTCCACGCCTTCCTTCTCGAACAACGCCTGGTTCAAGCAGACTTCATCAATCGGACGCCCGATCCCGCCCTGCGTCACGATGATGACTTTCGCGCCCAGGACCTTGGCCACCGTCGCGTTCGACAAATCGAACACCGAACCCACGCCCGCGTGCCCCGAGCCTTCGCACAGCACAAAATCCTTCTCCCACGCGACGCGGTCGAACGCCTTTTGAATCTTCCTCACCAGCGCATCCTTGTTCGCCGATTCCAGGTATTTGCGCGTGAAATCCGGCTCCACTGCGATCGGGCTCATGTCCACCAGCGGACAGTTCAGCCGGAATACGCTGTCCATCAGCACGGTGTCCTCGTCAATCTTCTGCTCCTCAATCTCCACGAACCGCTGCCCGACCGGCTTGATGTAACCAATCCGCGGATAATACTGCTGCAAGGCCGCGATCAGCCCCAGCGACGTCGTCGTCTTGCCGTCGTTCTGGCGTGTGGCGGCGATGAACACCCGCGGTGTTTCTGTGTTCATATCAGGAAGCTCGGGGACGGCCGGTTTGCATGGAGCGGAAAATCGGGTCCGGTTTATTCGCCCGGCAGGCTCGACCCCGCCCCGGGATAAAGTTTGTCATACTCGATGGATTGCAGCCCCACGATCGCCGCCACGCCCAGGATGTCGTGCGCGCTCGACCCGCGCGAAACATCCGCCGCCGGACGGTCCAATCCCAGCAGGATCTGCCCGTAAGCGTTGGCGCGCGCCACGTGCTGGATGAGCTTGCTGGCGATGTTGCCGGAATTGAGGTCGGGAAAAATCAGCACCGTCGCGTTTCCGGCCACCTTGCTCTCCGGCAGCTTGCGCGCCGCGATTTCGGGAATCAGCGCGGCGTCCACCTGCAACTCGCCGTCGAAATCCGCCTCAATCTTCCGCTGCTGCGCCTTCTGCACGGCCATCGCGGTCGCCGCCTGCACCTTGCCGGTCGTGGGATGGTCCGCGCTGCCCTTGGTCGAAAATGACAGCAACGCCACCCGCGGACGTTTCCCCATGATCTGCCGCGCCAGTTGCGCCGTCGAAACCGCGATGTCCGCCAGTTGATCCACCGTCGGTTCGGGAATGACGCCGCAATCCGCCATGAACAAAATGCCGTTCTCGCCGAACCGCGTGTCCTCGACCTCCATCACCATGCAGCTCGAGGCCGTGGTCGTCGTCGGCGCGACCTTGATGATTTGAAACAGCGGCCGCAGCACGCTCCCGCTGATTTCCATCGTCCCGGACACCAGCCCGTCCGCCTGGTGCATCGCGACCATCATCGCGCCGAAATAATTTGGAATCTGCATCGCCTCCCGTGCCTCCTGCGCCTTGAGCCCCTTGCTCCGACGCAACGCCTCAAACCGTTTCGCAAAGCCGTCCAGCTCCTCGCTCTCCGCCGGGTTCACGATCCGCACCCCCTCCAGCGACACGTTCAGCCCCGCCGCCGCCTCCTTGATCTTCGTGCGGTCCCCCAGCAAAATCGGCGACCCCAGCCGCAGCGAATAAAATTGCCGCGCCGCCTGCAAGATGCGCGGTTCCATCCCCTCCGGAAACACAATCCGCTTGGGATGCCGCTGCAACTTCTCGATGACATTGCCGATGAAACGCATGACTCGTTAGTAACCGACGACCGCCCAAACTGCAATTGCAATCCTTGCGAGACACTCCCGCGCCTGGTGACAAAACGGAGCTACAGAACGCCTCATCACTCGCTTCGCATCTTCCAATCGGGAATCCCTCAGTTCCCGTCGTCCTTTAACAGTTCGAAAGTCTTGCCGGCGTGGTTGATGATGTCCATACGCACGCCTTTTTTCACATCCACAGTTTTTAGCGCGTCATAAAACTCCTTCGGCGTGGTCACCGCCTGGCCGCCGATGGCGGTGACGATGTCTCCCTCCTGGATGTTGCTTTGGTCCGCCACGCTGTCCGGTTCCACGCGGTAAATCGCCACGCCTTCAACACCGTGGAGCCGGCGCTTCGAATTGCTCACCGTCATGCCATACGCGTCTGGCGCCGTTGCCGGCGGATCGGGCGCCGCCGCAACGGCGGTTTGGACGGGGTCCTTCCATTCGCCCGGTTGGACCACCACCTTCAGGCTCCGGCCGCCGTCGTTGGCCTGTCGAAACACGCTCAACGTCACGTTCGAGCCGGGCTTTTTCGCGCGAATCTCCTCCTTGAGTTGATCCGATGTCACCACCGTTTTGCCGTCGATGGCCGTGATGACATCCGCCGGCTTCAGGTCGGATTTTGCCGCCGGTCCGTCCGCAATGACCTCCCTCACCACCACGCCGTCCTTCACGCCCGGCACCAGTTCGCGGAAATCCGGGTTCTCGCGCAGCGACTCGATCTGGATGCCGAGCCATGACCGCGGAAACCGGCCCTCGCTGATTAATTTGTCCGCCACCTGCCGCGCCAGGTTGCTCGGAATCGCAAAACCAATCCCCGTGCGCAATCCGCGTATCAGCGTATTGATGCCGATGACTTCCCCGTCCACGTTCACCAGCGGCCCGCCGCTGTTGCCGGGATTGATGTTCGCATCCGTCTGGATGAAATTCTGGTCCAACATGCCCGAGCCCTCCCCTTCATCCACGATGTTCGAGCGGTCCTTCGCGCTGACGTGTCCGAAGGTCACGGTGTAATCCAGGGCAAACGGCGCGCCGATGGCGATGGCAAATTCCCCCACGCGCGTCCGCGAGGAGTCCGCCAGTTTCGCGACCGGCAGGTCCTTCGCGTCAATCTTGATGACGGCCACGTCCGATGGCGCGTCCACCCCGCGGACGGTCGCCTTGAAAACCCGCCCGTCCCGCAGCCGCACTTCAATATTCTCCGCGTCCTCCACCACGTGGCCGTTCGTCAAAATGTAACCGTCCGGGCGGATGATGATGCCCGAACCCTGGCCGATGCTCTTCCGGGACTGCAAATACCGCCGCAACTCGGGGGGAACCGGGTTCGCTTGATTCTGCTGTCCGTCCGGGTCGTCCTCGTTGTCCGATGACAATGCGCCGGCCTTTTCGGTCACGGTGATAACCACCACCGAAGGCGAAACCTCCTCCGCCACCTGGACGAACGCATCGTTTAATTGCCGCGCCAGCGCCAGGTTTGCGTTTGCGGCGCTTCCCGCCGCGGCGTCCTCCGCGGAAACGCGCCTCGAACCCGGCGCCGCGACCGCAACCGCCAGAACCAGCAGCCAAATCTTGGTGATTTTCATGATACAAGCACGCTTCGTAACGTCCGGGCATTATACACCCTCCACCGTGAACCGCCAGAAGTAGTGATTCCAGTAATTGCACGTGCAACTCGGTGGTTAAGGTGGCATCTCCCGCCGGAGGGCGCTGTGTTCAAGATGCTTTCATTAGCACCCTGCTTCAGCAGGGTGATTGAGGCGGTCGTGGAAAAAAACCACTTTAGTGGTTTGTGCGCATGGAAAAACCGCTAAAGCGGTTGAAGGTGCGTGGCCGCGCCCGCACCCAGCTAAAGCTGGGTGCTAATACGGCGGCCCCTGGACCGTGCGAGAATCGAGATGCACGCACTTGGTCGATTCAGTATCCCGGGCCGGTATTGCCGGGTGGCCTCTGCGTGCCTGGCGACTGTTGGTAGGGCTCCAGATCCCCTTCGAATTTCCGCCCCGGGCCCATGACGGTTCGTTGTCGCGCCGCCAGTTCGCCGAGCAGCGCGCTCTCGCTTTCGTACTTCGTAAAACCGTCCGGCGGCACGAACATCTCCACCGGCGGCAATCCCGGCCTGACACCTGACAGCGTCAGCGTGAACGGCCCCAGTGGATCCAGTGATTGAATCCGCGTCGCCAGACCGTTCAAATCCTTCGCTCGTTCCACTCGCAATTCCGCCGGCTTGGCGGCATCGCCTCCGTTCGAAGTGTTCATGCCGCCCGGTTCGCGGGCAACCGGCGCAAATCCTTGCAACGCATCGCTTAGAATATATCCTTGTTTTCCAACCGTATCCCAGATGAGGCTGAACGCGCCCGCATCGAAGCTCTTGCGTTTTGATTTTTTAAATACCGGCTCATAGCAAAGCTTCCCGTCGCGCTCGTGCAATGCTCCCGTTACCACCCGCTCATTTTCTCCGTCCGTCCCAAGGCTGATGGTGAACTGGCCCTGATACCCGTCGAGATTCGTGAGCAACCCGGCGGCGGGGCCGGTCAGAGCCTCCGTCAACCGCGGCAGCAACATCTGCGCGGGCCCCCGCACGGGATCTTCCTGGGGACTTGTGTTTGCGCAGCCGCCGGCGCCAACCGCCAGCCCGGCCGCCAGCGCCGCCGGCCAGAATGTCGCCTGCGCCCGGTTCCAACGCCGCCCGCCCTTTGCCGAAGTTTGCATGTTTGATGGTTGCCTTTGCCGCCGGACCGGCGGCGCGTTCCACCATGCCATAAGCCGCGCGGAAACAAAACATTAATGAACCCTTCCCCAATCCTCCCCATTGACTCCCGCTTGCCGGTCTGTAAAATCCCGCGGATATTCTATTTTGCACATGCTCGAAGCCATTGAAAAACTGCTCGTTCTCCAGGACCGCGACCGCCAGATTCTGCATCTCCAGGGCGAGCTCGACCGCATCGAGCCGCAGCGCCAGATGCTGAACTCCCGCGCCGCCGGCGCCCAGACCAGCCTTGACGCCGCCAAAAACCGTGCGAAACACATAGAATCCGAGCGCAAAAAACTCGAGCTCGAGGTTGAGTCCAAGAAGCAGCAGATCGAGAAATACTCTCTCCAGCAGTTTCAGACCAAAAAGAACGAGGAATACCGCGCCCTCGCCCACGAGATTGAACTGTGCAAGCAGGCCATCGTGAAACTCGACGACCAGCAAATCGAACTCATGGAGCAGGCCGAGGGCGTTCAAAGAGACGTGCAGGCGGCCAATCAAGCCTCGGCCGAGGCCCGCAAGGCCGCCGATGGCCAGATCGCCGATCTCGCCAAGCGCGAGGAAAACCTGAAAAAGGAACTCGCCGAGCTTGAATCCAACCGGGCAGAACTGCTGGCGGCGGTGGATCCGTCCGCCGCCTCGCGCTACGAGCGCCTGCTCAGAAACAAGGGCGCCACGGTGGTCGTCGGCGTCCAGCACGGCGTTTGCGGCGGTTGCCACATGAAACTTCCCGCGCAAATCCTCGTCACCTGCCAGGCCCAGACGGAAATCGTGACGTGCATCAACTGTGGACGCATTCTTTATTACACCCGCGACATGGACCTCGCGGTGGTGGATTGAGTCGGCAGTAGTTCTCTTCTTGCTTGATTCCCGGGCCGTTTCGCGCTAACTTTTCGGTGATTTTGGAAGGGCGGAGAATCGCTCCCGGCCGCTTGCGGTTCGGGGGAGGAAAGTCCGAACTCCATAGGGCGCGATGCCGCGTAACCTTGCCGCGAGGCCGGGATACACGCGGGCGGAAGGTCGAAAAACCTTTCGACGGACAGTGCCACAGAAAATTAAACCGCCGCCGGTTTCGGCCGGCGGTAAGGGTGAAACGGCGGGGTAAAAGCCCACCGCTCCAAGAGCAATCGCGGAGGCACGGAAAACCCCATCGGGTGCAAGGCCAAATAGGAAACCGGGGAGCGGCCCGCTCCGCGTCCCTTCACCGGGACAGGTTTCGGGTACTGGCTGCTTAGACAAATGATTCTCTCCGCCCGCAAGGGCGCAGACAAAAATCGGCTTACAGCCCTTCCAAAATCACTTCAATTTCCCAGCCCGAGCCGGTCGAGCAGCAGGGCCAGTTCCGGGCCGGATGCCGGCAGGCTGGAGAGAATCCGCGGCGCGCTTTTTGACAGCCAAAGGGGCGTGCCGGGACGGGCCTTGGGCGGGCCTTTCAATCCCAGCAACCATTCCCATTCTCCATGATGGTACGCATTGTAGATTTCCAGCAGGCCTGGCGTTTCCTTCCCGCGCAAGATGCGCACCAACTTGTGGGCGAGGTCCCCGGCCTCGCGCAACCCGGCGTTCATGCTCTGCATCCCCACCGGGCTGGTCTGATGCGCGGCATCGCCCGCCAGCCAGCACCGCTCGCGCCCAAATTCCTTCGC
>Ga0181516_10002217_pt1 | contig 14053 bp, 10 predicted proteins | sample PEATcosm2014_Bin_25_FD_121104 | JGI IMG/M metagenome (GOLD analysis project Ga0181516, IMG submission 121104) | Peatland microbial communities from MTU Mesocosm Facility, Houghton, MI, USA - PEATcosm2014_Bin01_10_metaG | ecosystem: Environmental > Terrestrial > Soil > Wetlands > Peat | place... | reverse complement strand
TCTGCACCGTAGAGGTTGAAGTTGGTCGTGGTCCCATTTACTGATTGTACGATGCTGTTGCGCAATCGGTTCGCCAAGCCGCCAGTGCCTTCGGTATCGTTGTTTAACTGAGGATTGGCTGCGGGCGTGGGAATCCAGACATTCGCGTTGGTCGCGGTGCGAACATAGACGAACATCGAGCCGTCCATTTCCGAGGCGAAAATGTTCGTGCTGCCGCTGCTGACGACCAAATACGGCATGAGGTTAAGTCTCCATCCTACGCCAAACTGGTTATCGGCCAGATTTTGGCTGGAATAATGCCGAGTCAGTGCCAGCGGCAGCGGGCCGGGTAACAACATATCGGTTTCGTCAACGTAAAATTCCCCGGTGATGGGACTGACTGGATCAAGGATTCGGGAATACCAAGGGCTGTTGGGTTGACCTTGGTCACCGCTTTGTTGAGTTTGGAGGAGCGTCGCAGCATAGATTTGATTCTGTGTGCCGCTCGAAGGCAGGCCATATTCCGAACTCGAATCGGCACTCCAGAGCGTATCGTAACTATCGAGCGTATAGGTGCCGCCCAAGACGAGTTGATAAGTGCTTAAAAGGTCAACGGGTGCGTTGGCCATCGGAGCGAGTGTTGAGCCTGTGGTCGGCTGGTTCAACGTGATTGAGAAATCATCGTTGAAGTAATTCAGGTTAAGGTAATCCAAGTTAACCGGATTCATGGTGGTGAGCGATGGGAAATCTTCTCCAAAACCGCCGTTGATTCCGCTCGGCGAGATCAAAGCTGCATACGTTCCCCATCCCAAAATCAAGGCGGCCATGCCTTTGTAGGCCGAATTAGTCACCGCGCCGTGTGGCATGTATGCAACCGTCGTGCCATAAGTGGTGGCAATGGTATTTGTCACCGTCTGCCAGATGCTGCTGTCGAAACTGGCAAGTGTTTGTCCTTGATAGATGACGTTCCCCTGGCTCGCATAATTATTGAGCGTCAGTGTCGCAATTCCTTGGCCCCGGCTCTGCGCCAGTTGCAGAAGCCGGACAGTGGACACTGCGTTGGTTTGCTGATAAAACCGGTTGATAACTTGATGTTCCTCGGCGGAACTGTCGGCGATGAACATTAGGTTGTAATTCTGGATGCCAAGTTGGAAGTTTTCTCCTGAATTGGGCTTTAACGTTCCATTGCCGACAATGGCAGTCTGGCAATAAAACATGTCCACGTTTGGCTCAATTGGGGCGATTTTCCCATTCAACAGATTGCCTGAGCTATCACGCGCGGGGCTGATCTTGGACAAGCCTGCGGCCCACTCCGACAGAATATTCACCTTGTTCAAGTGCTGGTTGACCTGGTCGAACTCGCCGACTTTTTCGTAATACTGCAAGCCCGCCAAATACATGGTGGCACCTATGTATACGTCGGGCGAAATGCTGTTGGTCAGCGAAGGATTGGCGCGCAGTGTATTTTCCATTTGCCAGATGTCGGTGGCATGGACATTGAGCATGGCATCGGTCACGCGCCCGTAATTGATACAGATAGCCGCCTGATCGCCTTTGCGAAACGGACGTTCCAAATCAACCTCCTCAAACCCGTTGATGCCCATAAAGGCCAAATCGGGGTCAATGGCGTAGGCCGGACTGATGGCCCGGTGCCGGTGATAACGGAAACGGATTCCCAATCCGTCATCGGATGAGCCGAGCGTCAGGGACAAGACTTCACGGGACAAAAGATTGGAGTCGTTCGCAAAGGCGAACTGCGCTGTAATGTTGGTGCGGAATGGCAATAGCGTCAGGTTCAACTGCACGCCGCTATTGGTGACAAACTGATAGATGTAAAATTCACGGTCGTGCAGGTCGCACAGTCGCAGGTCGCCCGTTTGAATGTCAGCGGCGGGATTATTGCTGCTGTAAATTTCCACGCTCACCGTGTCAAAAATATTGGTGAGCGTCGGGCTGATGCCGGCTAGGTTGGTATCGGTGAGGCTTTCCAACGCCGTGCTGATATTCGTCACACAGGTCGGGGTGGGGAAATCCTGCCAGCGGGAATAATAATGCTGCCGGTTGAACACCTCGTCTCCAACGTCATCCACGGAAATGCCGGGATGGTTTTGCAGAAGCGTTTGTTTCAGGTACGCCGGGAAAATGACGCGCAGTGTGTTGTCCCCATCTGCTGCCAGCGAAAGCAAATTGGTTTTGGCATAGATGTAGTCGCTTACCAAAGGATAGGCGTTCGCGTAATTGGTGGGCATTTCCTCCCATAGATCAAGCCCCTCCACAATTTGATAATCCTTCAACCACGGGAATATATGGACCCAATTGGTGCCGATGTACGCGGCCACCCAGGGATAATTGACGGCAATCATCGTGTTGGTGGTGTAAAGCTGTCCGCCTTCGGTGAAGCCACCCTGCACTTGGAATTTCAGCATCCGGCTCAAGCGTGAATCCAAAATCTGAATTCCATTTCGCGGAGCAAACTCGTACACGGCCGGCACGCCAGCCTGCCGCAGCAGGTAAACCAGCAGGGCGCATTGTTCGGTGGCCGAACCTTGCTTTTCCAAGAATGTTCCCAACGCTCCGCGACTGACACCACCGGGGTCAATGGACTGTTCGGCCACGTTGCCGCTGTCGCTGTAATCCATCGGGTCGGTAAGGTCAATCTGGTTGATAACGTAGTTGGCCAACGCAATCGGGTCGTTTCCCATGCTCGCCACAAAATTGTCGAGGATGGGGTGCCGCCGCAGTTCGGGACTGTCATCCAGATTGGTCGCGGCGGATGGCGTGAAACTAACCACGTTCGTCACCGGCGGCGTATTGGTCAGCATTTCCTCCACGCTCTTGCCTGCGTAAAATGGAGGCAATGGACTACCATCAAAAAAGGGCTGGTCGAGTACCACGGAACGCCATGCCGGTCGTTGTTCAAATTCCATCGTGTAAAGAAATGACTGTGCCGGAAGCAAGCTGCCGCTGGCTATGGCCATTGCGTTGGTCGTTGGGGAGCGGGTGGCATAGCCAAATTCCTCAACAACATAAATATAATTGGTGGCTTGGGCGCTTGGAATATGCGACAAAACCAGGCCGCCGCCTTGACTCGCTCCCCAAGCCAGACTCGGTGTGGTGGAAAGTATGGTTGTGAGGCCAAAATTATTGTTCGTTACGACGCCGCTGGCATTGTAGTTGGTGCCGGTCACCTGAAACCCGTTTGTAACATACGTGTTCCAATAATTTGCGTTGTAGAGGCCGGCTGCGGTTATCAGGGTGTAGCCCGCATAGCCGCCGCTCTGGTTGTACACCTGGATTTCAATGGTGGGAGTGGTCGGAATGCCTGCATAAACACCGAAATTATACTCTTGGTTGATGTACAAGGGCGAGCCGCCAACCCTTTCGCCGAAAGCTACGATGGGATTGTTGAAGGGTATCCGGTTGGCGATGTTGGTCTGTGACAACGTATTGGTTGCGTTGTAGTGATACACGGTCACCGGTGCCCAGCAGGGAAGTCCATTATAGAGGTTCGAGCAATTGCCAAACATGTTGCTGTAAATGACTCCTGTCTCGTAATCCAGAGGAATGACCTGCGACCAATACGTGGGATCACTGCCGCTGCCGCGCCAGTACCGCCCCACGGGGGAAGGCACTGAATTGGTCAGGTCGCTCAATGGTACCAGGGTAATGACAGCGTTCGTGTTCAAGCCGGGAAAATACGCTGAGTTGGTCAGAAGACTGAGGACAACGGTCTTGGCAGCGGTAATCGTGGCTCCGGTCTCCAATTGCACGGTCAAATTGCTCGAACCGACGTTCGCGGCCAACGTAATGTTGGTCGGGAATGGCACATAATCCACCCCCGGCACGGCGGTTCCGCTGACCGCCAGTTGAATCGTGACGGATGTTGTCAGGGTATCGCTGCGGCTGACCGTAAACGTCCCCGTATTCGTGCCGACACCCGTTGCATCTGCGCTGGCGCCAAATTGTCCGGGCAGCAAACCGTTGGCTTGCAACGTGACAATTACAGCAGCCCGTAAATTGGCTGCAAACAGTGCAACGGCAAGCAACACCAAAAGACATTTCACAAATTGTTTCGATTTCATATTGTTTTCCTCCCGATTGATTTACTGCAAGACCGCCCCGTTGGTCGGACTGTCAATGAACACAGTCAAAATTCCTGTACCCGGATTGTTGGGGTCGGCGGCTTCCCATAGGGGAATGCTGTTCGTGTCCAAAACTGCACGGTAGAAGGCCGTTGGATACGTCATATTCACGGTAAAATTGGTCTGACCGCTGGTGCCAACCGCTATTGCAGTCCAAGGATAATCCGGGTTCGCGAGCACCGGAGTCCACCACAGTTCATAATTCGCCGGGCCAGAATTGTTGAAAACGGTAATCAGGAAAACTCCGTTGGTTCCCGTCGGGCCAATGGTCAAATAAGGCCCATTTGCCGTTGAATAGTCTGGTGAAAATCCGCCACCGCCCATCGGCTTGGCCATGAGGCTCATGGTCGCTGCCGTTGTCGTGTCTAAAGCAGAGTAGTCAACGGCGAGGTCGTTTATCAAATAGTAACCGTCCCCCAAATTCCATACGGGAAGGCTAAAAATGTTGCCAGGCAGTGGTGGCCAATACGGACATTGCGCTGAATAAAAGGTCCCCCCTCGTCCGTCATACGGCAGGGTACTCGGCTCCACGGTCGGCAGTTGTTCCACCGCTTTCAGTTCAGCCGCCAGTTCCGGGCTGATGGCCTCCGCATTCTTTCTGGTCGTCGTGCCGGATGTGCCGGTTTCTTGCGCGTGTGCCAGCATCAATCCGACGACACTTGCCGCGCCTAAAATCATGAGAGGTTTTTTAAGTGGTTTCATAAGAATTCTTATTGATTTTTTTGTTTTCCAAGAAATAGCCGGTCCCGAGCAATTCGTCCCAACCCAAGTTTCGGATGCTTGCTAAGAAAGCGTAGCAACTTAAAAACTTTTCCAGAATAGAGTCAAGCCCTGAATCGGGCATGGCTCGCACCAAAACACCGGCCAACGTCGTTGGGCCACAAATCAAAAAGTTGCGCAACAAATCCGGCCTCACGCAGGAAGAATTGGCGGCCCGCTGCCAATTGGCCGGCTTGGACATCAGCAGGGGGACTTTGTCGCAAATCGAAGCGCGGTTGCGGTGCGTAAGAGACAAGGAGCTTTTTCGTCTCGCCTCCGTTCTCGGGGTGACAACCGATGACTTGTATCCGGTGGAAATGAAAAGACGGAAGTGACCCAAGCTGGCTGGCGGCCCTCCGTATAAATTTTGCGGGGGATTTTTTGACAAGCCGGTCAATGGCGGGCAAAGCCGACTTCTGATGGGCGCGCCTTTTCCGCATCGGCTCATCCTTCCGATTAGTGTGGCTATTTCATCACCCAACATGGGAGTTTTTATGAAAACGGCGTTTCACTTGCAAGCGTTAAAAAGTAACATTTGGGTGTCGTTGCTATGTTTGCGCGGAGAATTCTCATGCCAGCGTGCTTTCTTCAAGATGTGAAAGAACCCGCGAAATAAATTCCCTCCCGTCGAATGGCTTCTCGATGAAATCCGCCGCGCCGAGTTCAAGGGCGCGTTCGCGGTATTCATTGCCGTGTTGGTCGGAAAGGAAAACAACGGGCGTCCGGTAGGAGATGTGCCTTTGCTTTAATTCGGCGCAGATTTTGAGGCCGCTAAGGTCGGGCAAAACTGTTTCCAGAACGATGAGATCGAACTTTTGATCTTGGGCGATTTCCAATCCTTTGCGGCCCTTGGCGGCGAATCGCACATCAAATCCGGCCTGCGTGAGCAGTGAGGTCACCATCATCGCCGTCGGTATTTCGCTTTCCACAACCAGAACTTTCATCTTTTTCATAGTCCAATACCAGCCCGCCTCCGCTGACTTTCGGATGCCCTTCACCCGATACCGAGTCACTTCAGCGCTGAAATGTTTCAAAAGTGGCGAGCCGATGCAAGCTCAAATATGCAGTAAAGAAGAAAAAATAAAACAGCCCGCTGATACGCTCCAAGCATCAAAAAAGCGCCAGCCATATCCTTAAATGTCATCGGGCCTCAAGTTCGCAGGCTTCGTGAACAAAAGGGCTGGAATCAAAATCAACTTTCCGCGAAGCTGCAACTGGCCGGATGGGATACCAGCCAAGGATCACTTTCCCGACTGGAAAATGGGGAGCGGCGCGTTCCTGACTTGGAGCTTTTTGTGCTGCTCGATGTCCTGGATGCCAAATTTGAAGATTTGTTTCCAAGAGATTTGAGGGGCAAAATCAAAGCTCTCTGGCCACTCTACCGCATCAAACTTTCACGCGGGCAACTTCCGCCAAAGCAGTAAAAAAAGCGGGAGGCATTGCCCGGCTATTTGAATATCAATCCAAGGGATTTTCGGGCATGAGCACGCTCATTGAATAAACCTCAACATGGATCACCCTTCCTCAAAACTGCTCGCAAAGCGTGCTGCGAAATATCTGGCCCAAAAATCCCGCCAGGAGATTCGGCGACTGGCGGGTAGGCGGCGTATTCCAACAAGGCAATGCAAACGGCGGCTGTTGCGCGCTTCCAAGGACTGGCAAAAATGGGAAATCGCTTTGGTCGGCACTGCACCGGATGAGGAAATTGCGCGTCAAACTGGCCGGACTCGCCTGGCTGTCAGTTGCAAACGCAGACAGTTTAACATTCCGAACTTCGTCGGTCGGCCCAACGATTGGACGCCGGAAGAAGACCGGTTGCTGGGCACGAATGCCGACCCGGTTATCGCCAAGAAGTTGGGCCGTAGTGCCGCGATTGTTTTCGAGCGGCGGAAATTTCTTGGCATCCCATCGGGCAATCCAAAACAGCGATTCTGGACAAAATTGGAACTGAACCTGTTGGGGCGGTTTTCAGATCGAGAGGTAGCCAGGCGGTTAAACCGAACTGTAAACTCGGTGCAACACCAACGCTTCAGGTTGGCCATCAATCCGACTGGCGTGGCGCGGCGTTGGACCAAAACAGAACTGGCCCTGCTAGGACGGATACCGGATGAGGAAGCGGCACGACGATTTAGTCGCACTTTCATGGCGGTTCGGGCCAAGCGAATTCTCTTGGACCGCCCGGCCCTCAATTCGCAACGACGCCCTTGGACGGCCAAAGAAGACGCCATAGTTACGAAATGTCCAGATGAAGAAGCAGCGCGGCGCTTAGGGCGGACGAGCCGTGCCGTATGGAACCGTCGGCAAAAGCTCGGATTGCTGATGCCACGGCCTACCTATCCCCCGTGGACGGCCAAAGAAGAAGTTCTCCTGGGGACCATGTCGGACGGTGAATTGGGTAAACGCCTCGGACGCCCGATGTCCAATGTCCGCCACCAGCGATTCAAAAAAGGCATCCCACCGCACGGGTCCGCCGGTCGTTCTTGGACAAGAGAGGAAGAAGCCTTGCTGGGACGGTTTATGGACGGTGAAGTCACACGGCGTTTGGGACGAAGTCGGGCGACCGTAACCAGCCATCGAAGGGAATTGAAAATTGCGCCCTTCCTCCGAATGCGGCGCTGGACAAAAACAGAAATTGCCATGCTTGGGAAAGATCGTGATGGCGAAGTCGCCCGGAAATTGGGACGCAAGCCACAACACGTCACGCGAAAGCGTTTGGAGTTGGGCGTTCCTGCCACAAATCCCCGCCGCATGTGGAAGGCTGAAACGTTGGCATGTCTGGGTAAAGTACCGGATAAGGAAATCGCCAAGCGCACGGGCCGACCTTACCAAAGTGTCTCCGTGAAGCGTAGGAGCCTCGGCATTGGCAACGCTGCCGGGCAGGTGCGTTACTGGACGAAGACTGAAGACGCCATATTGGGAAAGTTCTCGGATACAGACGTTGCAAGACAATTGAAACGCGGTCTGTCAGGCGTGCATGACCGGCGGCACCGGTTGCGCATTCCGGCTTTTCATGGTTAACCAAAGTTGCGGTATGAGCGTGATTCCATCAAACTCCATTGCGATGAGTGCGGCAAAATATCTGGCCACAAAATCATGGCACGAGATTGAGCGGTTGGCAGGCAAGCGGTGTATTCCAGCGAGAGAGCGAAAAGCACGATTGCTGCGTGCGCCGAAGTATTGGCAGGACTGGGAGGTCGCCCTTTTGGGCACCGCGCCGGATGCTGTCATCGCGCAACAAATTGGCCGCAGTGTGATCGGGGTAAAGAAGCAACGTCTTAAATTGGGATTGCCCAGCGCAATTGTCGTCAACACCTGGAGCCGGGTAGAAATCGCGCTTTTGGGCAAAATGTCAGACCGTGAAGTTGCCCGCAAAACTGGCCGAAGTTTAGGGGCCGTTCAGCAGATGCGTCTGCACTTGGGAATTCCAAATTCTGCCGGTTTGATTCGTCCTTGGACGAAAGCGGAAGATCGCTTATTGGGCACGGATTCCGACGCCGAAATTGCGCGCAAATTGAAGCGCGGTGTTGCCAGTGTTCTCAACCGCCGACATCACTTGAAAATTCCCTCTGGCAATAAAAAGTATCGAGCATGGAAAAACGACGAAGATCGTCTGTTGGGACAGTATGCGGATGAGCAGGTTGCGGAGCGATTGAAACGGTCGGTCATGTCCGTGCATCATCGACGAATTAAATTGGGCATTGCCCTGCCTGAGCCGAAAGTGCGCCGCTGGAGCAAAGCGGATGATGCCCTGTTGGGAACCATGCGTGATGAAGTGCTGGCCAAGCAACTCAACCGCCCGGCGCGGGCCGTATCCCTTCGGCGGCAACGGCATGGGGTTCCCGTTTTTGGTTCGCTGCGGCCGAGATGGATGCCGGTGGATGATGAATTATTCAGCCGCTTTTCCAATGCGGAAATTGCCCGGCGTTTGGGCCGGACAGCTTCGTCAGTTCAGAATCGTCGGACTCGACTCGGCATTCCTGCGCCGAACGGCCCGGATGGGTCAGCCATGAGCCAATCCATTTCTGTTCCTTGTGAAAGCGTCCCGTCGGCTGGCGAGACAATTTGAAGCGCGGAATGGCACCTGCCTGAGCCGGTGGTTTACCGGCGCGACACCAGCGAATGCGTTGCCGGGAGGTATTCCGGCAAAAACTTTGCCCGCCCAGGGAATCGTTTTTCCCTTGCGCTTCGGTCTGGCATTGGCTGCGGGAAGCGGCAGGCGGAGTGGCGGAACGGCCTGAGTGAAGCCGCGCAGCCGGAGCGACGCTGCCAATGCCAGACGGAAGCGGGACGCGACTGCGGTCCCTTCCCTTCCGTCCGCGACGAGCGCGCGTTACAGGGCTGTGTAACGCGCGTTGGTCGCGGACTCGCCCCATAAGCCTTTGCTTTTAGGATTGGCGGATTTCCTTTTAGTCGCTCTCTGTCGCCGCGACTGGCGACCACTGCGCTGGTGCGCTAAGGGGTCTTGGAACTGGCATTGCGCGGTCCCCGTGACCGTGACGAGCTGGCTGCGGATTGTGCGGCCAGTTCAGTTTGAACGGATGCCGGTTGTGTGTCTGTTGGCGTTTTCGATTGGCGAGGTCGTTTCGGCCTGGCTGAATCCAGCACCTCGCGGCAGTAGCGGGCGATGGTCTGATGCGAGACTTCAATCCCGGCATTGTCCTGCAAGATGGTACGGATGGTTTGATACGAGGCTTTGCGTTTCCGCAGTTCGATGATGGATTCCTTGACTTCGTCCAGCGTCCGATATTTTTCCGACGCCGGCGGCGCATAATTCCTGACGGCTTCGGTTAAGCGGCTTTTCGCCTCGGCGGATACGATGGTTGTATTCATAATTTTATGACTGTTGATTTTCGGCTGACGCTTTCGTTGTTACGGCTACCCCTTGCAATCGCAAGGAGAACAGCGTCCTATTTCAAACACCATTTACAGGTAACATTACCAGCCACGCATTTTGCGTTACCCATAGCGCAAGATTTGGCTCCTGATGGTTTAGCTTACCGCCATGTTGACGATGAAGGCGCAATACAGTTTGCTGAATGCGGAGTCCTATTTCCGTGAACATTTACGGGTTGGTGATTACTACATGGAAGGCCGGAGTGTTTCCGGTCAATGGATTGGTGAAGGGGCAAGGCAATTGGGATTGTCCGGTGTCACCAATGAAAAGGAATTCGTAAACCTGTGCCGTAATCTTCATCCGCGATCAGGTGAGCAATTGACTCCCCGGCTGAATTCAAAACGTGTCAGCATGGATAAAGAGGGGAACGTCCATGAGTCCGCCAATCGCCGGGTGTTCTACGATTTCACGTTGTCACCGCCTAAATCGGTTTCCATTGCCGCCCTGGTTGGAAATGATAGACGGATCATCGAGGCCCATGATGAAGCGGTGCAGGTGGCCATGCGCCAGTTGCAAATCTACGCTGCCACACGGGTTCGGACTCAAGGCCAGTATTCGCAACGGACGACGGGCAATGTGGTGGGAGCGGTGTTCCGGCATGACACCTCACGCGCTTTAGACCCGCACTTGCATAGCCACTGTATTCTGTTCAATGCCACCTGGGATGCCACTGAAGGCCGTTGGAAGGCATTGGAAGCCTGTGAAATGGTCACGGCGCAGAAATTCGTCAGGAACGTTTATTATCACGAACTGGTCAGGTCGCTGCAACGGTTCGGCTATGTCGTGGAAAATAATTCGCGCGGGGATTTCGAGATTGCCGGTGTCAGCAAGGAATTGATTGAACGGTTTTCCAAACGTCACCGCGAGATTGACGAAAAGACCAAGGAATTTTTGGAACGCGAACCGGACAAGGCCAGTCAAAATATCAAAGTCATCCGGGCGAACATCGCGCACAAGGAACGGGCGCGGAAGATCAAGGATGTCGGCATCGTCAAATTGCAATCCGCCTGGAACAAACAACTGTCATGGAAAGAATGGTGGCAAATCCACCACTTGGACAAGCACCGCTCACCAACAAATTCGGAAAATATAACAGCGGTGCAGGCCGTGTCATGGGCAGAGCAACATCTGTTTGAACGCCGCTCCGTCGTCCATGAACACGAGATTTGGCATCACGCGCTGGAACATCTGCGCGGTCAGGATGTGTCCCTGGCGGAAATTCAGGGCGTAACCGGGAAGCGCAATTATATCCGCGATGAACAATTTCAGGGGAAAATCACCACGCGCGATGTCCTGCGACGTGAAATGAACATCGTCAGGCTGGCGCAACATCAGATGAATCAATACCAGCCGCTGGCCTTCAATTATCGAAGGACAAACCATTCGCTGGATTACGAGCAGGGCAAGGCGGTGGAACAGATTTTGTCCTCACGGAATTTTGTCACGTTGTTCCGCGGCGGGGCGGGGACCGGCAAGAGTTACGCCTTGCGCGAAGTCAAAGCCGGACTCGGCAAGGCTCGTCACGTCGTCCATGTCCTGGCCCCGCAGCGGCAGCAGGTTGCCGATCTGGAACGCGATGGCTTCACCGGCGCACAAACGGTCAGTGCGTTTCTCACGCAGAAGTCCATGCGGCGCGGCGCGGTCGTCATTGTGGATGAGGCCGGACAAATCGGCGGCGAGCAAATGTTGCAACTGCTTGATTACATTCAAATCAATGAGGGGCGCGTCATCCTGTCCGGCGACACGCATCAGCATGGAGCGGTGGAAGCGTCAGACGCACTGCGGGCGATTGAGAAGTATGCCGGTCTTGGTTACGCCGAACTGACGAACATCCGCCGTCAGAATCCTGATTCAGCCAAAACTCAAGGCGAACGCCGCTGGCTGGAACAATACAAGCTCGCCGTGGATGAGGCGCGGCGGGGCAAATTCGGCGCATCCTTCGACCGGCTGGACAGTCACGATGCCATCGTCTCCTGCTCATTGGCCAACCAACAACAGAAATTGACCGAACACTTTCTTGAACTTTTCAAGAATCAGCAATCCTCCGTGGTCGTTTCGCAAAGCTGGTCGGAGATTCACAGGGTGAATGAACAAATCCGGCTCGGCCTGAAAGCTCAAAAGTTAATCGGCGATGCTGAAACGACGGTCACGGCATTGGAACGGCAGGATTTGACGGACGCGCAAAAACGCGACAAACGGTTTTACCAGCCGGATGCGGTTCTGGTGTTCAACCGGCCTGCGGCTGGTTTTAAATCCTGCAGCGCGGGAAAACTGCGCGGCATGACCGGCAAGCATCTGCTGATTGAAGCCGACAACCGCATCCGGCCCGTGCCGTTCAAGGAAATGGATAAAATCACGGTTTGCCAGCCGAAAGAACTTTCGCTGTCCAGCGGCGACAGATTGCAACTTAAGGCCAATGCTCAAAGCCAGGATGGGCGCAGGCTCGCCAATGGTGAATTGGTGACGGTGAAGGGAATTCATGCTGATGGACGCATTGCGTTGAAGGATGGCCGGACCTTGCCAAAGGACTATCGCCAATTCGTGCGCGGCTATGCCGTCACGTCTTACGCCGCTCAAGGCAAGACCGTGGATTACGTCCTGTTCTCCGATTCTGCCGTCAAGGCGGCGACGAATGAACAACAGTGGTATGTGACCATCTCGCGTGGGCGCAAAGGCATCAAGATATTCACGGCGGACAAAACCCAGCTTCGGCAAAACATTGCTCATTCCGGCAACCGAACCTTGGCCTTGGATATTGCCGGTGAAGGTTCGGTTCAAAAGCTCGCCAAAATTTGGGGGCGTAACGCGGCCTACGTTCTCAATGTCCAGCATTCGGAGCGCCTATCGGCGGAACGCACGGCGGAAACGGCGCAATGTGAGGAAGCGGAACGTCAGGCTGAGATTCTCCGGCAAGCCGAGGCGGTCAAACAAGCGCAGGCCGTCAAGCCAGTTGAAAAGCCGGCTGAATCCATCAAACCAGTCGAGCCGGTCAAGCCCACCGTCAAGGAATCCGAAACTCCCCGGCGGCGAATTGAAATTTCACAACAACCAGCCCAACAAAAAAGCAAAGGCATGAGAATATGAGAACTGAAAATCCCTGTTTCAAAAAGCGGACGGGCGTTAACAGCGGCCCGGCACCGGTGGATAATTTACGACTCGAACTGAATCTAAAAAGTTTCTGCCTGCTGCCCTATCACCACTTGGAATTTGTGAAATTTGAATCAGACGCGGGGCAGGACACGCTCACGCTGTTATTCTTGAATCGCGCCGTGTGTGTCACTGGTAAAAACCTGCGTGAACTGGGCCTGGCCCTCCAAGACCGCTGCGTTGAATTCATCAAACCTCTGCCGGAGCGGTATGCGCCGCTGGTCGGCGATGAGGTTTCAGTCAAAGCCATCGAAATACAACAAGAACAGAAAGGAAACGATCATGCCTAAAGACAACAGCCAATGTTCAAGCCGGGCCGGTAATTCAAACGGCGCGGAAACAAAAACTCGCATCGAAAAGAAAGGCTACAAGCGCGCAGAAGCGGCCATTTATTTGGGCGTCGCCAAGATTACCATTGACCGGTTGACCCAACGCGGCCTGCTGCACCCTTCGCGGGCGTTGCGGCATCCGATTTATTCCAAGGATGATCTGGACCGCTTTTTGCGGGAAACATCCGAGCCGGTTTGACCACGCGGATTAGTTGGCTGCTGCCTGTTGAGCGGTGGCCGTTGTCGAGGCTTGCACCGGTATCTTGGCGGCGACTTCGCGCAACGTCGCTTCCGGTGTCCGGGCCGAGAATTCATCCTCCAGGGCCAGCCGGTCGGCGAATTCCTGTTTCAACACCTGGCGTCCCATTGCCTGTTTGGCCGTTTCCAGAAATTTATCAACGGGAATAATCCAGACTTCTTCGTGAAGTTGTCCCCAAAAAACTTCGAGCGGATTTTCCGACACCCACCACGGATAGCTGTATTTCGTTTTGGCTTGGGCAACGGCGCGGCGGTCGTCTGCGGCGGCGGCAACGGGAGCCTCGCCTGTCCCTTCCTCCGGTTTTGGCTGGGGCGGCGGAACTTCCTTTGCGGTCTGCTCAAAGCTGACCCGTTTAATCATTGCCAGACTATGCTCGACTTGAAGGTGTCCATACACGCGCATGGCGAGCGCGCCGCCATCGCCGTGGCCGAGCCAGCGGCTGATGGTCGGGATGTCCACGCCCGATTCAATGCAGGTTGTCGCAAAGAAATGGCGAAAATCGTGATGGGTGAATTTGGGGATTTCGAGCTTTTCGCAAGCAGTC